>Ga0079225_10002409_pt1 | contig 10767 bp, 9 predicted proteins | sample Poulit2012_FD_76344 | JGI IMG/M metagenome (GOLD analysis project Ga0079225, IMG submission 76344) | Agricultural soil microbial communities from Georgia to study Nitrogen management - Poultry litter 2012 | ecosystem: Environmental > Terrestrial > Soil > Agricultural land | place: USA: Georgia...
AATTGGAACGCGCGGAAGAGATTTTGAACAAGATGATTCTTTAATGGCTTACTACAAGAGACTTTGGGAAGGCTACGACGACTGGGTAGATAACCATTATCATGCTTCTCAAGTTCTAAAAATTGATATTGATAAATATGATGTTGTACATAATCCAGCAGATGCCGAAGAAGTTGTTTCAATGGTTAAAAAAGCTTTAGAAAAACGCGATTCTCACATGATGGCTGAGAATAATTCGCTATAATAAGTTCATATTAAGATGCACCTACGTAAAAATTGTAGGTGCATTTATTTTTTATTCGATTTTTTTGTCCATTCGAATGATTATTTCTACGCTTTCTTGTATATTTAGTAAGAGAAAGACACAAAATAAACGAAATGATAAGGTGTTATTATGACAAAGTTATTCAAACGATTATCCATTCCGCAGATTATTGTGCTCGCTTATGTTTTCTTTATTCTTTTGGGTGCAGTGCTGCTTTCTTTGCCTATTTCCACTCAGAGTACGTTAGGCACGCCTTTTATAGATGCGCTGTTTATGTCCACTTCTGCTGTAAGTGTAACTGGAGTAACGCTATTGGACACAGCCACTCATTGGACTTTTTTTGGAAAAGTGGTGTTCTTATTTTTAATTGAAATTGGCGGCCTTGGTTTTATGACAATCTGGGTATTGCTTTACTATACGATATTAGGTCGCCCGAATATTAAACAACGCCTTGCGGTCTCCGAATCGCTCAACTTAGATCCGGGTGAAAATATTGGACAGCGAATTTTTTATATTCTTCGTTTTGCTTTAATTGTGCAGTTGATAGGTGCGATCCTTTTATACTTTCCATTTCGTGAGAAATTAGACGTTTTAGATAGTCTCTTCTACGCTATTTTTCATAGTATCTCTGCCTTTACCAATGGCGGCTTAGATTTATTTGAAAATAGTTTGGTTCAATTTCAATCCCCCCCGTATATCTTGATTGTCATGATGCTGTTAGTCATAACAGGTGGATTAGGCTTTATTGTCTGGGATGATTTGCTCAATTTCAAAAAAACAAAATCTTTACGAATCTACACAAAAATTGTCTTAATTACGACGGGGATTCTTTGGCTTTTAGGGGCGGTGTTGTACTGGGTAGCCGAAAGCAACAATGGAACTTTTCAACATTTATCTACTGGTGAAAGGTTTGTAAACTACTTATTTATGTCCGTCACTGCACGTTCTGCTGGTTTTATCAATGTTGACTATGCCACATTAAGTAGTACGAGTATATTATTAACCAATCTTTTGATCTTTATCGGAGCTTCTTCAGGTTCAACAGGTGGTGGAATTAAAGTGTCAACACTTGCCGTCATCTTTATAGTGATTATTCGTTCGTTTCAAGGGAAAAAACCAATCATCTTCCATCGGAAATTGGCTCAAGAAACCATTCAAAGATCCTTCTTTATTTTCGTTGCCGCTATCTTCTTTATAGCTATAGGAAGTATTGGCTTATCTATAACTGAAACGCTACCTGAAGGTTTGGGTATTGAATATATAGTAACTGAAGTTGTCGCAGCGATCGGTGTTGTAGGCATTTCACTCGGTTTAACACCTCATTTAACTTTCCTTGGGAAAATTATTGTTATTATACTGATGTTAATTGGTCGAGTAGGCGTCATGACATTCTTATGGTCCCTTGTTGGAGAAAAACGCGAAATAAGAATAAATCACCCTGAAATTAATTTACTGATTGGATAGTCGTCGCTTAGAACTTGTGTCCCAAAAAATATATTTATTCACCTATTGACTTTTGATGCATTGAGGTATATTTTTATACAATTGAATCACGAAAAGAGCATTTTGCTATGTGATTAAAGTATAGTTAACATACAATGTCGTGCATGATAACTAAATATAAATATATGATTATGAATGTCAGGTGTTAAAATGGAAAACTTGTTAAAAAGATTATCAGTGGCGCAAACCATTGTCTTGGCTTATGCCTTTTTAATTACATGTGGAGCGATTTTATTGTGGCTGCCCTTCTCTTCTGCTAGTGGTGAATGGACACCTTTTATAGACGCTTTATTTACCGCAACCTCTGCAACAGCAGTTACAGGACAGATTACTTTAAATACGGCCTCACATTGGAATTACATCGGAAAAACTGTGATTATTTCACTCATTGAGATTGGCGGCCTTGGATTTATGACGATTTGGATTATCTTTTATTACTATGTCTTTAGACATCGTCCGAATTTAAAACAACGTCGTTTGGTTTCGGAATCCTTGTCTTTAGATGCTGGCGACAAAGTGCAAGATAAAGTCATTCGAATCGTACGATTTGCTTTATTTGTTCAATTGATTGGAGCTACACTCTTAAGCTTTGTATTTATTCCGGAATTTGGAACGGGCGAAGGGATCTATTATTCTATTTTCCACAGTATATCTGCTTTTTGTAATGCAGGTTTTGATTTATTAGGTAATAGTTTGATTGATTATCAAAGTAATCCGTTTATTCTCATAGTTATTGCAGGTTTAATTATGTCCGGTGGTTTAGGCTTTATTGTGTGGGAAGATGTCATCAATTATCGTAAAACTAGAAAACTAAGAAAATATTCTCAAATTGTTTTAACAGCTACCATTTCTTTATGGGTTTTAGGCACCATACTCTTTTGGTTTTCGGAACGAAATAACGGAACCTTTTCTCACTTATCTACAGCGGAACAATGGGTCAACTACTTTTTCTTATCTGTTACTCCTCGTACTGCTGGATACGCAAATATAGATTACGCGAATTTAAGTTTAAGCAGTATCTTTTTAACCATTATTCTGATGTTTATCGGAGCTTCATCCGGATCAACGGGTGGCGGGATTAAAGTAACAACTTTAGTAGTGATTACGTTAGTCATCTATCGTTCTGTAAATTATAACCATTCCAATATTTTAAATCGTACAGTGGCGCTAGACACCGTACGTCGTGCGTTTTTTATTTTCACATCCGGCTTGCTCATTGCGGGTACGGCAACTTTTATTTTACTCAATACTGAAACAATTCCGGATGGTTTCGGAGTGGAATATGTCTTAATCGAGGTTTTCTCTTGTTTAGGTACAGTTGGATTAACTATGGGATTAACACCCTCATTGACTTTTGCGGGTAAAATTGTACTGATCTTACTCATGTTAATTGGCCGTGTTGGGGTAATGACTTTCTTATGGTCATTGACTTCACGTAAACACGAATCTGGTCTAAATTACCCAGAAATGAGCTTGCTGGTCGGATAAGTAAGTGCTGAGGAATTAGGAAGACAAATATTATTAGAGGTGAATGATAAATGGCAGTTTCAACAATAGGTGTACTTGGTTTAGGATTATTTGGAGTTTCAGTCGCTCGTACACTTGCAGATAATAATGTAGATGTTATTGCGATAGACAAGAACATGGACCATGTAGAAGAGGTATTAGACGAAGTGGCGGTGGCCGTCCAAGGTGATTTTACAAAAATTGATCATTTAATAGAAGCAGGCTTTAGCGATTGCGATCAGGTAGTTGTCGCAGCCGCAGAAAAGTTAGAAGATTCAATTTTAGCCATTTTGAATTTAAAGAAATTAGGCATTGATGAAATCACAGTCAAAACAAAGAACCAAGACTACCAAGAAGTATTATTAAAAGTTGGCGCTACGCGAGTAATCTTACCGGAGGTCGAAATGGGTGTCCAAATAGCAATCATGCTTGCTAACCCTACGGTTCATGAATTATTGAAGTTAGATAATAATTACAATATTGTAGAATTTCCTTTTCAACCGGCTTGGGTGGGTAAATCGATTGTAGAAATTGACTTTCGCAAACGTTACAAAACCAACATTATTGCAGTACGTCCTGCGCAAACGAACGAGTTTACCATCGAATTTGGACCAAATTACGTCGTTCAAGAAGGAGATATTTTCCTTGGAGTGTCACCTGACGAAGTGGTTAAAGATTTAGTAAATAATTCATAAGCTCAGAGAATAATAATTAAGACGATATCCTTGCCTTTAATTCGAATTCGAAGTATTATAGTGATTGAAATAAATTTAAGGAGAATTTAAGTGACACTTACTGCAAAAAGTAACACAACAATCCAAACTAAAAGTGTACAATTGAACGCACAAAACCCTGAATCTTTAGCGAACTTTTACCAATCAGCAATTGGTTTAAAACTTGTTGGATCAGGTATAGGATACTATGCTCTAGGTACACCAGATGGCAACGTACTTGTTGAGATTCACAAAACAGATACACCAGCAAATCAAAATTCAACTGGATTGTATCATTTAGCCCTACTGCTTCCAACTTATGAAGACTTAGGTACTGTTCTACGTCATTTAATTGTCAATAATATCCCTATGATTGGCGCAAGTAATCATGGATACAGTAACGCTCTCTATCTAAATGACCCTGAAGGTAACGGTATTGAGATTTACTGGGATAAACCTGAAGAAGAATGGGACGTTCAAGAAGATGGAACCATAGTTGGTATCACTGAACCGATGGATGCAGAAGCTGCTTTAGAAGCTGCCCGCACATCATTTGACGGTATGCCAAACGGCACAATCATGGGACATGTTCATTTACATGTTGATGATGTGCAAAAAGCTGCTGAATTTTATGGCAATGTTATGGGACTCGGCCTAAAATACAACATGGCCAATCAAGCATTTTTCTTTGCTTCAGAAAACTACCATCATCATTTAGGCGCGAATATTTGGAAACAAGGAAATCTCGAACACCCTTCTCGATTGGCGCAAGGGTTACGTACAGTTGACTGGTCCGGAACAAAAGCAGATTTAGAGTATATTGAAGAAAAGTTAAAAGAAGAAAACGTTGAATATACAAGTGATCAAGATATTCTTGTATTTAAAGATCCTGCAGGTATTGAACACAGCGTTTCAGTAAATTAAATCTATAAAAAAGCTCTCTTGGAAATTTCCGAGAGAGCTTTTATTGTTCGATTATTAATTATGTCCCATGATTGGATGCGGTACATAGTGTTCCTCTAAAGCTTCTATATCTTCCTCATCCAATTGGACATCTAATGCTCCTACAAAATCATCAAGATACTTTTCTTTAGTAATTCCAACAATCGGAGCAACGACACCTTTCTCCCACAGCCATGCAGTGGCTACTTGTGCACGTGTGACACCATGTTTTTCGGCAACATTCCCGACGGCTTCAACAATTTTACGATCCATTTCTTCTGTACTATCGTATTTACGTTTAGCCACTATATCTGTTTTCATGCGCTCAGAATCGCTGTCCCAAGCTCTTGCCAGACGACCAGCTGCAAGCGGACTATAAGGGACTAACGCTACGCCTGTTTCTTTCGCAAAACGATTCATTTCACGTTCTTCTTCACGATAAATTAAGTTATAGTGATTTTGCATGGCAACGAACTTTGTCCAACCATTCTTTTCAGCAACATATTGAGCTTTTTGGAATTGATAAGTATACATACTTGAAGCCCCAATATAGTGAACTTTCCCTGCTCGGACTAAGTCATTTAATGTCTGCATTGTCTCTTCAATTGGCGTATAATAATCCCAACGATGGATATAAAGCAAATCAATATAGTCTGTTCCCAATCTTTTTAAACTGGCATCCACTTCCTGCATGATGGCTTTTCTTGATAGTCCTTGACCGTTTGGCCCTTCATGCATTCGATTATAAACTTTCGTTGCGATAACGACTTCTTCCCTTTTGGCATAGTCTTTTAAGGCTCGCCCTAAGTATTCTTCACTCGTTCCCATACTATAAACGTTCGCTGTATCAAAGAAATTAATCCCTAAATCTAAAGCTTTTTTAATGATTTTTCTAGATTCTTCTTCATTCAAAACCCAGTCATGAATCCATGCCTCTGAGTCACCAAAACTCATACAACCTAAACAAATTTTAGATACATCCAAACCTGTATTGCCTAATTTTACATATTCCATTTACAGTTCTCCTTTATCTTGGCCCCATTAAATGATGAGGGGTATAGTGTTTTTCTAAAGTTTCCATGTCTTCTTCGTCCAGTTGAACATCGAAAGCACCCACGAAGTCATCTAAATATTTTTCTTTCGTCACACCAACAATCGGTGCTACGACTCCTTTCTTCCATAACCAAGCGATCGCAATTTGAGCTCTTGTCGCTCCATGTTTTTCAGCGACTTTTCCGACTTCTTCAATAATCTTTCGATCCATTTCTTCCGTCGAATCATACTTTCTTTTTGCAGAAGCATCTGTTTTTGAGCGATGCGTATCCCCTTCCCACTCTCTTGCCAATCGACCCGCTGCCAGAGGGCTGTAAGGCACCAGACCAATTCCTGCATATTTACAATAAGGATTCATTTCACGTTCCTCTTCACGATAAACGAGATTGTAATGCCCTTGCATCACTGAAAATTTCGTCCACCCGTTTTTCTCGGCAATATGCTGGGCTTTCTGCAACTGCCAAGCAAATAGATTAGAGGCTCCTAGATAATGCACTTTTCCTGCGCGGACTAAATCATTTAAGGCGCCCATTGTTTCTTCAATCGGTGTATCATAGTCCCAACGGTGGATATAGAGGATATCTACATAATCCATATCTAATCGCTTTAGACTTTCTTCCACTTGATGCAAAATATGCTTTCTGGATAAACCTGCACCATTTGGACCCTCATGCATGCGTCCGTTAACTTTTGTCGCTATAACGACCTCTTCTCGGTTCGCAAAGTCTTTAATTGCACGTCCCAAAAATTCTTCACTAACTCCGAGACTATAAATATTCGCCGTATCAAAAAAGTTTATGCCAACGTCTAAAGCTTTTTTGATGATGTCTCTGGATTCTTCTTCATTTAACAACCAATCATGCATCCAGATATCAGGGACTCCAAAACTCATACACCCCAGACATATTTTTGAAACATCCAGACCCGTATTGCCTAATTTTTCGTATTTCAATGCCAGTCCTCCTTTACATTCGAAAACGTTTTACTTATTTATTATATCAAAGCCTCTATTTAATAACCATTTTAAAATGACTTCGTGTCTATCCCACATACTTCTTTTGGTATACTTAATCTAGGTGATGTACATGGAAACTGAAACATTTATTGAATTTTTGAGAGCAAATAAAAATCCCAAAAAAATATCGGGTATGGAAAAATACATGCGGAATCAATTTAAATTCCTGGGAATTCAGGCGGCTGAGCGTCGGGAGCTCGCTAGACTTTTTTTAAACCAACTGACTAAAAAGACAAGAGAAAGATGGAAGAATAAGTCAGACTCCAACCAGTCTGTTGTAGGCTGGGAGACGCTCTTTTTCCTTTGGGAGTTGCCCGAACGTGAATTTCAACTCGTAGGCATAGATTATCTCAAAAGAGTACAAGAATACTTCGTGCTTGAAGATTTGAAGCATTTAAAGCAATTGGTTTTAACAAAATCCTGGTGGGATACCGTTGATTCTTTAGCTAAAAATGTTGGAACGATCGTATCAAAAGAACCGAAACTGACTGAAACAATGCGCGATTGGAGTGTAGATTCTAATCTGTGGATACGCAGGGTATCTATCCTCCACCAATTGAGCTTGAAAGAAAAAACGAATAAGGAATTACTGGCCGAAGTCATTTTAAACAATGTCGATGATGAAGAGTTCTTTATACGAAAAGCCATTGGATGGGCACTCAGGGAATACGCGAAAACAAACGAACAATGGGTTGTTGATTTTGTAGAAATCAATAAAGAGGATTTGAGTCCTTTAAGTTACCGCGAAGCTACAAAAAACATCCGGTAAATTCTTTCTTACCTGTGATGAAATACTTTGTAAAAAAACGCTTTACACCTATAATGAATGTGAAGATAAAAACTAAAACATTTATAGAAAGGACGATTCAATGGGCTTATTAGTAGATGGTAAATGGCACGATCGTTGGTATGATACTGAAGAGTCAGGTGGTCGATTTATTCGTTCCGATTCACAATTCCGTAACTGGGTCACTCCAGATGGAAGTCCTGGTCCAACGGGTGAAGGTGGTTTTAAAGCTGAACCGAATCGATATCATTTATATGTTTCATTGGCATGCCCTTGGGCGAACCGTACATTAATTATGAGAAGGTTAAAAGGATTAACCGATGTGATTTCTGTTTCTGTTGTGAATCCTCTAATGGCTGAAAATGGGTGGACATTTGAGCCAGGCAAAGGGGTCATTCCAGATCCAGTGATGGACGCTGATTACTTGTATGAGATTTATACACGGGTAGAGCCTGAATATAGTGGTCGAGTAACTGTTCCAGTTCTTTACGACAAGAAAAAAGACACGATTGTAAATAATGAATCGGCTGAGATTATGCGGATGCTGAATTCTGCTTTTGATGCATTTAGCGGTTTAGATTATGACTTTGCACCGGAAGAATTATTGCCAGAAATTGATGAAATGAATGACTTTGTTTACGAGAATATCAACAATGGCGTTTATAAAGCTGGATTTGCAACCGAACAAGACGTCTACGAGGAAGAAGTCACAAAGTTATTTGATGCGCTGGATAAATTAGAAGAACATTTTCAATCCAATGAGTACTTAGTAGGCGGCCGTATTACAGAAGCCGACTGGCGTTTATTTACCACTCTTGCTCGCTTTGATTCGGTTTATCATGGTCATTTCAAATGCAATATTCGACAGTTGTCTGATTATGAGAGATTATGGCGTTACACGAGAGAATTGTACAATTGGCCAGGTGTTGCGAAAACTGTTGATTTTGACCATATTAAAAATCATTATTATCAAAGTCACGATACAATCAACCCAACTGGGATTGTTCCAAAAGGTCCAGAATTAGACTGGAGTTTGGATTACTAGATTTTTTGAAACATTGGCTACACAAACTAAAACCGCTACTTTAGGGGGAACATATCATCCTCTAAACTAGCGGTTTTTAATTTCTCTTTTCAATTCAATAATTAGTTTTCAACGGTTACTTTGTCTGCTTGTTTTTTGATAGCCTTACCTGTCTCTTTATCAAAGAAATGCGCTTTATCCATATTGATTACGATTTTCACTTCTGTACCTGCCTGATGGTAATCTTCAGCATCGACAATAGCGACCACTTCATTGCCACCGACATCTAGATACAAGTTTGCTTCTTTCCCCATAAGTTCAGATACAATAATTTTAGCTGGAATCGCTACATCCGCCGGGATATCTGAGTGTTCATCATATTCTTCGATGTCTTCTGGTCGAATACCAAAGACAATTTCTTTATTTTCATATCCCATTTCTTCTAAGTACTTTTTGTTTTCTTCATTGACTGGGAATATCAGGCCATTATTATCTGTAATCTCACCATTGCTGTAAGTGACATCGTAAAAGTTCATCGCTGGCGATCCAATAAAGCTTGCAACAAAAAGATTATTTGGTGAGTGGTAAACATCATACGGCGATCCGACTTGTTGGATGACTCCTTCGTTCATAATGACGATACGTGTTGCCAACGTCATGGCTTCTGTCTGATCGTGAGTAACATAAATTGTCGTCGAACCTAATTCTTCATGTAATTTTGCAATTTCGGTTCTCATTTTTACACGTAGTTTCGCATCTAAGTTGGATAACGGCTCATCCATTAAAAACAGTTTCGGGTCTCGTACAACTGCACGTCCTAAGGCTACACGCTGTCTTTGCCCTCCGGATAAAGCAGCTGGTTTACGGTCTAAAAAGTCGGAAAGGCCGAGTAATTCAGCCGCATTTTCAACACGTTCTTTGATTTCTTTTTTATTGACTTTTCGAAGTTTTAAACCAAAGGCCATGTTATCAAAAACGGTCATATGTGGATATAAGGCATAGTTTTGAAAGACCATTGCGATGTCCCGTTCTTTTGGTTCAACATCGTTCATCAGATCACCATCAATATAAAGCTCTCCTTCTGTAATTTCCTCTAAACCAGCGACCATACGTAAAGTGGTGGTTTTCCCACAGCCTGAAGGTCCTACAAAGACAATAAATTCATGGTCATCAATTTCTAAATTAAAATTTTCAACTGCATAGTCATCCGCGCCTTCATAAACTTTTGACATATTTTGCATATTCACTTTTGCCATCGGGTATTCTCCTCTTTTAAAAATAATAATCTGTTTTAAATAAATTATATAATCGTTACTCAGAACTAAAAATTTTATGTAGATAAAATGATTATCTTATAACTAAAATATAACATAACCAAAATATATCGCCTAACAAGACGCTTTTTGTGAGGGTAAGTGAATACTCACTCAAGGAATGCTTTTTATGTCATCAAATGATGAAAATGGGGCTTGAGGATTAAATTTTCATTTGCTTTCTAAGGCTTGAATAAAACGAGCAGCAATTTCATGCGGTCGAGTAATCGCGCCTCCTACAACAATGCCTGCTGCTCCTAATTCTTGCATTTTTCGAGCATCTTTTGGATAGTGGATTTTACCTTCAGCAACAACGTCTATGCCTTCATCTACTAGCTTTTTAACAAGCTCGAAATCAGGCCCCTCTACTTGTTTATTATATTCTGTATATCCAGAAAGTGTCGTGCCAATAAAATCAATACCTTGTTCGTGTGCATTTATACCTTCTTCAAATGTACTAATGTCTGCCATAAAGAGTTGATTTGGGTATTTTTCTTTAATGGCTTGGATAAACTCATTTACAGAGAGACCGTCGTATCTTTCTCTAAACGTTAAATCTAAAGCAATGACTTCGACCCCAGTTTCTACTAATTCATCGACTTCTTTCATTGTCGCTGTGATAAAAGGTTCATTTGGAGGATATTCT
>Ga0079225_10002410_pt1 | contig 10766 bp, 8 predicted proteins | sample Poulit2012_FD_76344 | JGI IMG/M metagenome (GOLD analysis project Ga0079225, IMG submission 76344) | Agricultural soil microbial communities from Georgia to study Nitrogen management - Poultry litter 2012 | ecosystem: Environmental > Terrestrial > Soil > Agricultural land | place: USA: Georgia...
AGCTTTAAAAGGGCTTTACCCTTAGGTGTAATTTTAACTATACCGGCAACAGACAGTGAAACAAGTGCTGATGCCATAATTACTAATGAAGAAGGCCCCTACAAAATGGGAATAGGCCATGATTGTTTAAGGCCTAAGTTTGCCATATTAAATCCAGAACTTACTATGACTTTGCCAGATATGCAAACCTTTGCAGGAATTATAGATATAATATCTCACGTATTAGAAAGATACTTTACTAAAACGGGAAATGTGGAACTAACAGATAAATTATCAGAGGCTACCTTAAGAACAGTTATAAATAATGCCTATAAATTGAAAAAGAACCCAAATGACTACCATGCCAGAGCAGAGATTATGTTAAGTGGAACCATAGCCCATGGAGGTATATTGGGATTAGGCAGGGAGGAAGACTGGGGAAGCCATAGGATAGGCCATGAAATTACAGCCTTATATGGAACTACCCATGGTATAACCTTGGCCATAATTTTGCCAGCCTGGATGAAGTATGTTTATAAGGAGGATTTACAAAGATTTGCTAGATTTGCGGAAAAAGTATTTGGTGTCAAAAGAGATGCAAATCTGGAGGACATAGCCTTGGAAGGTATAAGCAGGTTTGAACAATTTATTCAGGATATGGATATGCCAATTTCACTAACTGAATACAAAATACCTACAGATCAGTTTGAATTAATGGCTGAAAAATGTACCAAGGGCGGGTATGTAGGAAGCTTTAAGAAACTTTATAAGGAAGATGTAATCAATATTTTAAATCTGGCTAGGTAGCTTAATAATACTTAGCCTGTACAGTTGTTACTGTAGTAAGAAAATAGGTTTAGTGAAAAATAATGAGGGGGATTAGAATGGGTAAAAATAATAAGGGAAATGCAAAAGGACTTTTACCATTGGCCTTGTTCTTGTTAATGTTTTTAGGTACAGCTGCTATTACAGGAGACTTCTATAAGATGCCAGTATTGGTAGCCTTCTTTATAGTATCTGGTGTGGCTTTGGCCATGAACAAAAACAGAAGTTTAACTGAAAATGTAGAATTATTCAGCAAGGGTGCAGGCAATGTAGACATTATGATAATGGTAATAATTTTCTTATTGGCTGGAGCCTTTGCCAATGTAGCTAGAGAAATGGGTGGGGTAGAATCCGTAGTTAATTTTGGTTTGTCTATTATACCTACCAATTTATTAATTCCAGGAGTATTTTTGATCTGCTGCTTTGTTTCATTGTCCATGGGAACATCCATGGGAACCATAGTTGCTATTGCTCCTATAGCCATAGGTATTGCCGATAAAACTGCTATTACTTATCCAATTGCTTTAGGAGCTGTAGTAAGCGGGGCCATGTTTGGAGACAATTTATCTATGATTTCCGATACTACAATTGCAGCCGTAAGAACTCAAGGTGTAGATATGAAGGATAAATTCAAGTTTAATTTTCTTCTGGTATTGCCTGCAGCCATAGCCACAGCAATTATATATGGGATTATAACTAGTGGAACAACCCTGGTACTAGATGAGGCTTTTGAATATAGTTTTGTTAAAATACTACCTTACCTAACTGTATTAATAGGAGCCTTAATAGGATTTAATGTAATGTTGGTATTGGCAGTTGGAGTTGTATTTGCAGGTGTTCTAGGTATTGTAGGTGGGAGTTTTGATATCTTTGGACTATTGCAAGCTATTCAGGAAGGTATGGAAGGCATGATGGATCTGGCTATGATAGCCATAGTGGTAGGTGGATTAGTAGAACTGATTAAAGATGCAGGTGGGATTGATTGGCTACTTAATACTATAAATTCTAGAATTAAAACTAAAAAGGGTGCAGAGTTTGGAATCGCTGCCTTAACATCAGTGGCAGACATAGCTACAGCTAATAATACTATAGCTATAGTAATGGCTGGCCCATTAGCAAAGGATATAGCTGATGAATATGATATAGATCCTAGGAGAACTGCCTCCCTGTTAGATATTTGGGCCAGTGTATGGCAAGGTTTGATACCATGGGGTGGCCAACTATTAGCAGCTGCTGGATTGGCAGGAATTTCACCCTTTGTAATTGTACCTTTCATCTTCTACCCAATGGGTATGGCAGTTATGGCCATCCTAGGAACTGTTACTGGTTTTCCAAGGTTTGCAACCAAAGAAATAATAGAAAAAGCTGAATAAAATAAGTTTAAGCTAAGGTGTTTCGTGGCTCTGACCCAGCTAGGAAACACCTTTTTTATAATTCATCAACTATATCCTGCAGGTTAGCATAAATTATAACACTGATATACTTTGAGAAATTTGTGTCATACCATATATAATGTTAATTTAAATTGGAAGTTTAGTCAAGTTGAGGGGGGTGGGTTATTTTAATCTAATACATATTTTAAATATAGTTTTCGGTCTTTTATGCCTCAATTTCAAGAAAGACAAAATACCAGATTTTATTTAAAGGAAGCTAAAAAACTTAGTAGGAGGTCCAGGCTTTAAAAATCAAAAGCGAGACTAGTAAACAATTATATATCTCTTTATCTCTATGGTAAAATTTAGAGTGAAGAGGCATTTTTTACATATTAACTGACCAAAGTCATAAAAAATGCCCAAAGTAAAATATCCCGGTCAAAGACCTAAATACCGGTAATATCTTGTGAAATAAAAAAACATATAGTATTCTATAGTAAATAAATTTTATATAATAAATTCTAAATTTTCAAACAAAGGGGGAGCAAGAAAGTGTCAAGACGTAAGAAGTTTAATGAGAATATTCAGAGGTTTGGTCGTTCCTTATTATTACCTATAGCTGTGATGGCGCCTGTAGGTATGGTACTTGGAATTAGCGGGGCATTGGTGCAAAGCTATATGATCGAAAGGTTACCGTTTTTAGGTAATCCTATCCTTAACACTATCTTAGTCAGCTTGAGAGATATTGCCAATATAGTTTTTGCAAATATTCCATTGATGTTTGCTATGGGTGTAGCTTACGGCATGTCTAGAAACCAGAAAGGTATTGCTGTATTTGCATCAGTTTTGTCTTACCTAGTCTTACTTACTACTATGAATGTTTGGTTAAAAGTATCAGGAACTTTAGCTGATGCGGAAGATATGGCAAATGTAGGGCAGGCCATGGTGCTAGGTATTCAAACACTAAGGTTAGATGCCCTAGGTGGTATAATTAGTGGGCTTATTGCAGCAGCCGTGGCGGATAGGTTCTATGATCTAGAATTACCTTTGGCATTAGCATTCTTTGGTGGAACCAGATCAGTTCCAATTATATCCATGGGACTTACAATGGTAGTTGGAATTATAATCCCGTTTTTCTGGCAGTTTATTACTAATGGATTAATTAAATTATCATCAATCCTATTAAATAAACCTTTTGGCTCCTTTATATTTATAACTATGAATAGGCTATTAATCCCATTTGGATTACACCATGTATGGAATTCAATGATAAGGTTTACAGCTGCGGGTGGAACCTATACTATTGCTGGGGAAACCGTTGTAGGAATTATGCCGGCCTTAAATAAAATAATATTCGAACTAGGACCAAGCCATGAATCGTGGAGTCTTTTACCTGAATTAACTAGGTTCGGTTCTCAAAACCAAATGATAATGACCATGTTTGCATTACCAGCTATTGGTTTGGCCATTTATAAAACTGCTTTTGATGAAAATAAGAAATTTGTAAAAGGTATGGTAATTACCATGGTCTTAACGGCGTTTTTAGGAAATGTTACAGAACCGGTAGAATTTTCTTTCTTGTTCATTGCACCCTTGTTATTCTTATTTCACTCTGTGGCCATGGGGATTGTCAGTGTAATACTATTTCTAATGAATACGGCAGTAGGATATATTAGGGGAACAGTTTTCGATTTTATAATATTTGGCCTTATGTATGAGAATACAAGGTGGTATAACATTATTTTAGTTGGCGTACCAGTTTTTATTCTATATTACATTGTCTTTAAATGGGCTATTGAAAAATGGAATGTACCAACTCCAGGTAGGGAGACTGACAGCTTCAGCCATAGTAGGCTTCTAGAAGAGAGAAAATATGGTGAAATAGCTGGGATTATAGTTGCAGCTTTAGGAGGAAGGGAAAACATTACCCATGTGGATAATTGTATTACTAGATTGAGAATAGATTTATTAGATAATAAGAAGGTAGATAGGGATCTTCTAAGGGAATCAGGAACATCAGGGGTGTTTTTCCCATCCAGTAAACATATCCATATAGTGTTTGGTCCTCATGTGGAATTTATTAAAAATGCATTAGATAGAGAACTAAAAGGAGAGTTGGAATCTAATTGAAACTAAGTAAATTGACACAGGGATATGATGAATTAACAGATCTTGAAAAGAAAATAGTTGAATATATTATGAATAACCCAGAAATAGTACAGGATTCTCCAGCCAGCAAGGTAGCAGATACACTTTATGTGTCGAAAACATCTATTATTAATTTATCTAAGAAATTAGGATTTGAAGGATACTCTGAGCTTAGGTACTATGTTAAGAACTATTTAGAATATAAAAAGAAACATAAATCGGCCCTATCCTATGACAAGATACTAAGTAATATCCATACAGAGATTACAAAAACTATTTCTCTGCAAGATGAGGAAAACATAAATAGGATTGTCAGAAGGATCATGGACTCTAGGATTGTATATGTAGTCGGTAGAGGAGCCTCTGGACCAATAGCTAGCCTGTTGAGTTCCAGACTGGCCCTCTTAAATATAAAGGCAATATTGATTGCTGATCCGAATATAATCGATGTGTTAGGTAACTCACTTTCTCAAGATGAAAGTATTATCGTTATGTCATTATCTGGGGAGACGGAGAGAATACTGACTATAACCAAAACTGCAAGGGCAAGGGGAGTTGATGTGATTGCCCTTACTTCTTTTTCCAATAATACCTTGCAGAGAATTGCAAATTATAACATGTTCTGTTTTGCAGATAATACTGAGACTAAGTATAATGATTTGATTTCAAGACTTGGACTACACACTCTAGTTCAAATATTGATATCATATATTGAAATGACAGACAAGGAGTGATAATGGTGAAAAGAAGACAACTAGGGGTTACCATAGTAGGAGCGGGGAGCACTAGAACTCCAGCCCTTATTGGTAGTTTAGTTAATTATAAGGAAAGATTTCCACTAAAAAAGTTGATTTTATTTGATATAGATGAAGATAGAATGAAGGTACAAGAGGACTATATAAGGTTAACTTTGGAAAAGTATTATCCAGGTGTGGAGTTAATATTTACGGACAATGAAGATGAAGCATATATAGATGTAGACTATGTATTTGTTCAAATGAGGGTAGGCGGCTTTGAAATGAGAAGCCATGACGAGAAAATACCATTGAAGTATGGGCTAGTGGGCCAAGAAACATGTGGACCTGGTGGATTTGCCTATGGGATGAGGTCCATAAAGCCTATGATTCATATGGTAGAAAAAATAAGAGAACACAATGAGGATGCCTGGATACTAAATTATACTAATCCAGCTGCAATTGTTGGACTAGCCCTAAATAAGGTTTTTCCTCAAGATGATAAAATTCTTAATATGTGTGATCAGCCATACTCTATGATAAAGTCCTTTGCTAAAATACTAGGTGTAGATATGTATGATATAGAGCCTAGATATTTCGGGCTAAACCATTTTGGTTGGTTTACAAAACTATATAATGCTAAAACTGGTGAAGATCTTTTGCCTAAGCTAAAGAAATATTTAAGGAGTCATGAATTTAGACCATATAATGCGGAACAAAGAGATCAATCTTGGCTAGACACATATAAGAATGTTAACAGGATGATGGAATACTTTCCTGAATATCTCCCTAACACCTATCTACAATATTACTTTTTTGCTGACGAGATAGCCAAGGCTAGTAATCCGGAATTTACTAGGGCTGAAGAGGCCCAGGCAGGTAGAGAAAAGCAGGTATTGGATATATGTAAGAAGGCTAGGAAACAACAGTCTCTAGAGGAGATTCCTTTACTAGTTGGAGAAGTTCATGGGAATATGATGGTAGAGGTGGCTGAATCAATAGCATATGATCTAAAGAAGGTATTTGTAGTTATGGGCCCTAATAAAGAAAGGAAGATTATAAGCAACATGCCAGAAGATGCCTTTGTAGAGGTGGCTGGAGAATTAGGAAAGGATGGGGCAAATTTATATCCCTATGGAGAGATTAAAACATTCTATAAAGGATTGATGGAAAATCAACATGCTTATGAAAAACTAACTGTGGAGGCTTGTTTGGAATCCAACTATCAGAAGGCCTTAGAGGCACTTACTTTAAACAGGACCATAGTGGAGCCTGAAAAAGCCAGGTTAGTATTGGATGACTTAATGGAGGCCAATAAGGATTATTGGTATTTAAAATAGGAGCTGATATTATGTATTTGTATTCGGAAAGAATCTATACTCCACAAGGTTATGAAAAAGGATATCTGAAAGTTAAAAATGGAAGAATAGAAGGTATTTATAAGTCTATTAATGAGGAATATATAGATTATGGAGATAAGATAATCGTGCCTGGATTCATAGATATCCATATTCATGGATGGGCTACAGGTTCCTTTATCCATGAGGGCACTGAAAAATCCCTAGAGAATATGTCTAAGGAACTTGTAAAAGTGGGGGTTACTTCTTACTTACCCTCCACAGGTGCAGATGCTTTAGATACTATTAAAGGGCAATTAAGAGAAGGTAGAAAGGCTATGGAAAACTACCATCCTAACAAGGGTGCAGATATACTAGGTTTCCATTTAGAAGGGCCATTCATTAACAAGGAATATAGGGGGATGCAGAAAGAGGAATATTGTTTAAACCCCTCCATAGACATATTGGAAGGTTTTTTCCAGGTAGCCGGAAGAGAAAACATAAAGTTGATAACCTTGGCACCGGAGCTGGATGGCTCATTGGAATTTATAAAATATGTCAATAGGGAAGGAATACAAATCTCAATAGGGCATAGTGCTGCCGAATTTGAGGATATAAGAGATTTGAAGGATTATGGCTTAGGTGGGGTGGTCCATACCTATAGTGGAATGCGAGGATTCCATCATAGAAGGTTAGGAGTTGTAGGGGCAGTCATGTATTTTGATGATCTCTATGCTGAATTTGCAAAACAAACAGGCATGACCGTAAAGCCTGAGGCTTTTGCCATAATGTATAAAATAAAGGGACCAGAAAAGATAATCTTGACCTCTGATTCTACAGGGTTGGCTCATGTAAGACAGCCATTTTACCATTACATCAGAAAATGCAACTTTATTCCAGATGGAGATTATGTAAAGTTAGTTTATGATGATGGTAAGGAAGAAAGGATCTATAAATATGATTATGAGAGAGTAAAGGATTTAGAATTAAGCTATATAGATTCAGTTAAAAATGTTGTAACTAATATAGATGCATCCATAGGAGATATAGTGAAGATGACTGCAGAAAATCCTGCAAAATATATAGGGGTGTATGATAGGAAGGGATCTATAGAAATAGGAAAAGATGCAGATCTGTTAGTAATAGATGGATTGTGGAATATTAAAGATGTATACGTAAAAGGTGTAAAGCAAGAGATATAGGATGAAAGGCAGTCTGGTGAGTCTATCAGGCTGCCTTTTAAATTTGTAGCTTATATAATAATTCTTAAAATATGTAATCATACATGGTTTGAAAGCCACATATAATATATGAACAAATCTAGCAATAATAAACCCTTTAATGCCTTATTTATCTGAAAAAGTTTTTATAGAAGTAATATTGGGAAAGTCTAAGTTTTTATTATTTTTGGGAGCTATTAATATATTTAATATGTAAAATTTGATACAGCCTTATATTGGTTCCTAAGGTATAGCTGAAAGATGGATACCAAAAAGGAAACAGGAGTCCTAGGACTCCTGTTTTGGAAGGTTAATGAATAAGTTTTCTTTTATTTATATATAATTATCTTTGCACTCTACCTGAAGCGTCTCCGCCTAATAAGTTTTCAACTTCTTCTACTGTTACCATGTTAAAGTCACCATGGATTGTGTGTTTTAATGCTGATGCAGCTACACCAAACTCTAAAGCATCTTTGAAGTTTTTGCCTTCTAGTAATCCATAGATTACGCCTGATGCGAAGGAATCTCCTCCACCAACCCTGTCTACGATTCTAATATCGTATTTTCTAGAGTGGTAGAATTCATTTCCATCATAGGCACAAGCTGACCAGCCATTGTCTGATGCTGAGTAGGATTCTCTTAAGGAAGAGATAACATATTTAAAGTTGAATTTCTCCATCATTTGCTTAAATATGCTTTCATATCCGGCCAGATCTACTTCACCTGAAGTAACATCTGTTTCACCTGGTTTGAATCCTAATGTTAGGTGAGCATCCTCTTCATTACCTATACATACATCTACATACTCCATTAACTTTGTCATTACTTTTTGTGCTTCTTCTGGAGTCCATAGGTTGTGCCTATAGTTTAAGTCTACTGAAGTAGTTACCCCGTGTTTTTTAGCAGCTTTCAAGGCCTCTTCAGTTAACTTAGCCGCTTTTTCACCTAAGGCAGGCGTAATTCCTGAGAAGTGGAACCATTTAGCATCTTTAAAAATTTCATCAAAGTCAAATTCAGATGCATCTGCTTCAGCTATTGCAGAATGGGCTCTGTCATAAATAACTTTTGAAGGTCTCATTGAGGCACCTGTTTCTAGGTAGTAAATACCAACCCTGTCTCCACCTCTTACAATATAATCAGTATTAACTCCAAATCTTCTTAAGTGGTTTACAGCAGCTTGCCCAATTTCATGCTTAGGAAGCTTGGTAACAAAATGTCCTTCATATCCGTAGTTAGTTAGAGATACAGCAACATTTGCCTCTCCACCACCGTATACCACATCGAAAGATTCTGCTTGAACAAATCTTTCATATCTAGGAGTTGTAAGCCTTAACATGATTTCACCTAAAGTTACAACTTTACCTTTTTTCATATTTATCCCTCCGTTAATTTTATTGGCTTCTGGCCTCTTTAACCTTTGCTACAAATTCTTTGGCAGCATTAGTCATATCTTCACTAGTTCCCTTAGTTAAGTTACCACCAACGCCTACAGCTATACATCCATTCTTAATCCATTCTCCCACATTGTCTATGCTTACGCCACCTGTTGGCATTAAAACAGCCTGTGGTAAAGGACCCTTAATTGCCTTTATAAAGGATGGTCCGAAGGCACTTCCTGGGAATACTTTAATTACATCTGCTCCAGCCTCCATGGCTTTTATCATTTCTGTAATAGTCATGCAGCCGGGCATATATGGAATTTGATACCTATTGCATAATTTGGCTGTATCTAAATCAAAGCCTGGACTTACTATATACTTGGCACCAGCTAAGATAGCTATTCTTGCTGTTTCGCTATCAAGAACTGTGCCTGCTCCTACCAGAAGTTTGTCACCAAACTCTTCATTAAGAGCTTCTATAACTTTGTCTGCGCCAGGTACTGTAAAGGTGATTTCTATTGAATCAATGCCACCCTCCATGCAAGCTAAGGCAATCTTCTTAGCCTCTTGGCTATTTTCAGCACGGACTACAGCTACAACGCCTACGTCTTCAATTCTTTGAAGAACTTCATGCTTTCTCATATAATCGACCTCCTTGGTGTTCTATACTGCGAAACTAATATTTACATTGTGAAACTCACTAATTTATATTATAATAATAAATGAAAACAATTGCAAGGCGATTTTAAGAAAAACTTTATGTTATAATATAGACGGTGTTCAAAACGGCATAGTCTAGAGAGAGGAGGTTCTATAAATTGAAAAATATAGTTCAGTCAGTAGATAGAGCATTATCTATATTAGAGGTACTATCAGATTACAATCAAGGCTTAGGTACTACTGAAATAGGTGAAAAAGTTGGGCTTCATAAAAGTACAGTCCATAGGCTTCTAGGAACATTAATATATAAGGGTTATGTGGTGCAGGATAAAGCTACTAATAAATATAAGTTAACTTTAAAACTTTTTGAGTTGGGCAATAAAAAAATGGACTCTTTAGATATTTTAACCGTTTCTAAACCATATACTAGTGAGTTAATGGAAAAAGTAAATGAGGTAGTACATTTAGTTATAAGAGATAAAAATGATATCGTCTATATTGACAAGGTGGAAGCAGATAATACTATAATGATGGTGTCAAATATAGGTAGACGCTCCCCCTTATATTGTACATCTGTAGGCAAAGCTATGCTAGCCTTTATGAAGGAAGAAGAAGTAAAAGAACTCTGGGAAAATAGTAATATTCAAAAATTAACAAAAAATACTATTACAGACTATGACGAATTTAAGAGAGAATTGGATAAAATAAGGGCCAATGGTTATGCAGAAGATAATGAGGAGCATGAAATAGGTGTTAGATGTGTTGGGGCACCGGTTTTTAACTATAGAGGAAAAGTTGAAGGTGCCATAAGTATTTCTGGCCCAACCATCAGGATCACAAAGGATAAGGTAGAAGATTTGGCCCGGGAAGTTAAAAAGTATGCTGGTTTAATTTCAAGGGAGTTAGGGTATAGGTAGTTAGCGACTTATATCGCTTAAGATTAGTTTAAATAATATAAAGATAATTATACTTAAAATAAAGGATTTGTAAACCTTACTTTGCAGTAGCGGCCAACTGGTATGAACAAATAGGAATAGGAGTTACAGGAGCAGAAATCTATGATATGGTGGAAGAAAACTATCCCAAGTCTAAATACAACTGGTTTTTAAAC
>Ga0079225_10002412_pt1 | contig 10766 bp, 11 predicted proteins | sample Poulit2012_FD_76344 | JGI IMG/M metagenome (GOLD analysis project Ga0079225, IMG submission 76344) | Agricultural soil microbial communities from Georgia to study Nitrogen management - Poultry litter 2012 | ecosystem: Environmental > Terrestrial > Soil > Agricultural land | place: USA: Georgia...
AACAAACTTTTTTTAAAAATAAATGAGATTTTTTAAAATATTTTTTCTGATCGTCTCCCCACATATTCCGACCGTTTCAACTTCTCCCAAAACGGATCATAGGCAAATGGCACGTCATACCAGGCCGAACCTTTGCTATAAAACATACCGGCGCCTGCGTAATACTGAGGATACCGTTTCAGTATATCAGAGGATTCGTCTGTAACACGGAAAAACAGGTCACTCTGGTAATAATCGTACTCTATACCTGCTGCCTTTATTGCTTCAAATAATGTCTGTTTCATCGGTTCGGGAATTTAGTTCGTTTCATGGTTCTGTTTTTGTAGAAAGGTGTCTGTTTAGCGTACTCCTCGCCGAATCTTTGCAATACCTGTTCGTACGTTTCCAGTGATTCTTCTGTGTCGTACGGATTGATTTTGCCCGATAATATACCTTTCATTGTGTTCAACGGAATATTTCGGATAAAACAGTAGTGCCCGTTAAACGACGCAGCACAAACGCCACAGCTACTAAGACAACCACGGTTAGACCGTCTTAATTTTTTAACAATCTGTCCGCAGTTCGGACAATAATCGAATGCCTTGTGGTACTCTAACGGCAGATCCACGTCAGCTCTTGCAACAGGGTTTGCGCCGCAGTATCGTGCCCACTTTTTCCATTTCGTAGAATGATCGCTTTTTCCTCTGTCTAAATAATCAAGGGCATGCGCTATCTCGTGGCGTATGGTATCTTCAATATCTCCAGCCGTTCCGTGTTTTACAAGGTGCTTTGACAGTGCAATAATTTTACGTCTCGGATCACAGTACCCCAGCCGTCTTCTGTCGTTAATGTACTTGAAATCCCAGTCTTCCAGACCGAAAAGTTCCATTAGTTCTTCGGCAATCAATTCGTATTCAGCTAATACAGACATGGTAGGTAGTATAGGTTGTTAGTGCTTTTGAAACAGTCGAGAATACTGCAGGTACAACATCTCTGCATCTGCTTTCTTTATTTCGTACCTCCGATAAAGTTCATCTGTGAAGATAGTCGTATCATCTTGGGCAAAAGCTTTTGCAGCAAGATTCTTTAAGTACCCAGACGACACCCGTTTTTTGATAACGTTACCGTCAGCATCTGCCTCCGTTTTGTTCATCGCACGGTTAAACAAGATATCAAGTGCCTCTGATTCCTTCTCCAGCCACACGTCACTCACATCCCAGAAGGCATCTACTTTTGTAGTCTTAATACGTTCCAGCAACGCTTTATCCAAGTCATAATAAGACACAACGTTTTCCGCTACCGTACGTACAAGCTTTTCTGACGTGTACCGCTCTGTAAAAATGTGATTGGGTCCGTAGGTTACACGAACCTGCTCCCCTTTATCATTGATCTCATACCTGCTTATTATTGTCTGTATATCATTCATACCGTCAAAACGGGAGCCTTCAAAATATTCGCAGATCGCTTTTACTCTTTTCTTCGTAGGTCCGTCTGTCCACCGGACAGTCAACGAACTTCCTCCAGCATACTGGTTAGATCGAACGCTGAACTTGATGCCAGGGAAATAGTCTTTCAGTACTTGACGGAGAATCTTGGCAGTTTGGACGGTATCAATATAAACGGTTTCCATGGCTTGGTAGGTTTGGTTAAGTAGTGTGTTGCTCTGCTTTTAAAATACTGAATCTTTTTTAAAGAAACAAACTTTTTTTAAAATAATTCCGAATAATTCCATCTTTTGTTATTGCTCCCGGAAAACGCTTAATTTAAATAATCAGAAAGGGCGCCCCGTTATAACCCACAAGGGAACCAATTAAAAAAAGATACCATGCAGATCCAGAGAACTAAAAAACCCAGAAAACGAAACTTATCCTACAAGAAAACCGGACCTAAGTCCACGTGCACCAAAGAGATCATCAAAGCCGTGCCATCGCTCTGCAAGATAGGACTAACAGATGCACAGATAGCCGAGTACCTGAACGTGACTGTGGACACACTCCATTACTGGAAGAAAACTAACGAGGCGTTTGCATCAGCTATGGACCGAGGTAGAATGAAGGCAACGCAAAAAGTTGCAGATTCTCTGTACCAACAGTCTATAGGCTATCACGTACCGGCAGTAAAACATTTCAAGATCCGGCATACTGAAAAAGAATACGACCCAGACGGCAAGGTCATAAAGGAACGAAGCTGGGATGAGATTATAGATCACCCGTATATGCACTACTATCCACCGCAATACAAAGCAACAATAAAAGTGCTTGCAGCACGGCACCCGGAGGTATGGGGAGAGACGTATAGAGTAGATCACAGACATGCACACCTGCATCAGATAATGGAACCGTCTCTGCAGACCGAAGACATACTGGAACAGATAACGGACTCAAAAGAATTCACGGATGAGGAACTAAGGCTGGCAGCAAAGATAGGTCTGATTGAAAGAAACAAAGCAGCACAAGAGGAGGAGGATCAAGAATGAAGTTGGTAAACAGGACAGTAAGACAACTCGGCACGTTCCAACGAACAAGACACCCGAAGAAAAAGGTCCTTGATACTATAATCAAAAAGAACCCCCTGTGGGCAGTAAGAGAACTCAATAACAGAAGCTTCTTCGAGTTCCTGAAATACATGTGGCCAGAAGTATCATCGGAGGAATTTCAGCCGAACTGGCATATCAAACTAATGTGTGACGAACTACAAGCTATAGCGGAGGACGTAGCATCAAGAAGAAAGACGAAGGACTACCACACACCGGTACACGATACAATAATAAACGTACCCCCAGGCTCAACTAAGACTACAACCGTAATGATAATGTTTCCAGCCTGGTGTTGGACCCGGTGGTACTGGATGAAGTTTATTTGTTTGTCGTATAGTAGTGGACTGTCATACGAATCAGCAGAGACAAGTAGGGAGCTTATAAAGTCGGATACCTTTAGGGAATTGTACCCAGAACTGCAGATAAAGCCGGATAAAGATCAGAAGAGCAATTTCCAACTTTTGAAAACCTTTGAAAAACGAATGGGCAAGGAGGCACAAACAAGAACAGGGGGATCTCGGTACAGTACGTCAGTCGGAGGGACGGTAACAGGGTTTCACGCTCATATGATACTGGTGGACGATCCGATTAACCCCGAACAAGCCGTAAGCCCTGTTCAACTCGAATCCGCTAACCGGTGGCTAACTAGTACCATGCCCACCAGGAAAATCAATAAGAACACGTCTCCTACCATAATGATTATGCAGCGGTTGCATGAGGACGATCCAACAGGTAACCGTATTGCGAAGAAAAAACCGGTTAGGCATATCTGTCTGCCAGCAGAGATCCGTAATTACGCAGATCAAGTGAAACCGGCTTACTTGAAAGACATGTATAGCGAAGATGGTCTACTCGATCCCAACCGAATGAACTGGGATACGATAAACGCTTTGATAGAGGACCTGGGACAATACGGCGCTTCCGGTCAACTCGGTCAATCCCCTACACCTCCGACAGGCGGGATGTTTAAGCCGGATAAAATATCTGTACTCGACACCTTCCCACCTCACTACGATATAGAACAGATTGTAAGGTATTGGGACAAAGCCGGTACGGAGGCAAAGAAAGGAGCGTCACGGGGTCCGGCTTATACTGTCGGTTTAAAGATGGTCAAACTGAAGTCCGGCAGATATGTTATCACAGATGTTGCACGAGGGCAGTGGTCAACCGAAGACCGGGAAGATAAAATAAAACAGACAGCTCAGGCAGACGGTCTTGATACCGTTATCGGTATAGAACAGGAACCGGGATCAGGTGGAAAGGAATCCGCAGAGAACACAGTAAGGAATCTAACGGGTTATACTGTATCGGTTGAACGCCCGCAGGGTGATAAGGTTCACCGTGCAGATCCGTTATCGGTACAAGTGAACTGGGGTAACGTTAGTATGCTCCGGGCAGAATGGAACAAGGCGTTTATTGATGAACTACGATTCTTCCCATTCGGTACCTACAAAGATCAGGTTGATGCCGCTTCCGGAGCTTTCCGAATGTTGACAGAGCGCAAGAAGGCTAAAGTATGGTAGTGAACCCCGTGTATACAGCGATGCAGCAGAATTTAACAGCACAACACAGCACAACACGTACACAACTATAACTGAACATTTTGAAGCGTTCTTTTTCTGTTATAAAGCCGTGTTGCAAACAAAAAGAAAATAATTTATATAACTCCGTAGATGTTGTATTTTCTATTAACACACAACGTTGAGCCCGCCACAAATGAAAAACGGAATCAAGAGCCCAACCATCGAAGAACTGCAAACCAAGCTGCAAGTTCTATCCGCTGTTACCAACCGGCTTAAACTTGCTGGTAGTCTCGGTATGAGCCATCAGGGTACCCGGGATCTTTATACCACCCTCGGTTATCCCCGTAGTCTTTCATCTTCCGACTTTCTTTCACAATGGAAACGCCATGATATAGCACGTGCCGTGGTTGATCGCCCTGCGAAAATGACGTGGCAGGGGGACCTGTATATCTCGGAATCAACGGAGGAGGATGAAACGGCGCTGGAAAAAGAATACAAAGCACTTGAAGATAGATTAGCCCTGAAAACACAGTTTCTAAGACTCGACAGACTTTCCCAACTCGGTAGATATGCCGTTATGCTGCTTGGTTTTGATGATAGTAGTCAAGAAACCTGGGGTCAGCCTGTATCGCCCGGTGAACGTACACTTTTATACACTAAGGTCGTAAGCCAGGCGAATGCTGAAATCAGCACGTGGGAAAACGATCCGTCTCATGAACGGTACGGTAAACCTCGTATCTACCGGATCAAACTCACTAAGCCCGGTACCACGGATCAGCAAGTAACACTGAATGTCCATTACTCACGTATTATTCATGTGGCACAGGACCTTTTGGAGAATGATATAGAAGGAACCCCTGTGATAGAGACAATATACAACCGGCTTAAGGACATTGAGAAGCTGGTCGGTGGTTCTGCGGAAATGTTTTGGCGGGGTGCAAGGCCGGGATACGCAGGTACGGCACAAGACGGGTACACGATAGGAGAGGATTCAAAGAAGGCACTACAAGAACAGATACAGGAATACGAGAACGACCTCCGGCGTATACTCGTCACAGAAGGCATTGAACTTGATAGTCTCGCACAACAGATAGCTGATCCCAAAGGCCACGTTGAGGTGCAGATACAAATGATAAGCGCAGCAACTGGTATCCCGCTTCGTATCCTACTCGGATCAGAGAGGGGGGAGCTTGCAAGTTCTCAGGATGATAATAACTGGAAAGAGTGGATTGAATCTCGAAGACTTGAGATGGCGGAACCTTTTATTGTCAGACCGTTTGTGGACCGCTTGATTCAGTTCAAAGCCTTACCGGAGATAAAGGACGAGGAGGAGGGCTATAGAGTAACCTGGTCCAATCTCTTTACAATGGACGACACCACGAAAGCAGAGATTGGAGCAAAGCGGACTACAGCACTTAATCAATACACCTCTAACCCCTACGCAGAGCAAACGGTACCGCTTGAAGGGTTCCTCAAGTATTTCCTGCAGATGGAGGACGAGGAGGTGGAACAGCTTATTGAACTACGGGACGCAGAACAGATTGAATCGGAAAGCTTGGAGGCGCGGATAGAGGCTGAACTAAATGCACAGCCAACCGATACAGATACAGATCCGGGGACAGAGGATTCAGAGTTAAACGAGGAATAAAAAACACGTTGAAATGAATAACTCTAAGTTGGACATAGATATGCCGGATAATGATAGAATGTTGAGGGAGCTATATAACGAGATGATTGGCTCACCTGGTAAAGTTGGTTTTTTTGAGGACATGAGGTCTTTTAAACGAGACACGGAACAGGAGCTTGTCAAGCTGCATAATAGAGTAGATCATATAAAGGAGGACACGGAACCTGTGGTTGAGTTCTACCGGTCTTGGAAATTTGTGATCGGCTTTATTATCGGAGCAAGTAGTTTTGTCGGCACCCTGTTCTATCTCGCCACTTTCTTGTTCAATAAATGAATAACAAACCACATATCGCCGTCTACCAGTCTACTGATCCGACACGAACCACAACGATCCGCAATAAGTACGCTGCACAGATGCGGAAAAGGTTCAGGGTGTTACGTGGTCTGATATTAGATGCTATCGTAACGCAGGACGTATTCGGGATAGCGGACGGGAATAATCAAGCTCAACCGGATCAACCTCTGTTCACGTTTATTCAGGCGAACGTTGATCCCAGGGCATTCGATTTCCCCCGCACCTCCGATAAGGTTGAGGCGTTTATGCAGTGGTTGAGAGAACAGGTAGATAACGAGATTCTTGAAGTATCGCAGGATGAGAGAATCCGCATAGGAGATAGTATAGATTCTCACTGGCAGAACGTTTATATAGAGGACACGTATAAACGAGGTGTTCAACGTGCCGTATATGAAATGAAGAAGTCCGGTATGGATGTCCCGGATATAAATGCACGAGGCGGCATTCAAGCTGTTCTGGGTCTACCGATGCACGTGGACCGTATCGGCGTTCTTTATACAAGAACCTTCAACGAACTCAAAGGCGTAACGGATGCAATGGATCAGCAGATAAGCCGTGTCCTGGCACAAGGTCTTGCAGACGGTGACGGTCCTCGGCTTGTTGCAAAAAAGCTGAATGCTACAATAACCGGATCAGGTACCGGACAACTCGGATTAACGGACACCCTGGGTAGATATATACCGGCGCAACGCAGAGCAGAGATGATAGCACGTACGGAAACAATACGTGCCCATCATCAGGGTATGATCCAGGAATACCGGAACTACGGTCTGCAGGGTGTACACGTGCAAGCGGAACTGCGGACAGCCGGAGATGATAGAGTATGCTGGGAATGTAGTGCATTGCAGGGCAAGGTTTATACACTCAAAGAGGCAGAGAACCTTATCCCAGTTCATCCCCTGTGCCGTTGTATCGTGTTACCGGCGTTACCGGAGGAACCCGTTTCCGGCGGAGAACAACCGGCAATAGAACCCGAAACCTATGATATAGATTTTACGGAGGCTATTGAGAAGGCACCTACAAAGCTTGATATGGCTGGTGTATACATGGATATGGGATACACGACTGCAGAGTTTCAAGGTCTATCGCTTGAAGATGCCGCAAAGCTTGCTAAGGTGTCGAACTGGGCTATCCAAAGAATAGCGCCTATTCAAGGTTTGACGTTCAAAACCACTTCATCCAGAAAAGTATTCGGGGTTTTTGAACAGCGGATGAAGGTGATTAACAACAAGGTCGTACCGGATAGGACACTACGGTTCTCGACAGGTGGACATAAAACGAGAGACGTATGGGAAAAGCAGCAGCAATCAGCAACACGTAATTCAAGCACCGGTTTTCAGTACAAAGGTAAGACGGTTGCAAGCACGCAAGCACATGAACTGGCGCATCATTACGTTTCTGAGGTTATGTATAAGAAGTACTTTAACGATAAACGGAAATATATTCCTATTCCAGAATATGATACGTATGTTCGAGACTGGCAGCAGAACACAACGGCGCAAGAAATTGTGAACGAGGCGCTTTCGTCTCTTGGAAAAGATCGAAGTTACTTGGATACAGTGTATAATAAGTTAGGGCGATACTCGAAAACGAACCCGCACGAAACAATAGCGGTTGCTGTTCAGTATGAATACGACTTCCCCGGCACGTTCGATTTTTCAACAGCGATAACAGAAACTTTAAGAAACCGGTTACAGAAATGATCCCAACACAAGAACCCGACTGGTGGGAAAAATGGATGGTTTTTAACGAGGAGAGAGGGCAAATGGAGCTTAGGTTAGATGCCCCGGATAACGTACAAAAAGAGTACCGGGAATTAATGCGGCTTTCAATGCCAGAGTTTATTGATCCCGATACGGAGGAATAAAAATGCTTACTCAAGTAAATACCGCTCAATTAGACTACACACCCCGTAAGGTTGAAAAGGACGGTAGGTCTTATACCGTTGTTCCGGTTGTGATGATGGTTGAGGGCGTTCATGCCGGATCACAGGGTCCTGTACTACATCTACAACAGTACTTCTCCCAGAACCCAGAGAGTTGGAACGGTAAGCCGCTCACAAACGGGCACCCGAGGAATAAGGACGGTCAGTTTGTTTCCGTGGATCAGGTAGACGAAAACGAATGGATTGTTGGTTATATAGACAATACATATATTGAGGACAGCAAGCTGAAGGCTGAGGCTTGGATAGACGATCAAAAAGCAGTTGCAATAAATCCCGAGATAATTAATTATATTACTGAACAACGGACGTTGGATGTCAGTACAGGTTCAAGAACAAGAGACAAAGAGGAGAAAGGACTTCACAATAATGAGGCTTACCAAAAAATCACAACTCATTACGACCCAGATCATCTCGCATTACTCCCAGGCTCTCAAGGCGCTTGTAGTTGGTCGGATGGGTGCGGAATCCGAAATAACACAAATATGAAAGACAAGAACAAGAGACCCGAACCCATTAACAGCCTACAAGCAAACGCAGATGGTTTCCGGGAGCTTGTAAGTCTTGCCAGTGAGAAACTTCATAAACTCGATAATTCCGCAGCCTCTCATTATGTTGTCGAGATGTTTGATGACAAAGTGATATATGAGGAGTACACGGAGAACAGTACCAGATTTTATTCTCAAGATTATAGTTTGTCGGATAACGGGGACCTTGAGTTTACGGGTGCACCTACAGAGGTCCGGCGAAAAGTAGATTTTGTCCCAGTTCAATCGAACCAGGCGGCAAAGCAAACCGCAACAAACAGTTGTGGGTGCGATTCATTAAAGCGCACAAAATTTAATAACAACACAAAAACCAATACCGCTATGTCTGAAAAAAACCAGCCAACAGGCGAAGTAATGGACAAAGTCAGTGCGCTTGTTAATAATGAGCGCACTCGATTCACGAAAGGTGACCGAAAGTGGTTGCTGGAACTGAATGAAGAGCAACTGGACAAACTTGTTCCGTCTGAACCTGAGGCACAGGAGGTATCACGTGAACAAGCACTCCAGGCACTGCAAGAAGACTTCTCCGATATTGAGAAAGTAAAACAGTTGCTGCCGGAGGATATCCGTAAGAGTGTTGAAACCGGTATCACAGCGTACCAGGAACAGCGCACGCAACTTATCAAGCGTATCCAAGCCAACACTGGAGACACCTGGACACAGGAATCACTTGAAGATATGGACACAGATACACTTGAGCGGATCGAGAAGTCCAGCCGAAAAGTTGACTACAGCGGTCAGGGCTCTTCTGCTATCACGAACAATCAACAATCAGACGGTGTTGCACCTATGCTCCCGGCTGGAATTGAACTGGAATCTTAATCTAAGAGAGGACACGTAATGAGTTACAGAACAATCAAACTGAAACGGTACCAGGATATAGTGAACGAGGAGACGGCAGCAGGCAGTATTCTCCCTGGGTCACTTGTCGAGATCACACCCAACGGCGTACGCAATCATAATACGGCAGCCGGAACAGCTGCAACTATGTTTGCTCTCGAAGATGAGCTACAAGGCAAAACCACCCGGGACGAATACGCCGAAGGCGACAAGGGTCAGGTATGGTATGCACAGCCTGGTGAGGAAGTGCTTGCTGTAGTAGGTTCAAGTTTTGATCCTGCTGTAGGCGCATATCTTGAGTCTGCAGGTGATGGTACATTACGTGCTGTTACTGCAGCTGGCGCAGAAAACGATGCAGGCTTCCCCGTTGCGCAAGTGATTGGAGAGAAGATTGAGGACGACAACGGAAACCACCGTGTACCTGTCCGGGTACTTTAATTCTAATTAAAAATCATTCATAGGAGAATCAATATGAGTAATACACACGTTGATCTGATCGGACAGAACGGAGGTGGTCAGGGTCCTTTGGCTCAAAACCTTAGTTCTGGTAGACTGGACGTTGGAGCAATGCGTCCTTTTATTGCAGAGGACGGTAATAGTTATGTTACCGTGTACCAGGGAGGCAATCCCAAGAAAGCCGAAAGCTGGAAAATGATGCAAGTGAACAGCGGTACGCTACGCAGAGATGAATGGCGTCAACTGGATGAGGCGCTTCTCGGTATCGCTGAAAAGCGACTTAGCGGAACGCAAGCACTTGTTTCACGAGGTCTGACGTATAGCCTCGGCAACGCAATGGGTACTACTGTACTTGAGTATCACAATGTAGGTGATGCTATGACAGCGGAACTCTCGATGGATGCCGTGACACGTACGCAAGGTGACCGGGTAGAGTTCGATAGCGTATTTCTGCCTATCCCGATTATCCATGTTGACTTCGAGATCAACACACGGGTACTTGAGAATAGCCGAAGGCTCGGAAATCCGCTCGACACTACCTCCGTAGAACGTGCTGGTAGAAAGGTTCTGGAAAAACAGGAAGAGATGCTGTTCACTGCAACCGACTACAGTTTCGGTGGCGGGACTATCTACTCGTTCCTTAATTTTCCACAACGCATCAACCCAGATGCTACCGGACAACAGCAGGTAGGAAATATTACGAACTGGTCAGATGCAGCCGTAACGGGTCCTCAGATTGTTGAAGAAGTGCTGGGGCTGAAACAAGCTTCAATCAACAACCACTATTACGGACCCTGGATCCTGTTTATCCCAACCAACTTCGAGACGAAGCTGGACGAGGATTACAGTGATGAGAAGGGCAGCAACACAATCCGGGAACGAATCATGGCTATCAACGGTGTCGAGGACATTGTTGTGGTTGATACACTACCGGAAAGCAACGTTGTGTTCACGCAACTG
>Ga0079225_10002413_pt1 | contig 10765 bp, 10 predicted proteins | sample Poulit2012_FD_76344 | JGI IMG/M metagenome (GOLD analysis project Ga0079225, IMG submission 76344) | Agricultural soil microbial communities from Georgia to study Nitrogen management - Poultry litter 2012 | ecosystem: Environmental > Terrestrial > Soil > Agricultural land | place: USA: Georgia...
TTGCGACATTTTCTAGTTTGCTAGAAATTTCTTGGTACTTTTCAGTTAAATGGCCTGTTTGCTCATAAGTTAAATTTAAGAGTACTTCTACTTTTTTCAATCTCGTATTCATTTTTTGTTGTTCGTCTTTGATCGCGTGCTGGTCTTTTTGTAATGCTGAAATGTCTTTTCTCATCGCGTGCTGGTCTTTTTGCAATGTTGTTAAGTCATTTCTCATTGCATGCTGATCGTTTTGCAATGTTGCTAAGTCATTTCTTATTACATGCTGATCTTTTTGTAAAGTAGCTATGTCTTTTTTCATCGCGTGCTGATCTGTTAGCAATGCTGCTAAGTCATTTCTCATTGCATGCTGATCTTTTTGTAAAGTAGCTAAGTCATTTCTCATCGCATGTTGCTCTTCTTGTAGATTAACTAGATTGTCTTTCATGTCATTGAGGCTTACTTTAACAGGATGGATGGCTTCTTCGACAACAGATTTTAACATTACTTTTAAATCACTGTTCATATGTTTCCCTCCTAGTCTTTTAACAGTGATCTTAATCTTATAGATTAAACGATAGCGTTCTCAAGTTGTTTGTATGATTTATTATAGCATGGATTTATGAGATGGCTAGTAGGGAAAAATCAAATATTGCATCATTTATTTAACAGAAATTTAATTTCAGCCCAATAAATTCAAAAAAACATCTGGGTGATATAAATTATTAAAAAAATTCTCTACTTTGTAAAACTTAAACGATAAATTTAAAATACCTTCGTGTTATAATTAGGTTATAATACTTACTCTTATGTGCCTTTTGGTTTCTCCAAGTGTTTATACTGTTGATAGATTCAGAGAGGCAATCGGATAAATCATTGCTCTTAAGTGTCGAAAGGTCGTAACTCATTAAAGATAAGACGAGGTGGTTTAGTGACCAAGCATTTTCGGTTGAAATTATTTTTTATAATGATTACTTTTGCAATCATCTTATTATTTTTGGTAGCTTTTATTGATTATATTCGATTAAAAGAAGAAGCGGTTAAAAACCATGAATTTCAAATAACGAAGACAGAGGAAGAAGTTAAATATGCCTTACAAACAATCGATAAAGCATATTATTTATTCGACCAAGAAACGGTCACTTTATTGGAAGATCAAACAGCCGAATTGATGGATCTCTATGAGGAACAGCCACAATTTGACAAATGGGACTTCCAATCATTGAGTGAACAATATGGGGTTGATATTTTTATTATCGATGAACATAATGTCATTACCCATAGTAATAAAAAAGAGGATATCGGTCTTGATTTTACCGAATGCTGCAAAACACTTGAAGGAATTTTAAATGAGCGTCGTGACTCAGGTGAATTTTTTATTGATGATATGGATGTTGAACAAAGTTCTGGGGAAATTCGTCGGTATAGTTATATGGCGACAGATGATAAAAAGTATATGATTGAACTTGGATATTCTTTAGAGGAAGGCACTATTTTTGAACAGTTTAACTTTTTAAGTGTCATTGATGATTTGATCGAGCGTTTTCCGACAATCGAGAAAATTAATGTTCTGAATATTGGTGGTTTATCTTTAGGTTCATTAGGCGAACAATTGTCTGCAGAACGAAAACGTGCCTTCGACTGGACGCGATCTTCCAAAGAAACGACCGAAGTTAAAAGTGAATCAACTCCTACAATATATCGCTATGTTCATTATGAAACACCAGTTGAACTTGAAACGAATCAAAGTAAAATTTTAGAAATCATTTATGATGAAACTGATTTTCAAGCGTTGTTAGCAAACCATAAACATACGTTTATTGCTCAATTTATCATCGTTTTGATTGTTACAATTATTATTTCGTTATTACTGTCCCGCTGGATGGCAAAGCCAATTTATTTAGCCTTTCATGATAGTCTGACACAGTTGAAGAATCGCGCAGCTTTTGATGAAAAATTAAAAGATATTTGTACAAACTACACGGAACCAAGTGCATTACTGATGCTTGATATCGATAATTTTAAATCGGTAAATGATCAGCTCGGACATGATCAAGGGGATCAATTTTTAAAAATGTTCGCTACTGTTCTTGATGAAAATTTTGCAAAGGAGGCAGACATTTATCGAGTCGGTGGTGATGAGTTTGCTATTGTCATTCAGCAAGCTTCCAAAGAAGAAGTCAAACAGATGGGTCGTCGCTTACGAAAAACATTAACAGACGTATTTGCTAATAATCGCAAATTAAAAGAACTGAATGTCGATGTCAGTGTAGGTATTTCCTTTACGTCTCAATATGGTGAAAATCCGGAGATTATGTATAAAGCAGCAGATCTTGCTTTATATCGTTCTAAATATTCGCAGGAAAACAAAATTAATATATGTACGGAAGAAGTTGTCTAAATAAAATATTTGCTAGGGGACATTGCACATGTATTTTTGATGCAGTAAAGATTATTAAATGACACTTATTCAATCGTTCATAAAATTCATCGATATTTTCATAGATATGAAAAAAGTTGCGTGTCACCACGCAACTTTTTAATGAATTTGCAATCCTTGTTTATCAATTGTCGTCTTTTCAATGGTATAATCAGGTAATTGATCGGCAATTTTCCTAGCAATCTCGTTACCTTTACCTTCGGGCACAAAAGAAATCATCGTTGGGCCTGAACCACTAATAACCGTTCCATAGGCACCGAAGTTACGTGTTAATGTCCGGAGCATTTTATAATTCGGAATTAATCGGGCACGATATGGCTCATGCAACAAATCACTTTCCATCATTTTTCCAGCCAACGGATAATTTTCTTGTAATAATGCGGCGATCATTAAATTGCCAACACTACTCGCTTTTACGGCCCGTTGAAAAGGTACATCTGTTGGGAGAACTTGGCGAGCTTTTTCAGTTTTTAATTCAACATCAGGGATTGAGATCACTAAATCAACATTTAATGAATCAACTTTTAGATAACTTATGTCACCTGATTCAGAAATATTTGAAATAATACATCCACCAAAAATAGATGGTGCCACATTATCGGGATGTCCTTCAAGTAATGTCGCTTCCTGCAACTTTTGTTCATCACTCAGTTCCAAAGAGCATATTTGGTTGGCTAACTCAATTCCTGCCACAACTGCTGCCGCACTACTGCCAAGGCCTCGGGCTAAAGGTATTTCACTTGTCATTGTTACTTTACACGGGCTTAACGTTCGATCAAATTTATTAGCAACATGTAAAGCAACTTTATAAATAAAATGGTCGGTCGGGTTTGTATATGCCGGCAAGGCGTTTGATTGGTGGACAAATTCCCATGTATCGCTAGGCTCAACGTCAAGGGTTAAATATCGTTGCACAGCTAAGCCAATTGAATCAAAGCCTGCGCCCATATTTGCTGAGCTTGCCGGTATTTTTAACGTAAATGATGGCATCACTCAATCACACCTTTGATAAAATCTTTGACAGCTTGTTGATCATTTTTTAATGTTGTTGGTGTTACCTGAAGCTCTTCAATCGCTGTTTGCGGATCTTTTAAACCATTTCCAGTAAGGACAGCGACGACTTTACTTCCTTCAGGTATATGACCTGCTTCGACTTGTTTGATCACACCAGCGATTGAAGCAGATGAACCCGGTTCAGCAAAAATACCTTCTGTTTGGGCTAAGCGACGAAAGGCAGCTAAAATTTCCGGATCTGTCACCGAATCAATCATCCCATTGGATTCATCTCGGGCATTTTCTGCTAATTGCCAACTTGCTGGGTCACCAATACGAATGGCTGTTGCAACGGTTTCTGGTGTTTGAATAGGTTCGCCACTTGCAATTGCCGCAGCTCCAGCCGCTTCAAAACCGAAAATACGTGGTAGGCCCGTATTTTTCTGTTCATGATATTCTTTGAATCCTTTCCAGTAGGCACTAATATTACCAGCATTACCGACAGGGATCGCTAAAATATCAGGTGCTTGACCGAGTTGATCGCACAGTTCATAAGCAGCTGTTTTTTGCCCTTCGATGCGATAAGGGTTGACAGAGTTAACGAGTGTGACAGGCTCTGTTTCGCTAATTTGTCGAACCATTTGTAAGGCATCATCAAAGTTACCGTCAATTTCAACAATTTCAGCACCATACATCATCGCTTGAGCTAATTTTCCAAGGGCAACTTTTCCTTTTGGAATGACAATAATTGATTTTAATCCTGCTTTGGCTGCATAAGCTGCTGCTGAAGCCGATGTATTACCTGTTGATGCACAAATTACACATTGACTACCTTCCTCAGCCGCTTTAGCAACTGCCATGACCATGCCACGATCTTTAAATGAACCAGTGGGATTAGCCCCTTCAATTTTTCCATAAAGTTCAATGTTTAATGCCTCGGATAGCTGTGACAAATGAACGAGTGGTGTATTTCCTTCCTGAAGGGTTAATTCAGGTGTTTGTTCGGTCGATGGTAAAAAAGATTTATAATGGGCAAGTAAACCTGGCCAATTCACGTTAAGCATCCCCCTCGACACGATAATAACTAGCGACATGTTTTACAACATCGACTTGTTTTAATTGTTCTAAGGCACGATTAAAGTTCGCTAAAGATGTTTTATGAGAAACGATCACAATTTCTGCGACACCCGCTTCACGACTAGGTTTTTGAATAATTCGTTCAAAACTAATGTCAAAGCGTTCGAAAAGTTGAGAGATATTAGCAAATACGCCTGTCTCATCTTGCGCATGGATTCTAACGTAAAATTGGCTAATCGTTTCCTCTTCATCCATTAACTTCTTATCATAAAGTGGTTCAACGTAATGATGGCCGTTTGTACCTAAATGTTTATTTTTAATCGCAACAACGATATCAGACATGACCGCTGTAGCTGTCGGTAAACTACCTGCACCTGGACCATAAAACATCGTTTCACCAACATATTCACCACTAATATAAACTGCATTATACTCATTTTTAACACTTGCCAGTGGGTGATCATTACAGATAAATGTTGGTTGGACACTTACTTCAACAGATTTGCCGTTATTTGTAGCTGTGCCGATTAATTTCATTGTAAAGCCTAGTTGCTGACCATAGGTTAGATCTTCAAGTGGCAATCCAGAAATCCCACTAACTGTTACGTCATCTAAATTAACGTCGGTTAAAAAGGCAAGTCTCGATAAAATAACCATTTTACGAGCAGCATCTAAGCCATCGACATCTGCAGTCGGGTCCGCTTCAGCAAAACCTAAATCTTGAGCTTCTTGTAAAGCATCGGCATATGTTGCACCTTCATCATTCATTTTCGTTAAAATATAATTCGTTGTACCGTTAACGATTCCCATAATTTTTTGAACTCGATCGCCTGCCAGGCCATCAGAAATACTCCGTAGAAGTGGAATACCGCCACCAACGCTCGCTTCATAAAATAAGTCACAATTATTTTCTTTCGCCACTTGATGAAGTTCTGGTCCATGAACAGCAATTAAATCTTTATTAGCAGTGACGACGTGTTTTCCTGCCTGCAAAGCTTTTAAAATATATTCTCTTGCATGTTCAAGCCCACCGATTACTTCAACGACTAGATCGATCGTTTCATTGTTAATAATATCATCAGGATTTGTCGTTAAAACAGTCGATTCATCGATCGACTCTTGATATTTTTCAGGCTTGCGTACGAGAATGTGGCTCACATTTATTTCGCAACCGAGTTGATGATTGAGTTTTTCTTGATTATTATTAATAATTTGTTTGACACCTGAGCCAACGACACCAAAACCTAAAAGACCTACATTAACTTTTTTCCCCAATTATGACACCTCTTATTTTGTCCGTTATGAATGCACATTTGTATTTGTGTAATAGACATATTATAAACTTGTTATCCATTGAATAGCAAGTGATTTTCTTTATGACGTATAAACAACTAGTTATTTAAATGAGCTTTGAAAAATTAATTCGTTTGTTTAAAAAGTATATAAGGGGAATACCGACAGCCATCACAATAAATTCGCCAATGGCGGTCGTTAACCATGTGAAGAGAAACGGTAAACCTAATGCTAATTTCAACATAAAGGCAACGATGTACATATTAAACGTAAAAATAAGTGTATTAATTCCCATTAATACGAGTTTATTTTTAATGAAGTAACTAACTCCTAGTGTCATCGTTAATGAAATGACAGATTGCATGAGACCGAGTACTTCAAAAGCGCCAAGCGTTGACATTAACAAATTGGAAATAAAAACTCCGATGATAATCCCCCAAAAATATTTACGATTAAATACAATTAAATGGTTGAACATTTCAGAAACACGAAATTGAATGTTCGTAAATCCAAAGGGGGCGATAATAGCTGTCACTGCAATATACAAAGCAGCGAGCACTCCGTTTGTAACTAATGTTCTAATATTCATTTGTAAACACTCCTTAGTTTTTTTGCGTGGGATGGTTGCGAACCACGGTGACGTCTATCAGTCAACATGTCTTATTGTAACAGGATTGAATGAGAGTTGTAAGGAAAATGTGTGACTATTTTACAAGTCAATATTTTCCATAAATTCACCCGTTTAAAAATAAAATTTTCATAATGAGAGCGCCACGTCTATTTTTAATCATAACAGTCGTAAATGATGAATTAAAAAACAATCCAGCAAATTTTTCACTAATAATTTATTGAATTATTATTTTAAAACGTGATACAATATGATAACTAAAGAGGCAACTGTTCCTATATCAATGCAAGATAATGTTTATGACACTGTCGATCATTTTTTGAAAGTGTTGTCAAAAACTTTTCTAAATGATATGATTAAAAACAACGTCGTTATTGGCAATCTTTTAAATAAATAAGTTTTAAAGGCGGAGTCTGTCACCAAGGGATAAGTATGTCTCTTGTTGACAGGCTTTTTTAATTGGTTTGATCATAGTCTCTTGTAATAAATATTGACAGAATAGGGATAATGAATAAGTATATGAACTTTATATGAAAGCGCATAAAAATATACATAATATAGGGGTTGATAATATTGATGATTGCAGGATTAATTATTATACTTATTCTCGTTTTGTTTTTACCATTTACAAAACTTGTGGAAAGAAACTTAGAAGTGTTTTTGTTTATTATGGGAATTTTATCGATACTTGTTAGTCAAGTACTCGATTGGCCACTCGTCAAAGAGGCGCTGGTCAGTCCGATAAATATTACACTAGCGGTGCTTATTGCTGGCTTGTTATTTCGTTGGTTCCAAAAACCGATCGAATCAGGGGTATTATGGATTAGTACGGCCATGCCTTATCGGCTATTCATCGCTTTATTTACAATTGTCTTAGGATTAATCTCTAGTATAATTACGGCAATTGTGGCAGCGATTATTTTAGTATCTGTCATCTCTGTCCTCAGGATGGATCGGGAGTCAGAAATTCGCTTTGTCATTTTAGCGTGTTATGCGATTGGACTAGGTGCCGTTTTAACTCCTTTGGGTGAACCACTTTCAACGATCGTTGTTAGTAAGTTAGATGAAAGCTTTTTATATTTATTTAACTTAGTTGCAATATATATTATTCCGGGAGTTATTATCTTTGGAATTATTACAGCCTTTTTAATTAAACCACGTGATCCAAAAGCATTGAAAGAAGAGGTTGACAGTGAATCAGAAGTTGAATCATACGGGGAAATTATTATCCGTAGCTTTAAAATTTATTTATTTGTCATGGCATTAACGTTTTTAGGTGCAGGATTCCAACCGTTTATCGAACGTTATTTACTCGACTTACACCCACTTGTTTTATATTGGATTAACATTATTTCTGCGATTTTAGATAATGCCACATTAGCTGCAGCTGAAATTAGCCCAGCGATGAGTCAACCGACGATTAAAGCTATTTTGCTTGGATTAACGGTGAGTGGTGGGATGCTAATTCCTGGAAATATACCAAACATTATTGCTGCCGGTAAACTCCGGATTACGAGTTTACAATATGCACGGTTTGCCGTCCCCATCGGTTTAGTTGCTATGATCGTTTATTTCATTATAATTATATTGACGATTTAAGACGTAATTTTTGGAGGATAAACACGCTCTGAACACTAGGGCGTGTTTTTTTGATGTCATTAGTACTGTAAATGATAAGTTTTTTCCAAGTGATGAAACATACCATTGTTAAGCGTGTTGTTTAAGAAATGGGCGTAGGGAATCCATGGTCACTTGCAACACGAATTAAAATATCCTGATAAGATTTCTGCCTATTCATGATGATCCAGTTTTTGAAAAAAGCCCCGAATAGTGTTTGTTAGTGATTGTTTAAATGTTTCTTTATCTTGAGTAGTGAATGCTCGTGGACCTTTTGTACGTTGGCCCGCTCGGCGCATCAGAGCATGATCATGACGAGTTTGTAAAAGACGTTCAATATTTTTATTCGTATATAAAAAGCCTTTTGGGTGAATAACTTGACACCTTTTACCAAGACAAATCGCTGCTAAGCCATAGTCATGGGTAATGATGAGATCATTTTGTTTCGCCTGTTTGACGATTTCAAAATCGGCGACATCTTTTCCTTGATCAACATAGACCGTTGATACATAGTTTGGTAATTGATCGTGCGAATAATGTGAGTAGCTTTTTATAAGAAAAACTTCTAAATCGTAATCTTTTGCAACTTCAATAATTTCCTCTTGGACCGGGCAAGCATCTGCATCAACATAAATTTTCATTGAATCACCTCAATTATTTCCATTAAAGTAATAGGTAATTAAAGCGTACATGAAATTTAGAAAAATGGAAATATATGTCGCTTATTCACACACATTTCTATGAAACGATGAATAATGATGATGAATGATCATATCTTATGTTTATCAAGAAAAATGTTGTAAACTTTGTTATACTAAACTAAGTGAGACCTCATTACATGTAGGGGGTAAAATATTGTGACGAAATACAAGCAGTTGTATAAAGATGCTATGAATATGTTAAAAAAAACGAGCCGAACATTTTATATTCCGATCACATTACTAGGATCAACGTTACGTCGGACGGTCGGATCGGCTTACTTATGTATGCGAGCGATTGATGAGATTGAAGACCATCCAACATTGGATGCTAAACATAAGGAAGATTTATTACGACAAACGAGTGATTTACTTTATGCAAACTCATTTGATGAAGAAAAATATTTAACGCTCTTAGCACCACATCAGGAAATTTTGCCTGAAGTTTCACTTCGCTTAGGTGATTGGATTCGTGTATGCCCAGAGGAAATTGCACAAAAAGTAAAAGAGTCGACAGGAAAAATGGCGACAGGAATGGCTGAATGGGTTAAAAAAGACTTTCAAGTTCAGACAAAAGAGGATTTAGACGATTATACGTATTATGTTGCTGGTCTTGTCGGTGAAATGCTTTCCGATATTTGGTATTGGTATGATGGAACGAAAACGGATCATACATTAGCGGTCGGTTATGGACGAGGCTTACAAGCCGTTAATATTTTGCGTAATGAGGCTGAAGATTTTAAGGAACGTGGAGTTAATTTTATTCCGAGCGGATGGGATCGAGCAGATGTTTTTGTGTATGCTAAGGAAAATTTACATTTAGCCGATGAATATATTAAAGCTATTTCCAATCGAAAAATATTACTATTTTGTAAAATTCCTTTAGCATTGGCAAAAAAGACGCTTGCAACGATGGAAAAAGGAAAAGCAAAAATGACACGTGCAGAAGTTGAAGAAACGGTTCGTGAAATTACTGGTGAATAATCATAGCAGAAAGGTGCTTAGCAATTAGCGAGCATCTTTTTTTATAGTTATTTTTACGAATAAAGTAATTCGCAACATCGAAGTTGAGGATAGTCGTTCCTCAGGTGCTTAAGTGGAGATAGTTAACGAAAAGTTGTTAGTTTTTCATTGTCAGTCCCCCATATAAACGTATTTGTTATTATTTACGGCTTAATCGTTGTTGACGAAAATCTTGCATATCCTTATAATATCGAACTGAATCATAAAAATGAGCAAGACGATGGGTTTGTAGACGTAAAATTTTATGCTCTATAAACATTGTCATTCATGTTCTGAAACATTCTAAATTGGAACAAATAATTTTGTTGATGGTTATTTTTATAACTGTTTTGTATGATAAAAGTGCTTCATGAAGGCCACTTATCATACAAGTAAAACTTTTCCTTTCGCCAATAAGCATTTGGAAGTTGGAGTTTTCACGTGGTGATCATCAGCTCCATCCAACGGTCTTCGAATGTTTTCATCATTTTGAAGACACTTGCTCCTAAAATAATTAGGAGGAACATTGTGCAAGATCATAAAAAACTGCAGACAGACTGGACAGTATTTTTAATTAGTGGAGGATTTTTACTTTTATTTATTATTATTTCGTTTATAAACAGTGATATGGTAGGAAATTGGATTACGGTTTCTTTTAATAAGTCAGCGGAATTTTTCGGAGCATATTGGCAAGTTTTACTCCTTGGAAATTTTCTCATAGGACTTTGGTTAGCTGTTTCAAAGTATGGTAATGTTCGTTTAGGTAAACAGAAAAAACCACAGTATAGTTATTATCGCTGGGTAGCGATGATTTTAACGACATTGTTAGCGAGTGGTGGTGTATTTTGGGCAGCTGCTGAGCCAATGTATCATTATATGAATACTCCGCCGATTGAAGGTGGCGGTGAATTTAATAATTTACCGGCAGCTTTCGGTCATGCGTTTATGCATTGGGGATTTGTCGCTTGGGCCATGTTAGGAACATTGTCAACAATTGTCATGATGTATGTTCATTATAGTAAAGGACTTCCCTTACAA
>Ga0079225_10002415_pt1 | contig 10762 bp, 10 predicted proteins | sample Poulit2012_FD_76344 | JGI IMG/M metagenome (GOLD analysis project Ga0079225, IMG submission 76344) | Agricultural soil microbial communities from Georgia to study Nitrogen management - Poultry litter 2012 | ecosystem: Environmental > Terrestrial > Soil > Agricultural land | place: USA: Georgia...
CACAGTGGTTTTACTTTCAGTCCGCGAAGTTCTATTTGCATCAATACAGCTTCGGTCATTTCACCGGCAACACCCCTCCCACCGATTTCCTTGGGTACTTCCGTATGAATTAAATGAATAACATCTTTGACAATTTTATAATCAATAAATGCCGTATATCCATCCACTTCTGCTTCAAAACGCTGTTTAACTTTATTGTCTTTTACTTGCATATTTTTTTCATTATCAATTTCTAATCTATAAAGCTAAGAAAAATTCAAATTTCAAAAAAGAAATTGCGCTTTTGGTTTCATATTGACATTCAATAACGCACTTAAATAGCCGGAATAATTTAAATAAGGATATTAATTTCTATTTTTGTTCCTCATTAATTTTTACTCCATGCATTTTAATTCTATCGCTTATGCCAAAGAGCAAGATAAACAAGATTCTTTGGCTTCCTATAGAAACCAGTTTTTATTTCCAACAGATGCTGACGGAAACAAGTTGATTTATTTTTGTGGAAATTCTTTAGGATTACAACCAAAAACGGTTTCTACGTATCTTCAAGAAGAGCTTGATGCTTGGGCAACTTACGGTGTGGAAGGACATACCAAAGGAAAACATCCGTGGTTGCCGTATCACGAGTTTTTAACCGAGCAAATGGCAGCCGTTGTCGGTGCAAAACCCCTTGAAGTGGTTATTATGAATACGCTGACTACCAATTTGCATTTGATGATGGTTTCTTTCTATCGGCCGACTTCAAAACGTCATAAAATTCTGATTGAAAGCGATGCTTTCCCCAGTGACAAATATGCGGTTGAAAGTCAATTGAAATTTCACGGATACAATCCCGATGAAAGTCTGATTCTATGGAAACCGCGACCGGGAGAAAATCTGTGTCGCATGGAAGATTTGGAGCAAATTCTTGAAGAGGAAGGGCATTCGATAGCGTTAATTCTCATCGGAAGTCCGAATTACTACACCGGACAATCGTTTCCTTTAAAAAAAATAGCGGCACTTGGACATCAGTACGGTTGTAAAGTCGGATTTGATTTGGCACATGGTGCCGGAAACATTCAACCGAATTTACACGATTCAGAGGCAGATTTTGCTGTTTGGTGCACTTATAAATATTTAAATAGCGGTCCGGGAAGTCTCGGGGGCTGTTTTGTTCATGAAAAACACGCGACGGATACAACTTTAAAGAAATTTTCGGGATGGTGGGGACACAACAAAAAAACCCGCTTTCAGATGCGGGACGATTTTGAAATGCTTCCCGGTGCAGAAGGTTGGCAATTGAGCAATCCTCCCATTTTATCTATGGCAGCAGTTCGGGCCTCCTTGGATATTTTCCACGAAGTCGGAATGGATGCTTTAAGAAAAAAATCCATCAAACTCACGGGCTATTTGGAGCAGTTGATCAAAGCCATTGACAATGAAAAAATCACTATTATCACTCCTGAAAATCCGGAGGAACGTGGCTGTCAACTTTCCATTCAAGTGAAAAATGCCAACAGAAAACTTCATGACCAACTTACGGAAGCAGGCGTCATTAGCGATTGGCGTGAACCGGATGTGATTCGCATTGCTCCTACTCCACTTTACAACAGTTTTGAAGATGCTTTTCTGTTTTGTGAAAAATTAAAAAAGATAGTTGACGATAAATAACGCTTTCCATGAAAAATATACTTATTGTTGGAGCAGGACTTTGCGGAAGTCTGTTAGCGCTTCGAATGGCACAAAAAGGATTTAAAGTTACGGTAGTCGAAAAACGCCCCGATTTACGTACAACAGTTCTCGATGCAGGACGTTCAATCAATTTGGCATTGAGCAATCGTGGAATGAAGGCGCTTAAAAATGCCGGAATTGAGGATGAAGTAAACAAGCTGTTAATTCCCATGACCGGAAGAATGATACACGAAAAAAGTTCCGGAAAAACTTTTTTAAGTCCTTACAGTGGACGAAATGACGAATATATTAATTCCGTTTCACGTCCCGGATTAAACAAAGTTCTCCTCAATGCAGCCGAAAAAGAAGGGGTGAAAATTTATTTTAATCACCCTTGCAAATCCATTGATTTTGAAAATACAACCATTGTATGTGATAATACCGAAACTCAAAAACAAGAAACTTTTCAAGCCGATGTGATTTTTGGAACCGATGGCGCCGGTTCTGTCATTCGAAGCGCAATGATAAACAATCCTGATTTTCTATTCAGTATTTCCCACCAATGGTTAAGTCACGGATATAAAGAATTGGAAATCCTGCCTGACAAAAATAACGGTTATAAGATTTATAAAAATGCCTTGCATATTTGGCCCCGTGGTGAAAACATGCTGATTGCTTTGCCAAATCTCAACGGAAGCTTTACGGTGACGCTTTTTTTGCCTCATAAAAACAGTTATTACAGTTTTGAAAATTTGACAACCTCAGAAAAAGTAACCGAATTTTTCCGGAATGAATTTCCCGATGTTTTGGAATTGATTCCCAATCTTACCGAACAGTTTTTTACCAATCCCATCGGACTTATGGGAACCGTAAAATGTGCTCCGCTTCATTATGAAGGAAAAGTTCTTTTGATGGGCGATGCTGCGCATGCGATGGTTCCTTTTTACGGTCAAGGAATGAATGCCAGTTTTGAAGATGTAGGAGTTTTAGACCGTATTATTGAAGATTTTAAAACAACATCGACGGAATGGAATTGGAATACCATTTTTGAAACTTTCGAAAAAGAACGAATTGCAGACGCACAAGCCATCGGCGAGCTATCTTTGGATAATTTTGACGAAATGAAAGCACATACCGGCTTGGAATTGTTTCAGAAGAAACGCAAACTTGAAATAGCTTTTGAATCGGAATTTCCCGATGTTTATTACAGCAAGTATTCACTTGTAACTTTCCGCGAAGATCTCTCTTATGCTGAAGCAAAACGTTTGGGAAGAGCTCAAGACAATTCTATTTTAAGTCTGTTACACGAAAATAAATTAGACGATACGTTGTCCTTAGAAGAAAAACTTAAGATAGTAAAAGAACGCACCGATTTAATTTTAGAACAAGAAAACAAACCGGGATATTTACATTATACAAACAGTGATTTTTAAATTATTATGGAAAACAAAAGTAAATTAGTAGAAGGTAAAGCCACACCTCGTGGCACATATCCGCATGTGAAACGAGCGGGAGATTTTTTATATGTGAGCGGAACCAGCTCCCGATTGCCGGACAACACTTTTGCCGGTGTTCATAAAGTTGACGGATTGGGAACCTATCATTTGGACATTCGCGAGCAAACCCGTGCTGTCATTGAAAATATCAAAGATTATTTAGCTGCAGAAGGAGCCACGCTTGCCGACGTTGTCGATATCACCAGTTTTTTGGTAAATATGAATGATTTTGCAGGCTACAACGAAGTTTATGCCGAATACTTCAACAAAGAAACCGGTCCTACACGAACCACAGTTGCTGTTCATCAACTTCCCCATCCTCTTCTTGTTGTAGAAATTAAAGCCATTGCTTATTTTCCTTCTAAAAAATAACCCAAAATGAGTACGCCCTTAAAAATTCGGAATTTTATAAATGGTGAATATGTCGATGCAGTTTCCGGTCAATGGATTGACAATTACGAACCGATGAGCGGAAAGGTGTATTCCCACCTGGCCGATTCAGACGAAAGAGACGTTGCAAATGCATACGAAGCTGCACAAGAAGCGTTTCTTAATTGGTCGGAAACACCCATTGAAAAAAGAAGCAGAATCCTGATTAAAATTGCGGATTTAATTGAGGAAAATCAACAGGTTTTAGCCGAAGCGGAAAGTCGCGACAACGGAAAACCGCTATCCCTCTCCAACAGTGTCGACATTCCTCGTGCTTCAGCAAATTTTCGATTTTATGGAAATGCCATCACTCAGTTTGCCAGCGAAGCGCATGAAAGCATCGGATTGCAAACCATTAATTTCACCTTACGCGAACCGTTGGGCGTTGTAGGATGTATTTCACCTTGGAACCTGCCTTTGTATTTATTCAGCTGGAAAATTGCTCCGGCCTTGGCAGCAGGCAATACAGTTGTCGCAAAACCGAGTGAAATCACACCGATGACAGCTTCTTTATTAGGCGATATCTGCAACAAAGCCGGTTTGCCTCCGGGAGTGCTGAATATCGTGCATGGTTTGGGTCCCAAAGCGGGAGAAGCAATTGTTAGCCATCCAAAGATTAAAGCCATTTCATTTACGGGAGGAACAAAAACCGGAGAACATATTGCACGCACCGCAGCTCCTATGTTTAAAAAATTATCATTGGAACTCGGTGGAAAAAATCCGAATATCATTTTTGCCGATTGCAATTACGATAAAATGCTTGCCGTTACCGTCCGATCGTCGTTTGCAAATCAAGGACAGATTTGTCTTTGTGGAAGTCGGATTTTTGTGGAGAAGTCAATTTTCGAGCGATTTAAAAAAGATTTTATCGCTAAAACCCAAGCACTTAAAATCGGAAATCCTTTTGATAAGCAAACCGATATTGGTGCTTTGGTTTCAAAACCACATTTAGAAAAAGTACACAGCTACATCCGGCTTGCTCAGGAAGAGGGCGGAAAAATTTTAACAGGTGGAAATCGCGTGTACCCTGAAGGTTATGAAAACGGATATTATCTTGAACCCACTGTTATTGAGCTTCATGATGCGTATTGTCGTGTGAATCAGGAAGAAATTTTCGGACCGGTTGTTACTTTAATACCTTTTGAAACCGAGGAAGAAGTAATTAAAATGGCAAATTCCGTAGTTTACGGATTGTCTGCAACGATTTGGACTTCCAATCTCGATCGATCCCTGCGCATGTCAAAAGCATTAGAAGCCGGCATCGTTTGGGTAAATACGTGGTTAAATCGCGATTTAAGAACGCCTTTCGGAGGCGTTAAAAACAGCGGAATTGGAAGAGAAGGAGGTTTTGAAGCACTTGCCTTTTTTACCGAACCTAAAAACGTGTGTATTCGCTACGAATAAAGACGATTTAAGGAGCAAGACGTTCGATTTTCCAATCTGAGTTTTCTAAGGTATATCGGATTCTGTCGTGCAGACGATTGGCACGGCCTTGCCAAAATTCAATGGAAATTGGTTTGACACAATACCCGCCCCAATGTTGCGGACGGGGAACTTCTTGATTTTTATATTTTTCTTCCAAATGGTTTAAATTGTCAATCAGCGTTTCTTTGGTGATAATTTCACTTTGTGGAGAAGCTGCTGCGCCCAATTGGCTGCCACGCGGACGAATTTGAAAATAACTGTCTGAATTCTCCAGGGAAGTTTTCTCTGCCTGCCCTTTTATGATGACTTGTCTTTCTAAATTGGGCCAAAAAAATGAAATACAAACTTTATTATCAGCGGCTATGGCACGCCCTTTTTCACTGCGATAATTTGTATAAAAATAAAAACCCTTTTCATCAAACTTTTTTAATAATACCACCCTGCTTTTCGGAAACCCGTCCAAACCAATGGTAGCAACCGTCATGGCATTGGCTTCTTCCACGCCTCCAACTTCCAAAACTTCATGAAACCAGGTGTGAAACTGCTGTATTGGATTTCTCTTTATTGTATCTTCATCCAAAGTTCTTTTTTCATAGGATTTACGAAAATCGCTCAAATCTTCTTGCATATTCAATTTTTATAACAATAATAGTAAGTTACATAATTAAAATTCAAAACGTTTGCCGTCTTCAGCCAAATACACATTTGGAAAAACCGTTTCTGCTTCTTTTTTAAATAAATTCAAATCGCCATATCGTGCCGAATAATGTCCTAAAATCAAGGTGTCTACTTCAGCTGCTTTTGCAATTAAAGCTGCTTGTTTGGCAGTACTGTGCATCGTCTTTTCGGCGAGATCTTTCCTGTCTTCAAGAAATGTAGATTCGTGATACAACACTGTAGTTTGACGAATTTGTTCAGTTATTTCAGGTTTGTAAACAGTATCGCTGCAAAATGCATATGATTTTGGAGGTTCCGGGTCAAATGTAATTTCTTCATTTGAAATAAGGACACCTTCCCGATTAACCACATCTTCTCCTTTTTTTATCCTGTTGTAATACACCAAATCCACATTGGCAGCACGTGCAGCTTCTACATTGAGCTTTCTGTCATTGGGTTTTTCTTTAAAAAGATATCCGTTAGTATAAACCCGATGGTCTAAAGGAATGGTTTCCACGCTTACTTTTTCATCTTCGAAAATCATCTCGGAAGTCGTTGCTTCCAATTCGTGGAAATAAAGCGGATAATTGGTATAAACTTTTCCAACTTTTAAGAACGTAAGAATGGCATTTTTGATTCCTTTGGGACCGTAAATATGGACTTCAGATTCTCTTCCCATCAACATAAAAGTCGTGATCAGACCGGGCAAACCAAAAAAATGATCTCCGTGCAAATGGGAAATAAAAATATGCTTGATTCTCGAAAATTTTATTTTATATTTTCTCAGTTGCATTTGCGTTCCTTCACCACAATCAATCAGAAAAATATGTCCTTTCATTTCCAATATTTGAGCGGTTGGATGTGCCGATGCCAATGGAGTTGCAGAATGACTTCCGAGAATGGTAAGAATCATAAAATATATATTTTTTATGTGTATATCCTTTACTTTATAAAACGCTTATTTACAACGAATTATTTACAATAAAGAATCGCTTTTGCGTTTTTTTCAATGAACTTCAAGTTAGCAACAATACGCTTAAAAAAAGTTAAATTGCTGTAAATTAATTAAATCTCATTTTGCACTCAGCGCAACTTAAAAACCGAGATCACGTTCAATTTCTTCCATTTCGATAATATCCCCGGCTTCCTGTAACGTTGGAACCACTACGAGTTCTGCAGGAATATCATCTATTTCAATAAGATTGTTTACAAGTACAAACGAATTTTTATTTTTTCTGTGGTCGTCAGAAATTTTTAAAAATAACAACAAGTCTTTAAGTTCAAACGATTCGTACTGAAGTAAATTCACAACTACATTTTGATTCTGATACTTGTCTTTTATTTGGCTTTCAAGAAATGAAACAAAATCTTTTATATCAGATTTTTCATCTTCAAGAACAACATAGTTGGGAAAATTAGTGATTTTCATGATGTTTTAATTTTTGATGCTAACAAATAAATAACCGCCATTCGGATAGCCACTCCGTTTTCCACTTGATTTAGAATAATTGACTGTTTGCTGTCGGCGACATCTGAAGTTATTTCAACTCCTCTGTTGATGGGTCCCGGGTGCATCACAACTATCTCTTTATCTAATGAATCTAAAATCTTTTTATTAAGCCCGAATTGTTGTACATATTCTCGTGTAGACGGAAAATAACTGTTGTCCATACGTTCGTGTTGTACGCGAAGCATATTTGCCACATCACACCATTGCAATGCTTTGATGAGATTGTCTTCAACCGCAACATTCAATTTGTCGATAAATTTAGGAATCAGGGTTTTGGGTCCGCATACTTTAACTTCAGCTCCCAGCTTTTGAAGGGCAAAAATATTGGATAAAGCAACGCGAGAATGTAAAATATCTCCTACGATAACAACTTTTTTTCCGGCAACATCTCCGAGTTTTTCACGAATCGAATAGCAATCTAACAGTGCCTGTGTAGGGTGTTCGTGCGCGCCGTCTCCGGCATTGACGATACTTGCATTTACGTGTCTGGATAGGAAAATTCCGGCTCCTGCACTTGAATGACGCATAACTACCATGTCGACTTTCATCGAGAGGATATTGTTAACCGTATCAATAAGTGTTTCACCTTTTGAAACCGATGATCCGGAGGAAGAAAAATTAATCACATCTGCAGAGAGTCTTTTTTCTGCAAGCTCAAATGAAAGCTTGGTTCGCGTACTATTTTCAAAAAATAAATTAGCAATCGTAATATCTCTTAGTGACGGTACTTTTTTTATGGGTCTGTTGATGACTTCTTTAAATTGATCTGCCGTACTAAAAATTAATTGAATATCCTCTTCATTCAGATATTTTATTCCCAATAAGTGATTGACACTTAACTCCATGTGCTCTAATTTTTAATCAAATAAATGACGTCTTCTCCTTCATTTTCTTTCCAACAAACTTTCACTTTTTCTCCGTTAATTGCATCTACTTGTCTTCCTCTGTAATCCGGTTGAATGGGTAAATGGCGACTAAAACGACGATCAATAAGCGTTAACAACTCGACTTCGGAGGGTCTCCCAAAGGATTGAATTGCCGTAAGCGCCGCTCGAATGCTTCGACCGGTAAACAATACATCGTCTATGAGCACAACTTTTTTATTTTCTACCAAAAAATCAATGTTCGTTTTGTTAGCCTCCAAAGGTTTGTCCGAACGTCGGAAATCATCACGAAAAAAAGTAATGTCAAGATACCCTAACTGAATGTTTTTTACTTGGTAATCGGTAGCGAGCAATTCTTTTAATCGTTCTGCAAGATAGATTCCTCGCGGTTGCAATCCGATGAGTACGGTTTCTGAAAAATCGTGATGATTTTCTATTAATTGACAAGCCAAACGATGAAGCGCAATGTGGATTTCTTTTGCGTTCAATAACACTTTTCGGCTCATAGGATAGTAGGATAAATTTAAAATTCAAAAATACACTTTTATCTTTGAATTCAGAAAACAAAACAAAGGTTGAAGTTTTATTTTACAAATAAACACAAAAAACCCTTTCAATAAATATACTGAAAGGGTTTAAGTATTTATAAACGGTTGTCGGTGTTTTATTTACCGCCTTCCATTCTGTCTTTAAGTTCTTGCAACTTAGCGTTAGCATCACCAAGTGTTGGTTTTGCTTCAGCTTCGGCAGCTTCTTGTTTTTTCACTGCTTCCTTAACAATTTTCGCTTCTTCCTCACGGTGAATTGTCATGTGTGAGGCAACTACTTTTTTGAACTCTTTACTAAACTCAATGATTTGGAATTCAGCTTCTTCTCCTTTTTTCAGCATGGAACCATCTTCTTTTTCAAGATGACGATTGGGAACAAAAGCTACAATGTCCTCATTGAACTTAATGGTTGCACCTTTGTCGGTAACATCTCCCAAAACAGCTGTGTGTTTGGTTCCGACTGCAAATTCAGTTTCGTATTTATCCCACGGATTCTCTGTAGTTTGTTTGTGACCAAGGCTTAATTTACGCCCTTCAACATCCAATTCTAGAACTACCACATCTAGCTCTTCACCAATATTTGTGAATTCGCTAGGATGCTTGATTTTCTTAGTCCAAGAGAGATCGCTGATGTAGATAAGTCCGTCAATTCCTTCTTCAAGTTCAACAAACACACCAAAGTTTGTAAAGTTACGTACTGTTCCTTTGTGACGTGAACCTACAGGATATTTTGCTGTGATATCGGTCCACGGATCCGGAGTCAATTGTTTGATTCCGAGGCTCATTTTACGCTCGTCTTTATCCAGTGTTAAAACTACTGCTTCTACTTCATCACCTACACTTACAAAATCTTGTGCACTTCTTAAATGGGTGCTCCAAGACATTTCACTCACGTGAATAAGTCCTTCAACGCCATCTGCAACTTCAACGAAAGCTCCGTAATCTGCAATTACCACCACTTTTCCTTTTACTTTATCGCCAACTTGAAGTTTGTCTCCAAGGGCTTCCCAAGGATGCGGACTCAATTGCTTAAGACCTAATTGAATTCGTGTTTTATCTTCGTCAAAATCAAGAATAACCACATTTAATTTCTCATCCAATTCAACGATTTCGTTCGGATGATTGATTCTTGACCAAGAAAGGTCGGTAATGTGGATAAGTCCGTCAACACCACCAAGATCTACAAAGACTCCGTAAGAAGTAATATTCTTAACGATTCCTTCCAGAACTTGACCTTTTTCAAGTTGACCGATAATTTCTTTTTTCTGTTCTTCTATATCAGCTTCGATAAGCGCTTTGTGAGATACGACAACGTTTTTAAATTCGTGGTTAATTTTCACGACTTTAAATTCCATTGTTTTCCCTACATACATATCATAATCACGGATGGGTTTCACGTCAATTTGTGAACCCGGCAAGAACGCTTCAATTCCGAATACGTCAACAATCATCCCTCCTTTTGTACGGCATTTTACATATCCGTTTACAATAGAACCTTTGTCATGATCTTCGTTTACACGATCCCAAGCTTTGATGATTCTGGCTTTTCTGTGACTTAATATTAATTGACCGGTGCTGTCTTCACGAACATCAATCAATACTTCTACTTTGTCTCCTACTTTTAAATCCGGATTGTAACGAAACTCGTTTAAAGAAATAACACCTTCACTTTTTGCATTGATATCGATAATTGCATCACGATCGGTGATGTGAACCACGGTTCCTTCAACAACTTCATTATCTAGCGTGTCTACAAAGTTTTCTTTAACCAGTCTTTCGAATTCTTCTAACTTTTTGTCATCGATTAAATCGATTCCTTCCTCGTAATTGTGCCAGTTAAATTCTTCCAGAAATTTTTCAGGATCTCTTTCTTTCAGAGATACTTCAGCAGCCGGTTTTGTGTCTTCTGCTTCTTTTTGTTGAGTTTCTTCAGCAGTTACTTGGTTTTGAGTTTGTTCTGCTTGTGTTCCAGCTGTTTCTTCAGCTGTTGTTTCGTTTTTTGCTTTTTCAGCCATTTGTTAATAAAAATTGATTTCTGATTTTTATGATATACTTGAAATCAATTGTTTGTATTCTACGTTGTTACAGAATTTGATGCAGCCATCCCGCAGAAGAGGTTATTATTTTTTTAATTCTTATTCCTTTTGTTTCTGTTTCGCTGCC
>Ga0079225_10002417_pt1 | contig 10758 bp, 9 predicted proteins | sample Poulit2012_FD_76344 | JGI IMG/M metagenome (GOLD analysis project Ga0079225, IMG submission 76344) | Agricultural soil microbial communities from Georgia to study Nitrogen management - Poultry litter 2012 | ecosystem: Environmental > Terrestrial > Soil > Agricultural land | place: USA: Georgia...
ATTCGATTTCTTCCGCATCTTCTATTGTATAAGGACTTAGTTCATCAGACATTAGAAGATTAATACTCGTAAATACCCCTTCATCTTCATTCACATAATATCTTGATAAGTAATCGAAACCTATGGCTTCATGATGAATAGTGAGCTGATTAAAATCAATATTTACGGGAAAATATGTTGGCATTGCAAAGTAATCCTCAGCTGATTGCTCAAAGCTTTCTTTCACTAGATCATAAATATGATTTCTTTCGCTTAATCCTTCTACAGCATTCATAAACGTTTCTTCAGCCATTTTCTCTTCTTCCTGTGGGGTAAAAAATACATAATAAAAGTCCCCATCCTCTAAGTAAATCCATCTCGAACCATTATCATGAACTCTATATTTTACTTCTGTTCCATCGGCAAGCGTTTTAGTCTCGTTGGCTTCAGATACCCTATCTTCATATTCTTCTTCACTCGAAAACACATAAACTTGTAAAAAGGTTGATGTATCGTTTTCATCATCACCGATATATTGTAAATTTAAAAAATAATCTGGATCATCTTCTTTATTTATTTTTGTTTTAACAAAAAACTTACTTTCCTCATCATTTTTTAACTTAATGTCTGGATATTTAATATCATCGATAAAAGATAAAGTATCTTCAATAGCCGACTCTTCACCCATGTCTACTTTATCACCAAATTCAATATCTTCTCTTTCTATGGACGTAAGATCACTACTACTATCGTCATCGTTTTCCGCTTCATCTTCATTTTCTTCTTCAACTTCTTCATCACTGTCTTCATCTTCTGTACTGTCATTGCTACTGCAAGCAAATAATATAAAACTACTGACAAAAATAATTGCGATTAACATGATGTATTTTCTCATCACATTTCATCTCCCTCTGCCACTTTTAGTAACCTACACTATAACATACTATATGATTACTAGAAATTCCCTTATGAGAAAATTTATTCTTTTGATTGATATCGTTCCATCAATAAAAGAGATCAACAAATAAATCTATTACCCACAAGAAACAGGATGGAGTTTTATCCAAGTACATCTTGAAGAAAATAGAAGTTGCCAAAAGATAACCAAACGACACAACCAAGCTTAAGCCAATTGATGAATGTGATTGAGTGATTACGTTTGTTAAGATATTTTGCAAGGACGATAAAAAATCCATATAAAACGACTGTAATACTAGGCAAGATTAAACTGATCCATTTGCTACCCCATCCATCGACTTCTCCTTTCGTCCAATGGATTGGAATCGTTTCAGGCATTTGCGTTATCGCATAAAAAGTATATCCAGTCATTCCTATGATTAAGATGACACTAATAAAATCTAGGATGAAAAACATTTTTTTATTTGCGTGTTGCTCCACACATTCACCTCCACATCTTATTTATTCTTCAAATAAAAGCTATATAGCTCACTTTAACATTGAAACTGTCATGAATGGAAGAAGTTTCAAATAATTTAAGTATTCATAAAGACATCCTCTAATGAGCGTTGTTCGACTTTCATTTCATACAGTGAATAATCAGAAATGCTTATTTCTTTGGATAAAATGGGTAGATGATCTTCTGAGCTAACTTGTAGCCATGTAAAGTCTTCCCTCGTTTCAATAAAGTTGATATGTATATTTAGTTTTTCAGACAATTCATGAATATAATCGCTCGATAAGTGTGGTTTTGTTCGAACGGATATATTAATTTCTGTTGCGACTTCTTCTTTTAACTGTCGAGGTGTCCCTAACTTTTTGATGACGCCATCACTTAAAATAGCGACCCGATCACTAATTTTATCTATTTCATCTAAGTTATGTGATGTAAGCAAAATTGTTTTTCCTTGCTTCTGTAAGTTTACTATTAAATGTCGAATGTTAATTGCTGATTCTGGATCGAGTCCGGATGTCGGTTCATCTAAAATCAATATATCAGGATCGCCAAGTAAAGCTTGTGCAACACATATTTTCTTTTTCATCCCAAAAGAATAAGACTTAATTTTTTGCTTGGTTGCATCTTCTAGTCCAACTTCTTGCATCAGTTTTTCATAATCTTGCTTGCTTCGTTCGTCGCCAGACAGCTTGCCCATAAATTGTAAAAATTGAACCCCACGCATTTGTTCATATAAATTAGCAACGTCTGGCATAACACCGATTGATTGCTTGATATCATTTATTTGCTGATCCGAAACACCTTTCATTTGAATGGAACCAGAACTTTTGCGAAGTATATCTGTAATCGTGTGGATAAACGTTGATTTTCCTGCTCCATTATGTCCAACAAGCCCAAAAATTTCACCTTGTTTGACATGAAAATTAATTCCTTTTAATACATCTATTCGACCAAAGTTTTTCGTTAAATGTTTAATTTCAATAATATTGCTCATTTATAAATCCCTCTTTTGCATGATGAACATAGATATAAAAAAGTAAATAATAGCGATTAAACATGGAATAATCATCCAAACGATTGACCCTTCTAAATAATGATAGGGTAAAATATATTTTATAGGGATCCAATACCATCGTTCAGATACTAATGAAATAAGACCAATAATCGGTAGGCTAAGACCTAAGATTATTCCTAAAAACATCGTCAATTTTGTATGAGGAATAGCTGTTGACATCAATTGAACAAAACTGACGATATATAATAAAAATATGATGATTTGAAAATAGTCTTTGGGAAACCACGAGCTAGCATATATTGATAAAATTCCGAATGATACAGAAATAAGGGCGATCCAAAATAATAAAGTTCCTAATAATTTACCTAGTAAAATCTCGACTCTTGATACTTTTGTGACAAGTAATCGGATTGTTTTCAGTTCTATTTCTTTATTGATTAAATCATGTGAAGTCGCAAAAACAAATAAAAATCCTAACATAAAAACGATCAAAGCAACAGCAGCCGTATATACGGACTTTGCATCGTCGCTACTCTCAATAAATTCATGAATAACACCCGGATTATCTGCAAAAAATGCGGCCGATTTATATGAGATATACGTAATAAATAAAATAATGAGAATTGAACGGATACTTTTAAATGAATCGATAAACTCTCTTTTTAAAATATGTACCACTTTTAACCTCCGTATTTGTCATTTATTTTATGTCTTGTGCTTTCATTTTATCGAGTTCTTTTCTTCTTTTTTTCGCAAGCGATTCTCTCCCTGATGTCCAAGCACTAAGTAAAATAACTGTTCCTAAAATCGCAATAAACCAAAAATCTCGCTCAAACTCAGCAGATAAACCTGAAAACTTTATATAAGCCATAAATATAACATAACTTACAGGCATGATCGCTCCCCAAAATACGTTTCTTCGGGTCGATAGAAAATGTTGCGTAGCTAATATGGCAATAGCTATTATAATCCTAATAATCAAACTCATGTTAATCGCTCCTTTTTATATTTTTCGATAATTAATTTTGCTTCCTCTAAATTAATCCGGTCTTCAATCGAAAGCCTTTTGATAAACTGGATAAACTCTTCATTGTCTAAATCATCATTCAATTTGATCGTTTGAATCAGTCGATCTAATCGAATGCGCACTGTCGGATAAGATACATCATAGTATTTCGCAATTTCTTTTAAGGATCCTGAATTTAGGACAAAATTTTTAATAAACTCCAAATCTTCCACTTCTAGTGATAAAATCCAATTTGGAACATCTCTAATATTCATTGTTTCACCTCTTCTTATCTATGATCTATTAATAACGTAACATAAACTTTAATAAAGTTAAAGTTTTTTTAACATTGTTAAAGTTTTATTTAATTTAATATTAAATATTATAAAAGAAAAAACCCTAACCTTGTAAAGATTAGGGATAATAATTACAGCAAATATTATATAATTAATTGTAAAATGCGGTTTATAGTCGTACGATAACAAACTAAACCGCTTCTATCATTATTAATCGATAATATTTATGTAGTTAATGACTTCAACCATTTAAACGCTCATATAGGGCCCTTATTCACTTTCCAATTTTTGTACATTATAAGTCCAATGACAGAAAAAGTTACGATACCAATAATTCCTGTTGCACCATGAATCGTCGGTTGAACGACTTGTTCATCTATAAAAATCATATGTACCGTAGATGCCGTCTGATTTAAAACCCCGTGACAAATAGCAACAGGTATAATTGAACCACTTTTTATATAAAAGTAATAAAGCATAATGCCGACAGGTATACAAAATACAGTCATAATGAATACACCTAAAATAGGTGTCGAGGGATAATTATGTCCCATTAAAATCATTGGTGCATGCCAAATTCCCCAGATGACTCCCCCAATGATTAAGGCATGTTTTTGATACAATTTTTCAAGTCGCGGATATAGGAAAGAACGCCAACCAATTTCTTCACCTAGAAACATAGGAATATTTATAACGCTACCAACAACACTATTCAAAAAGAAAATAATAATAATTTGCATAAAAACAGATGTTGCTCCAAGTTCAATCTGAAATTCAGCCATCACTTCAGGTAATTTTGACATCGGTATAAATACATCCGGAAAGATTAAATATGTCATGAAATAAATGAAAACAATCGTTATAAACATGAGGAATGGATAGATGAAAATGTATCGCTTTTTTCCTAACCGTAATCCAAGAGCCTTTGTAAAATTTGAAAATCTGCTCCATTTTTCAGTTGTGATAATGACAATAATTGTAACAACTGCTGGGATCAACATGATAGATACAGAAAGTAATAGATTTTCTCCTAATCCGCCTAACAGATAAATAGCTAGTCCAGCGCCATATGTTAGAAGAAATGTAAGAATCAAATAATACTTTAAAGATCTCTTATATAATTCTTGCAAGATTTTATCATACCTTTCTTTGAAAAAATCATTGATATCACTCATGGCATTATACGGAGCTATAACAATGATTTAGTCAATGGAATAAACGTTTAATATGTCTAAAATTTGTTTATTGATGCTACCCTAATTTCATGGTTAAACATGTAAACGAGGGTAACTAATGTATGACGTACATTTCCACATAAACGGTTGATGAATCAATTTTGATTATGTTCAACAAATATGTCCGCTAAATCTGCTTCAATATATTTCCAGTCTTTTGCGAGATTCACTGTTTTAAACGACAAAATATTTCCATCACCAGTTCGATATTGTTCATAAAATTCATAGCCATTACTTGGATACATTAAAATACCTTTCGTTTGTTTTTCAGTAGACGTTCGTTTTTGCATATACGATGTCATTTGATACATATGACTTGAGCGAAATCTTTCTTTATCAAAATATCTTGTAAATGCTGATTGATAAAATTTTGCATCGATAATGAATTGCATTGTCGGTGTCTGAATTTCGACATCCGTATTCATCGTTGGAATAAGATCGAAATTACTTTCACCAAGCGGCATTAAATCCCACCGATGTTGACGCCGTTGCACGACATATGGAAAATGTATTCGATAATAATTAAAAATAAATCGTTCAAATAAGTCGCTCATCACTTCTTCGTTTTCCATAATTTCATGAAACGTCAACTCACTTCCCTTTTCTGATGGGATTGCATGTTCATAAAGTAGCTTACCAACCTCAATTGGAAATCGATATTCAGCCGTTAAGCGGGTATAATGAATACCTTTGAATAAAGCTGGTGTTACGTCTACAGATGTCACTGATTCAAAGTGTAAAAGTAACCTTCTAATACGCTTTTTTTCTAGTGTATCGATATAATAAAGTTTTTGTAAAAATGCTTTTAAAATTTGATTCAATGGATGATCAAGTTCAAATTCATCATATTCACAAACAATCATTTGATTTGTTTGGCGAATTGTTTCATTAATGTGGATTTTTCCTTTAATAAATCGTGAATGATGAATATCTGTAACATATTCGCTTCTTAGTCCTTTTTTCGTTAATTGTTCAACTTCATGTAAAAAAATATCAAGTAAAACGTCATTGATCGAATCAATTTTTTCAATCCCACGATCCGCAAAGTTTGCTTGATGTTTGACCCGATCCCATGCGTAGAGCACAATATAGTAAATATTTTTAATCGGAATATTACGCATCATTCTCACCGAATATATTGGCAATGGTTCGGACAGTTCCTTCATCATCAAAAAAGTATTCTTCAATCATTGGCATAATTTCAAAATCGACAATATCACGATACCATATATCAAAATCTTCAATCGTTTCATCATTTAATATAAAATAACTATGCCCGATTAAAAAGTCATTCCCTAATTTATCGGCAATGATGCCATTGACTCGCAGCATGACGTTATTGATTTTTGTAATTTTCGCTTCTGATAACTCCATTTTCTCATGCAAAAATGTATTAAACTTATCTGTCCCAAATGCAGGTTCGATGGTTAAAAATGAAAATCTTCTCCGTAGAGCGTAGTCAACGAGTGTCAGTGAACGATCTGCCGTATTCATCGTTCCCACTATATATAAATTACTCGGTACGGAAAAATGTTCTTTAGAATAAGCTAATCTTACTGAATAATCATCCCGTTTATCATGTTCAATAAGCATCATTAACTCCCCAAAAATTTTGGAAATATTTCCTCGGTTGATTTCATCAATGATGAGAAAATAATTATTTTCCGGGTCATCTTCTGCCCGCTTCGCCATTTCATAAAAAATACCTTTTTCTGCAACAAAACTTCCATCCATTTGCGGTTTTAACCCTTCAATAAACTCTTCATATGCATAACTTTGATGAAATTGAATCATTTCAATACCGTTATCGCCAATATTCGTAAATGACTTGGCAAGTAAATCTCGAATAACAAAAGTCTTACCAACGCCAGGTACACCTTTTAATATAATCGCTTTTTTCCGCTTCAATACACGAATGATTTTAGCGATAAAGTCATCTGCCAGAAAAATATGGTCAAAGTTTGGTGTAGAATCGATTATTTCACGCTCGATTTCTTCCTCTTTCTTTTTCTGATTTCTTAAATATTCATCGTAAAAAACCCAAAGTTTTATTGCCGTTTCTGTGACATCTACATGTACACCCAGCTTTTGTAAAAATTGTTGCATCTCAATGTTCATCATGATGGAGTCTTTTTCACCGCTAGGATCTAATCCAAAAAACTCATACAATTTTTGGTAGCCTGCCCGGGAATTAAAATGAAGAAGCTCACCTGGATGATAAAGCATCAAAAGTTTTCCCTTAATTGTATTTGCTTGTCTAGGCGGAACGATTGTGTATGTATCTTTATTAAATTCAGAAACAAGTTTGTAAAGACTATTACGATAATACGCAAACATTTCCTCAATCGATTCACCAGGAAATCGATTTTTAAAATATTCACTGCAGTCATACGTATTATCTTTCATTTGGAAAAATAATTTATTTTTGTTGTTTCCTAAAGCACCATTAAATATTTCATTCGTTCCATGTTCAATCATATATGCTAAAGTTTCTTTTGAACCACGTGTATCATACTCTGCTAAAGTTAAATGTTTTAAACGTTCCAGTGGAAATAAATCTTGAAACTCCCTTACCGTTTGCTGTTCTTTCTCACGCTTAGCCTCTAAATCTGAAATTGTATAATTATTATAAAATGCTAGAAACTCTTCGATATTTTCCTGAATTTGTTCTAATGCTTCAATTGTCCTGCCATCTTTTAATGTCCATGCTTTTTTACCCGCTTTTCCATAAGATGATATAATCGCAGAGGCATGAAACACATGTTCAAATTCATAATCAACTGTAAACTGATGATCGACAATAATCCCCTTTTCAATTAACTGATCTTTAATCTCGGCTACATTATTATAGTGTTTGCGCAGAGAAGCATTTTCAACGCTTTTTATTCGACTACCCGCATGTACTGTTATTTGATCGGTCTCGATATTATAATCACCTGTTGCCTGATAATCTGCTCCCGATAAGTAAACACGAAAAACTTTATTCAACAAAGGATCACTTCCTTAAAAAATTTCTAGTCTAGTATATGACTTATGCACAATTATATATAAACTCAGTAGTGTTGCAATAACTCTTATGATAATAATTTTACTTAGCACTATTTTGATAAAACTAAAATATAAGTGTCGTAAAAAGTTATCAAGCAAACTTACATACTGATTTGAAAACTCCTCGTCTATAATTTTAAACGCTTGATCATAGACTGATAAATAAAAATTCGAAAAATTCCCTAAAGTCTTATTGCATCTATAGAACTTCCATAATATACTGTTTGTAATAAACAATTATAATCATCTTCTATGAATACTTAAGTTAGTATGGAATATTTTATATTAACCTAAGTCAATAATACCTACATGTTTATCGATTAAAAATTTATGTGAGGAGGAAAATTTAAGTGACGAATGTAAGCGTTCCCAAGATGGATCAGATGATGCAACGCGCAAGCCGTCATACATTAGGTGATTTATTAACTCGCTCTGTCGCACGTTACCCGACAAAACAGGCATTCGTTTTTAATGACCGAGCAGTAACTTACGAACAATTCGAGCAATTAGTTAATCAAACTGCCCATGGATTAAAATCACGTGGTATTCAAAAAGGTGATCGATTGGCCATTTTATCGAAAAACAACTTAGACTTCGTTATTATCACCTTTGCACTTGCTCGAATGGGCGCAGTTCTTATTCCTGTGAATTATATGCTCACCGAAAAAGATATTCAATATATTTTAGAACATGCTGAGGCTGTCGGGTATTTTGCTGAAGAAACTTATCTGAATGTTATTGATGCTGCTGCCAAAGATCTTAATATTTCACATCGAATCGCCATTGAGACTGACAATATTGATCGGGATGGTTGGGATACACTCGAAAATGTCCAACAACATGAATCGACGCATCTTTATGAAGAAATATTACATGACGAAGATTTAGCGCAAATATTATATACAAGTGGGACAGAGTCCGCTCCAAAAGGTGTCATGCTATCACATAAAAGTGTTACATCTGAATATGTTAGTTGTGTCGTCGATGGAAATATGAGCGCTGATGATGTGCTCGTCCATGCCCTTCCTTTTTATCATAGTGCCCAGCTACATGTCTTTTTAGGGCCAAGCATTTATTTAGGTGCCAGTGGGATTATTTTAGATGAAGCAAATCCCGAAATAATTATGGAAACCATCGAACAACATGCAGCTAATCAATTATTCGCCCCACCAACCGTTTGGATTGCACTTCTCAGACATCCTAAATTTGACTCATTCAACTTAGATTCACTTGAAAAATGTTACTATGGGGCAGCTATTATGCCACGGGAAATTATTCGTGAATTAACGGATCGTTTGCCAAATGGCGAACTGTACAATTTTTATGGACAAACAGAAGTTGCTCCATTAGCGACAGCATTACAACCGCACGATCAATTACGAAAACTAGGTTCCGCTGGTAAAGCAACATTAAACGTTGAAACGAAAATTGTCGATGAAAATGGTATCGAAGTTCCCCGCGGTGAAGTCGGCGAAATTGTTCATCGGACACCACATGCGATGCTAGGATATTTAAACGATCCCGAACAAACGGCAAAAGCTTTTAAAAACGGCTGGTTTCATAGTGGAGACTTAGGGACAATGGATGAAGATGGCTTTATTACAATTATCGATCGGAAAAATGACATAATCAATACAGGTGGCATCAATGTCGCAAGCCGTGAAGTCGAAGAAGTCATTTATTTAATGGATGAAGTCGCTGAAGTTGCTGTCATCGGGGTTCCAGATGACTATTGGATTGAAGCAATCGCGGCCGTAATCATTACAAAAGACGATCACACATTGACTGAAGAGCAAGTTATTAACTTTTGCAAAACAGAACTGACAACATTTAAATGTCCAAAGCATGTTTACTTTAGGGAAACATTACCGAAAAATCCGAGTGGAAAAGTGCTGAAAAAAGACTTACGGGATGAATATGGAAAATAAACTGAATGATTCATTAACGACAGATACTGCCTGGTGATAAAGGTAGTATCTTTTTTCTTTTCTAAGCATGAGGAAACGAAAAATCCCACATGCAACTGTGGGATTTGTTATATTTGATTACTTTTCATGGACGAATATTTCATCCCGTTAAATTCCTTACTCATCTTCATCCATTAAATGATCATTACAGTAAAATAACTCGAATGTAGTAAATACATATCTTCTGACGACAACTTTATTTATGTAAAATATTTTTATGAGTTACAAGTGGGAGTTGTATGCAACTATGACTATAAAAAACGGTAATATCTATACTAGTATCCGGTCTTAACGTATATTCAAAATCACTTGACATAAGAACTAATCCGATTTGATGACTAGGTGAAAATATATAATCATGTGGCTCCAAGTCCCAAGTAAACGTATACTTAGTATTTGTTTTTAATTTCTCTGATTCTCTTATCGAATGAATGTTTTCGATATTCATCCATCCTCTTGTTACGATCGTTGCATCACTAGGGCCATAGTCAACAAGTAGAGCCGTCAATGTACCAGATGTTCTATTAACACTTGCCTCAATTGATATACGTGGAAACCCGCTCAAACGAACTGATTGAGCTAATGGTGTTGTTAGAAAGCTCAATCGATTGGGTGAAGTTATTTCCGGGTCTTGAATGAGCATCGTAGCATTTTTGCGAGGATGATCTGAAAAAATTGAAGCCGTCTTCTTACTCACAACATTTTCAGTCCGTAATGCCCCTTTACCATGTTCATCAACACATAAAAAAAGTGTTTGATCAACGACATTTTCAGCAGGCCAATCGTTTTCATGATGCC
>Ga0079225_10002418_pt1 | contig 10755 bp, 9 predicted proteins | sample Poulit2012_FD_76344 | JGI IMG/M metagenome (GOLD analysis project Ga0079225, IMG submission 76344) | Agricultural soil microbial communities from Georgia to study Nitrogen management - Poultry litter 2012 | ecosystem: Environmental > Terrestrial > Soil > Agricultural land | place: USA: Georgia...
AGAGTGTACTACGTATATAAGGGTAAACTTAAGGAAGTATGTCGCCAAAACAAACAGAAAAAAATCTCTGAATAAAATAAGGATGGACTGAATTCCTACGTCATCAAAAATTTCAGTCCACCCTACCCATTCCATTAAGGTAATTTTGTCTTGGCTACTTTTTTACTTCCTGACTAAATTCGGTTTTAAATATAAATCAAATTTAAGTAGATGCTCTTCTGTTTCATATAAATGTACCACAAGATCTCCTATCTCTTTGTGGTCATTTATTTCTTCAGATTCTGTTACTATTTCCAAAAACCTTTCCGAAAACGTGCCTTCGAATAATTCATCTAAATTTATATCGAGTAGTCTCGCTACTTTTGAAGCGCCTAATATATAGGCTAATATCCATTCATTTAATTCTTTATCTGGCTCGTTTGCAACATTTTCCGAGGTCCTCTTTTTAGAAATAACTTCTACAAAAAACGGCCGTTCTAATTCTTCGTCGAAATATAAGAACGTAGCGTAACCCGGAGACACCTCCATGTAAACGCCTACATTTAAGGCCTTATCTTTATAAAGGAGCATTTCTTCATTAAAATTACCACTTTTCGATATCGAATCATAACGTTCCCTAATTTCATCAAGCGTATAGTCGAAAGTGCTTCTTGATTCCGCCTTAAAACGTTGCAGTTCTTTTTGAACCCGCTTTTGTTCATCATTCGTTAAATTTTCAATTTCATTTTTTGTCTTTTCAATCAGCTCATCTAACTTCTCTGTAAACTTGCGATTGTCGTTATGTATCGCTGAAAGTTCTTCTAATCGATTAAGCAATGTCATTTTCGATTCAATTCGCTCATTACTACGTTCTACGAGTTGATCTAAGAAGTTCACTAATTCTTTTGATGACTTGCGATCTACATATATTTTTGCGCCGTTTGATAAATTAGTCACTTCCTCGTTATATAGCTCTATTGCAGCATCAAGCTTAAACTTTTCTAGTTCTTCATAAAACTGTTCCAAAAAAGGATACTCATCACTCTGACAAGCAACTAAAACTATAAGTAAAAAAATAAAGATAAAACGTTTCACTTTAATCGTATTACCCCCTTTAATTGTAAAATATACAATTTATTATAGTATACCGTAATTCTAAATAGATTGTCTTTATTTATTACAAAAAAGGGGGTAACAGACTTCTACATAGTAATAAAATAATTAATTTCAAATTGGTTACCATTTATTGTGCTGTTGTAATAAACACTTTAAGCCTCACCTAAATATTTTAAAATTTCGCTTGATGCATTTTTAGCTTGTTCAATACAATCAGGAATTCCAACACCTTGATAAGAGCTACCTGCTACAAAAATTCCAGGTAGTTCCTTTTCAAGAGTCTGCTTCAAGGACGAGAGACGTCTTTTGTGACCCACTGTATATTGAGGCATCAAATGTGTATAACGAGTTACATAATGAAATAAAGGTTCACTCTGAATAGGTAGGACTTTTTTTAGATCTGTCATTACTTTTTCAATAATTTCTTCATCAGATAAAAAAACAATACCTTGCTCGGTCGGCTTTCCAACATACGCTCTAAGAAGCACATAATCTGCAGGTGTCGTATGGGGCCATTTCTCCGTCGTCCAAGTACAAGCTGTAATATGATAGTCGCCTTTTCTTGACACGACAAATCCAGTACCATCTGTTTTACATGTGAAGTCTTCTTTTCGAAAGGCAAAAACAACATTTGCTACAGACGATACAGGAATTTCCTCAAGTTCGGTAAAAGAATGTCTATTCTTAAATAAAGAGAGAACTTCCTTATGCGGTATAGTGAAAAGACAAGCTTTAGAATGGATAATTCCTGTCGATGTATAAAGTTTATAATAGGATTCTTTTCGTTCGACTTTTTTAACTTTTGTATGTAATGATACAGTTCCATCATCTATATTGTTAAAAAGTTCCTCAGGCAACCTAGATAGACCTTGTTTAAAAGTGAAAAATTGCCCTGGGCGTTTGCCAGTATTTCGGCGCTTTTTCGGCATTGATTTACGGAGCCCTTTTATTAAACTTCCTTGCTTTTGCTCAAGATGATAAAAGTTCGGAAAAGTTGACATAATGCTCATTCGATCGATATCACTCGAATATACACCGGATAATAACGGTTCTATGATATGATCGACAACTTCATTGCCGAGACGTCTCCTTAAAAAATAGCCGAGAGATTGATCCTCCATTTCTTTACCTTTTGCAATAAGAAAGTCACTCATAAGCCGAACCTTTCCTCGCCAGCTTAATAAATTAGTTTGTAATAAAGGAAGTAATTTCGTTGGAATTCCCATAAATGAACCTTCTGGAATTGGATGCAATTGATCTTGTAATAAAATATAAGCCTGACCTACTTTATTGCGAACAAGTTCATCCGTTAATCCTAACTTGTCTACTAATTCAAGCGCTTGTTTTTTACGCCCTAAAAAGGAGTCCGCCCCCCGTTCGATTATAAAACCATCTTTTCTTAACGTATTTATTTTTCCCCCTAATCGCTCACTAGCTTCCAATAATTGAACACGATAAGGTAAATCGTTTCTTTTTATTTCTTCTTGTAAATAGTAAGTGGCGGTTAATCCAGTAATACCGCCACCTATAACGACAAGATCTTGTGTATTTTGCATGCTCATCCCTTCCATTTGCTCTCTATTAGCCTTTTAATTTTTTTGAGTACGTGTGAATTAAATCTGTAAGCTTTTTTAATGTTTCAGGTTTTATATTCGGTGTAACTCCATGACCTAAGTTGAAGACATGCCTTCCATCCTTGACACCCGCTTCTATAATTTCCTTTGCGCGTTTCTCAATTTGATCCCAATCCGCAAGCAATATTGTCGGATCTAAATTTCCTTGTAACACCTTCGTTACACCGAGTTCCCGCGCCTCCTCAATTGAAGTACGCCAGTCCAAACCGATGACATCGACCGGAAGTTCATTCCAATCCTTTAATAAATGACGCGTATTAACACCGAACAATATTAAAGGAACTGATTTCTTCCTTAAACTAGAAAGGATATTGAGCATCGTAGGCATTAAGTATTTCCTATAATCCATCGCACTTAAGGCACCAGCCCAGGAATCAAATATTTGAATCGCTTGAGCTCCGGCATCGACTTGAGCTTCCGTATAAGTAATGATCATTTCTTCTAGCTTCTTCATTAATGCAAACCAAGTATCAGGATGCTGATACATAAAGGCTTTTGTTTTTTCGTGATTTTTCGATGGACCACCTTCAATCATGTAACTCGCTAACGTAAAAGGTGCGCCACTAAATCCAATTAATGGTACATTTAATTGCTCTTGAGTGAGTAGTTCAATCGTTTCTAAAATGTATGGAATATCTTTAGCAGGATTTAATTCCCCTAAGTTTTTAACGTCATTAATTGATTGAATTGGGTCATCAATTACCGGTCCTATATTAGATTTAATCTCTACATCGATTCCCATTGGAGGTAATGGACTCATAATATCCTTATATAAAATTGCTGCATCATTATTATAATTTTCTACCGGTAAACGAGTAACATAAGCACAAAGCTCCGGATTGTGAGTGATTTCAAATAACGTATACTTCTTTCTAATTTCTAAATATTCCGGTTGAGACCGGCCGGCTTGGCGCATATACCAAACCGGTGTGTAATTCGTATCTTCTCCTTTATAAGCCTGGATAATCGTATCATTAAATAAACGAGGCATTATATTCATCCTTTTATTTAAATTTTTCATTAATTGTTTTGAATACACGATTTACGGCGTCGATTGTATGGTCAATGTCTGCCTCTGTATGTGCCGTTGATAAAAACAACCCTTCAAATTGAGACGGTGGTAAAAAGATACCTTCTTTAATCATCCCTTTATAATAATGAGTAAATATTTCTAAGTTTGATGTTTGGGCCGTTGCAAAGTTTACAACTGGCTGATCTGTAAAGAAGAAACCTAACATAGAGCCCGCACGGTTAATTTGTAACGGAATTCCATAGGTTTCGGATGCTTTTTTATAGCCGTCTACAAGACGATCGGCTTTCTTATTTAAGTCACTATATGCTTCTTCATCCAAGGCTCGCAATGTTTCATAGCCAGCAGTCATCGCTAGAGGATTTCCGGATAATGTTCCTGCTTGATAAATCTCACCAGCTGGTGCGACATTTTCCATGATTTCTCGTTTACCACCATATGCTCCTACAGGTAACCCTCCTCCGATTACTTTTCCTAAACAAGTTAAATCTGGTTCAATGCCAAAATAGCCTTGGGCACTTTCATAACTTACACGAAAACCAGTCATTACTTCATCGAAGATTAATAATGCTCCGTACTCTTTCGTCACTTCTCGTAAGCCTTGTAAAAAGTTTTCCTTCGGTGGGACGACTCCCATATTTCCAGCAACAGGCTCGACAATTATTGCTGCAATATTTTCCCCATGTTTCTCAAATACTTCTTCTACACTTTCTAAATCATTGTATGGAACAGTAATCGTATTTTGGGCAACGGTCTTAGGTACACCAGGGCTATCAGGCAATCCGAGCGTTGCCACTCCGGATCCGGCCTTAATTAATAAAGAATCACCATGTCCATGGTAATTACCCTCAAACTTTACAATAATATCCCTACCAGTGTATCCACGAGCTACTCTTAAAGCACTCATCGTCGCCTCTGTTCCAGAATTAACCATCCGTAACATTTCAATAGATGGTATTCGTTCCATTACGAGTTTGGCAAGTTTATTTTCCAACAGAGTTGGTGCCCCGTAGCTCGTTCCTTTTTCGGCAGCTGCTTTTAACCCTTGAACGACTCGTTCATCCGAATGACCTAAAATAAGAGGACCCCAACTTAATACATAATCGATATACTCGTTTCCATCGATATCTGTTATTCGGGAACCTTTTCCTTTTTCAATAAAAATTGGTGACATATCGACAGAACGAAAGGCTCTTACCGGAGAATTAACTCCTCCAGGCATTAACTCAACTGCTATATCATAAGCTTGTTTTGACTTTTCAAATTGCATGACTAAAGCACCTCTCCATTATTTTTTTCTAACCATTTCGCAACGTCCTTCGCATGGTATGTAATAATGCGCTGAGCCCCTGCACGTTTCATTGCTAATAATTTTTCTAAGACTATTTCTTTTTCGTTAATCCACCCCTTTGCGGACGCAGCTTTTACCATTGAATATTCACCACTAACGTTATATGTTAAAATTGGTAGTTTCGTTGTTTCACTTACTTCCCTTACAATATCTAAATAAGATAGCGCCGGTTTGACGATTATACAATCAGCACCTTCGTTTATATCCGCTATCGCTTCTCTTAATGCTTCCTTCCGATTTGGAAGATCCATTTGATACGTTTTTCGATCGCCATACTCCGGCGTGCTATTTGCAGCATCGCGGAAAGGACCGTAAAAAGATGATGCAAATTTTACCGCATAAGACATAATGGGAACATATTCGTACCCTGCTTCGTCTAGCATCGTACGAATTTTGGCAACCTTCCCATCTAACATGCTAGATGGTGCAATGATATCTGCTCCTGCCTCTGCTTGCGTAACTGCTGTTTTTCCCATGAGTTCGATCGATTGATCATTTTCAATCTTTCCATCGACCATCACACCACAATGACCATGGGATGTATATTCACATAAACAATTATCAGCAATCACGAGCATATCCGGCACTATTTGTTTAATTAACTTGATTGCTTGCTGAATGATACCATCTGTAGCATAAGCCTCCGAACCGTAAGAGTCCTTATGTTTAGGTATACCGAACAATAAAACTGCCCTTATTCCAAGGGAGTGAATCTGTTTAATTTCACTTTCTAATTGATCTAAGGATAGTTGGTAAATATTCGGCATTGATTTTACTTCATTTTTTATATTTTCACCTTCTACAACGAACATAGGATAAATTAAATCTTCTATTTGTAAACTCGTCTCCTGAAACAATGAACGAATTTGCGGTGAAGTTCGTAAGCGACGATTACGTTTAAATAAGATTGGCTCCACTATTTATCTACCTCTCTTTTCTATATATTTTCCGATTTCTTTTATCATTTCTTCAATCGTAAATTTTTCCGGGGTTAAAATCGGTTTTAATCCCTTTTTGCTTGCCTGTTTTTCTGTAGTTGTGCCAATACAGACGTATACGACATCATCAGAAATCGGTTCATCTATAAGGTTGACGAAGGCATCGACAGTAGAAGGGCTAGTAAAAGTAATAAAGTCTATACCTTTTTGTATTGAATCGGTCAATTTTGATTTCACACTTTCATTAGTGGCCGTTTTATAGACTGTTAAAGTTTGGACATTATAACCATTTTTGCGAAGTTGATTTTGTAATAATTGACGAGATAATGTCCCTCTTATTAGAAGAATATTTTCATTATTAGGAATTCTCTGTATAAATTCCGATGCCATTGTTGCCGCATCATACTTTGTCGGCAAAAAATGAATCGGAATTTCAAATTGTTGTAGCGTTCTTTTTGTTTTTGAACCTACAACTGCAAATCTCTTTTGCTTAAGTAATTCGATTGGGATCGCTAATTCATTCAATCTAGCAAAAAAGCATCGCACACCATTTGCGCTAGTAAAAAATAGCCAATCTGCTTCCTTTATTTTTTTAATGGTCGAATTTTTCCCCTTAGAATTTTGACATGTAATTTTTATTAATGGGGTAATGATTGGAACCCCACCATATGCACTAATTTTTTTAGCGAAGCTTTCGGCTTGCCCTTCCGCCCTTGTTACTAAAATTGTTTTATGTTGCAAAAGATTACTCATAAACATGCATACCTTTCGATTATTTGACCAGCTCCTTTGTCGAGTAATTGTTTTGCTAGTATTGAAGCTACTTCCTCGGGTATCTTCCCTTGCGCCTTTCCTTGGACAAAGTCTGTTCCATCTTTACTTAAAACTATTGCACGTAAAGTTATTAGGTTATGATCTACAGTCGCTAGGCAACCGATTGGAGTCTTTTCGCTTTTATCAAGTTTTTCTATTAAGGATCGTTCAGCTTCAGTCGCTAAAGCCGTTTCCTCATCGTGTATCAATTGAAAAACCTTCTTTAAATAAATATCCGATGAACGGCATTGAATCGTTAATGCACCTTGACAAGCCGCTGGTAAAAAGGAATCTAAAGGTAGATACTCAGTTATATAATTTTCTAGTTGTAATCTTTTTAGCCCGGCTACTGCTAAAAGAATTGCATCGTAGTCACCTCGTTGAAGTTGCGCAATACGATCATCGATAGGACCCCGGATTTGTTTTGTTTGTAGGTCTGGACGAATCGCCTTTAACTGAGCTGATCTTCGCGCACTGCTCGTTCCAACAATAGCTCCCCGAGGTAATTGTTCCAAGGTCAAATGATTTGCTGAAATAAGTGCCTCCCGTGGATCTTCTCGACGCGGTATTGCAGCTACCGTCAATAGTTCAGATGTTTCTATAGGCAAATCTTTCATACTATGAATCGCGACATCAATCTTTTGTTCAATTAAGGCTTGGTCAATTTCAAGGTTAAAAACACCCCGACCCGCAAATTGATCGAGTGAAATATTTAAATTACGATCTCCTCTTGTAGACATTTCTTTAATGATGAAACGATGATTCTCATCCTTACTTTTTACTTCTTCAATTACTTGCTTTGTTTGCTCAAGTGCTAGTTTACTTTTCCGGGAACCTATTATTATTTCTCTCATCTAATCTCCCCTAAAGATTATATAATTTATTTGCTAATCGGTACTTTCCTTTATTTCAGTTTGTAATAAAGTTTCATAATAATTGATATGTTGTTCGACCTTCTCTTTATGTTCTTCTTCAAAATTAAAAGCCTTCATAAACCATTGAAGTGAATTAATTAGTTGATTGTCTTTAGACAACTGTTTCGCACAAATAATTGGCTCATGTAGTAGACGGCGAACGATACGCCTTGTCTGAAAGTAGAGTAAATTTTTCTCACGATAAGTTAAATCGGGCATCTTTCTCAAAATGTTTGTATAAATTTCTTGGTGTATTTCTTCTCCTTTCTTATGTAAGGCTGTGATAATTGGCCTTGCTCCAAGTTGTTTAATCCATTCTTTGATACTAGCTATTTCTTCTTCTATCATGGCTTCCACTTTTTCAGCTGCTTTTTGTCGTGCTTGTAAATTCGCATCGACAACAGACTGTAAAGCGTCAATATTATATACCCTTACATTTTCAATTTCGTTAATTGTTTCCTCTACGTTTCTCGGTAATCCAATATCAACGAAGGTGATTGGAAAATAATTTCGTTTTGTTTGAATTTCCTCGATATCGCTTTTAGATAAAACAGGTGTTGGTGAACTAGTTGCTAATAAAACAATATCCGTCTCTAATAACACATTGGATAAATGTTCAATTGCCTCTGCCTTTACATAAAATTCATTCGCTAATTTGTTTGCTCGCTCATAAGTACGATTTACAATCGTAATATTTTGACATCCTAAACTGATTAAATTTCTAATAGCTAATTCACTCATCTCTCCAGCACCGACAACGACAATTCTTTTCTCCGATAAATTTACAATAGATTGATTTAATAGTTCAACCGCTGCATAGCTGATCGATACAGTATGTTCACCAATTCCAGTTTGCGCATGGGCTTTTTTAGCAAAAGCAATTGCTCGTTGGAATATTTCATTAAAAATTTTCCCCGTAGTATTTAGTTTGAGCGACGTTAAATAAGCTTCTCGGATTTGCCCTAATATTTGTGTCTCACCTAAAACCATAGAGTGTAAACCCGTAATCACTTGAAGCAAATGACGAATCGCATCAGTGCCCGCATGAACGACTAAATATGGTGCAATCTCTTCACTGCTTAAATCAAACCAATCTAACAAAAAATTTTTCACAGATAAATAACCTGAATCTATACAATCTGAAACGACATAAATTTCTGTTCGATTACATGTTGATAAGATGACACTTTCTCTAATATTTGAATATTGGGATAATTTTTCATTCGCTAACTCGATATACTCGGAAAAAGTAATCTTTTCACGAATTTCAATTGGAGTTGTTTGATGGTTCACTCCAATATTTAAAATATACATAAGTTTAAACCCCCATCATTGTTCAGTTAATTTTTACGGGTTTATTTTATAAACTTTTTCTTTTACTTATATAGGATACATAGGCTAAATCATGTTGTACATGAATAAACAATGAACTTACTTCGAATAATTTATGACTCTATTCAGAAAACTCAATATTTTATCTCAGTAAAGATCACCTTTCTAATCCGTCCGAATCCTTGTCATGACGGGTTTTATACACGTTTTAGTTATAATAGATGACATTATGTCAATAATTTGTTTTTTATCAGGTTTAAAAGTGACAATTTTTCGAAATATTCCTGCACTTAACGACTTACGACAGTTTTCCTAGTTAAATTAGAATTCTATTTCGTTTAAAAAAGTACTTAATATTACTATTAGTTAATTTCAAAAAGTCATTGTTACAATTCTTAACGTTCTTGTAACATAAATATAATATATTTGTTTCTTTCATATGTTATAGTTTAATTTCAGAAGAATAAGTTTAAAATGTAGTATAGTTCTAATTGAAATAAAAGGAGTTGTACGATTTTGAGGAAAGGAATCTATTTATTTACGATTCTACTTCTACTTAGTTCAAGTTTACTTATCAAACCTTTAAATACGCACAGTTCCCCTGTGAAAATTAAAGAAATCGAACAAGATCGTAAACAAATTAAACAAAATCTTTCAAAAAAAGAAAAAGAAATCGTAAATGTACTCGGTGAAATTGAAGCATTACATGAGGATATTGTAGAAACTGAAAAAGAAATTGCAGAACATAATAAACATATCGCTGCTACAGAAGAAAAAGTCATGAAATACGAAGATGAGTTTTACGATTTATTAGATGAAATTAACGAACTGGACAAACTAATTGAAACACGGGGTGAAATTTTAAACAACCGCCTCGTCTCCTATCAAGAAGTTGGCGGAGACATTAGTTATTTGGAAGTCTTATTTAATGCAAAGTCCTTTATCGATTTTATTAGCCGAGTCACTTCTATAACCGCTGTAACGGGTGCTGATCAACAAATTATTGAACAGCAAATCGAAGATCGTGAAGAGGTAGAACGACTTCAAGAAAAAATTGCTGACAAACTAAACGCCCAAGAAGAACTTTTAAATGACCTAGAAGAAACTAAAGAACAAATGACTGAAAAACAAGCAAACCTAAAACAAAAAGAAAAACAATTAAAGAAAAAAGAAGCTACATTAAAAGAGGAAAAGGAACAACTAACAAAGAAGGACAACAACTTAAAACGATTAGAAACAACATACCGCGAGCGAATTAAAGCCCGAGAAAAAGAACGAGTCAACAATGTAACAAAAGTAAATAACACTAATAAACCGAAGAAAAAATATACAGTTGGCGAAACAATTCAAGTAGTAGCGACAGCCTATACGCCTAATTGTCAAGGTTGTAGTGGAGTTACATCTACTGGTATCAATGTCGATAATGACGAACACGAAAGGATAATCGCTGTTGATCCTGACGTTATTCCTTTAGGTTCACAAGTATATGTACCAGGATATGGAGTAGCAACAGCTGCTGATACAGGTGAGGATATTAAAGGAAACCGAATTGATGTACTTTACAAATCAAAAGCCCAAGCGCTACAATGGGGCCGTCGCACTGTAACTATTAAAATTTTAAAATAAGATATGATTACAAACCCTTGAG
>Ga0079225_10002419_pt1 | contig 10754 bp, 5 predicted proteins | sample Poulit2012_FD_76344 | JGI IMG/M metagenome (GOLD analysis project Ga0079225, IMG submission 76344) | Agricultural soil microbial communities from Georgia to study Nitrogen management - Poultry litter 2012 | ecosystem: Environmental > Terrestrial > Soil > Agricultural land | place: USA: Georgia...
AGATGGGAAATCACCAAAACCTAGTAATCTTAAGTTTTTCTTGAGTTCTACTACATGGTCTCCACTATCACCTATTGTATAATCCGAAGGTTTAGTTAGTAGTTCCTCGATTTTAGCAAGGGTAGATTTACCTGCTATACCATCTACGGGTAAATTATTATCCGTTTGGAAATCCTTCACTACACCCTCTGTTACACTTCCGTAATTCTTTGACGGGCTAGATGGGAAATTACCAAAACCTACCAAGGTTAAGTTTCCCTTGAGTTCAATTACATGATCTCCACTATCACCTTGCGTGAATAGTTTTGGTTCATTCGAAGTTTTAAGGTCCTTATCATTTTGTACTTGCTCATCATGATTATTAGGATGATCACTTAAATCCTCTTGGAGTACTTCTGACTCTTGATCTGTATCCTCATTCGCGTCTTCTTGTGAGACTTCTTCCTCTTGTTCCTCAATTTCCTCATTCTCCATTGCCTCAACTGTGTGTGGACTAAAGTTGAATAGAGAAAACGTTAATATTAATATAATCGTAGACATATTTCTTTTCACTTTAGTTTCACCTCCCTATTCTACCGTTATTCTAATCTAGCACATAACTATATTACCAGTTATTAGATCCAATTTACAGTAATATACATTTTATGTATATTATTAATGTCACAGTCTTACATTTTTTTACATTACCCTTTTTCCAAACTCCTACTATTTATCCTAATTCTGCCCCCTTTTGAGAGAGAGTAGTCACAAGGTTAGAACTTGATCGCCTTCCTAATGTGAATTGATAGCCACCTATGTAATCTTTCTGTTTTGTGTTCGAGGCTGTGTATTGCCTATTCATCATTGCTTCGCTCATTAATAATACATGGTTTAAGTAAATATCCTTTGGCCTCTCACGGTGTGGCTCGTTTAATCCATACAGTAGCCAATGATCCGGTCTGAATGTATCAACTGAATCATCTTTATCGATCTGATATAAACGAACAAGACCTAATATAGCTCCACCCGGATAAAACCGGGAAACAAAATCTACTCTTGTATCCGTACTATGCTCCTGAATATATACGAAAATTCCCCGTTATCATTTTGGACCTCGGGAAACCATGAGGTTAATTCTTGCATTAATGTTATAAACTTATCATTACCGGGTAGTTCAGTTTATTGCAAGGGTAACTATAGCTAATGCATTTCCTCCAACTTTGCGTTTATCTCTTTAGACTACAACTTTAACTTGTTTGTCATTTACATTTATCACCTCAACGTTTGTTCGCAAGTAATCAAACACCCTTTCAATCACTTTTAATAGCTCTTAATCCGGCATAACCTCACAAGTTTCTAGCATAGAACACATTGTACCTGAATGTCTTTAAATATTGTATGTTTTGGTTGCTCATTTAAATGGGGTAAAATAGGTGTAAATAAATTCACCTCTTTTATTCACGACATTTTTGAAGTAATAATATTTAATGTATTTTACTGTTTCTAAGACTTTGATGCTAGTATAGTTTCATCGACACTTCTTTAGTTAAGTTACTACGATTAATTACAGGGAGATGTGTCCGACGGAACATAATAATAATGAAAAACTACATACTCGTGCGGTTTTAATATAGACAGAGTCAAAGAATGCATAAAAATTAACTTATTTGTGTCCAAGATATTGACGTAGATCCACATGGCATGTAATTGAAATGATAATTAATTCAATTTACCAACAAACTATATTATAATGACTAAACACACACGGTTGAAAATTGAAAGGAAGATACTAAGATGACTAAAGAGTTTACGATAACATTTGCTGGAGACACCAGTTTAGGGGATTGGTATCTAAAGAAACCCAATAGAAAGAGAGAACTAGAACGTCTTAATCATGAACCTCTTTCCTTCTTTGAAGGAGTAAAACCACTAGTTCAATCGAGTGATTACTTTATTTTAAACTTAGAAACTGTCTTGGCAAACAATCCATCTGGGTTCATTGAAGGCAAAAGTTATCCAAACTTCGATAAACCTGAAAGGACATTAGGTGTATTAAAAGAGCTTGGTGTTTCCGCAGTTAGTCTAGCAAATAATCATGCAATGGATTTCGGTTCGGTTGTTATGACAGAAACGATGGATAGACTAAAGAGTGCAGGAATTAAACCTTTTGGGTCTGGAAAGAATTCAAAAGAGTCCTCTAAACCATTAAAGATTAAACTCAAAGGTGAAAAAGGCAATAAAAATGTATTTGTTATTACAGGTATGAGGGCATCTCGACGATATAGAGAAGACTATCATTTCATGGCTGATAAGAAGAATCCAGGAGTAAATTCATTAAACTTAAAAAGCATAACAAGAAGAATAAAACGCATTAGAAAACGTGATCCCGAAGCGATAATAATTGTTTGCCCTCATTGGCAAGGGATTGATTATAAATGGGTAAGCCCTAAAATAGAAGAGAGATGCCGAGATTTTTTAGAAGAAGGTGCTGACTTTGTGTTTGCCCATGGTACGCATATGGCAAATCACATAGAAAAAAATGAAAATGGAACCATAGTATATTCAATGGGAAACTTTGTTTTTAACTCACCAGGTAGATATAAAAAGATGCATGCACCACCGTATAGCTTCATCATAAAATTGCAATTACTGGAAAAGGAGGATAATTGGATCGTTGAGCCAAAATTTTATCCTATAGTAACAGATAATAGATTCACTCATTTTAATGTTCGTCAAGTCAATAAACTAGAGAGCAAAGAGTTATTAAATCTTCTTAATAGCAAATTGGAACATGGTTCAATAAATAGGCTTGAATCTAAGGAGGACGAAGATGGATACTATTATAATATAGGTGAGAATTTGGATAAGACATCAACAGAAAACCATCATTTATCTGGTGTAAATTTAAAAGATGTTGTTATGGGGAATTCTACTATATCTAATATAGACATTACAGATGACAACGTTTTTAATGATCATGTTAAACAACTTAATATGGTTCACAACGAATTAGATAAAAATCTCTTTAACTACTATGAAAAGTTAAGTCGTAATAAAAGTATTGCTTCAAGCAATACAAGGCTGAATAAACTTAGTAATGTGGTAAAAAAGGAATATTTAAGCCATAGGTTTGTGAAACGTTTTGAAAGGAAAAAAATTAGTTTGAAAAATGCTTTCTCTTTCAATGAAATAATGGCCGAAAAGTCTCAACTTCGTAGCTTAGGTTATAAGGAGTACTCCTGGAAGCTTGACAAAAAAACAAATGCTTATCCTTTCGCAGACAGTATAGGATTGAGAAGACCTAAAACGGATTCAAAGGTTTATAAATTGTCTGAGTTACAGGAACCAAATGAACCTGTAGTGATTAAACCAATTCAATCTACTGGTTCAGCTGGAGTGTATCTTATTTTCAATAAAGACACTATTCTATCCGCTAGGGAAGGAAAGTATTTAAATAGTTGGAAGGACCTCCAAACTGACGCAATCAAACGATTAGATAATTGGGAAAAGGGAACAAGTGGATCAATTTTAAAAGATGAATGGATGATTGAGGAATTAGTATTAAAAGATGAAAACTCTACGCTTCCACCATCAGATCTTAAATTTTATTGTTTTTACGGTGAGGTGTTTTTAGTATTAGAAACCTACCGTCTCCACGATAAATTTTGTTTTTGGGATTCCGATATGAATCTAATTGATCCTTATAGTGCTGGAGAATTTTATGAAGGTTCGGGCTTTACTCAAGAACATTTAAACTTGGTTGCTGAAGCGAGTTCAAAGATTCCAGCTCCTTTTGTACGATTGGACATGCTAAATGGTCACGATGGCTTAGTTTTTGGAGAAGCAACACCTAGACCTGGTAGTTATCATTTATTTAAAACGGAGTATGATCATAAGTTAGGTCAGGCTTATCAAATGGCAGAGGCACGCCTTACAAAGGATTTGTTAAATGGTAAAAAGTTTAATGAATTTACAAGTCATTTTAATATCTAACAAGTGATCAATTTCATAATTACAAAAAAGACACGATGCTACAATACGTAATCCAGAACGTTACGATTGAACTACATATTGTAGCGTCGTGGCGATAAACCCGCATTATGAAATTGATTAAAGTAAATACATTTTATCATTCTTAACACTTGTTTCGCTGCATCTTATTTCGAAACACATAATCAGACTTCAATAAATATAAAAAACAGTTCTCTATTTAATATTGAATGGAGAACTGTTTTATTTACCCAAATTGCAATATTAAGTTTATGTTTTACATTTATCCTAGAAGGTCAATTTTGACTTTGATCCCTTTTTATATCGTTAGGCTAATTTAGCTAATTCTTGTTCAAAGCCAACAGCTGATTGTTGATAGTTTGGGATCTTTCTTGGTAAGTTGTTGAGTGTTTAATAAATACATTTTATTGCATTCCTAGAGTAATCTGAAATGCCTTTCCTTTAGGAATATACGCCTTAGAATTCCATTGTGTCGCCCATTAGAACCCCTTTCATAGGATCCATATGGTCTAGCAAAATAGACATCTATAATACTTTTCAAGCAGAATGATAAATTGGAAAATCCACTACCGTTACCCGCGATAATTGTCTTGAAAACCTGTGGAAATAAAGCACCAAAAGAATGTTGTAACTTATTTATTGCATAGTCAACTGAATCATGTTCTTGATCGTCAATTTTGATGACATAATAATCTCTGGTTTAACGAGGGCTAGCAATGCGTTATCATCTGACAACTTTCCCCCATAAATATTCCTCTCATTAATTAGTCCGCTAACTTCAGTTATGCTATAATAGTAGTAATTATGGACTATATTATATAAAGGGTGTGAGGATTGTTGAAACAAACATTAAATGAAATATATACTGCAATCTTGGAGGAGAAAACTCCTACCATCAATGTATCACAAGACATGGATAAATTAGGTAAAAGGATCCCCAATGGACAACTTGTTATCTTCCTATCTATTTCCGATAATAAATCCCCTGCCTATGTAATTAAAGGTGAAGGAAAGGTATTTAGCGATGCAATAATGGCTGCATTAAAGACTTATATTAATAAAAAACCATCAAAATTCAAACCTACTTCTGTAAAACTAGATTTACTTAGTGAAATTTCCCCAATCAAAAGTTCAGGTCCGGAGTTTGATCTTAAGAATGACAAACTCTCTATTGATCGCGGTTTAGATGGCCTTGCATTCGGAGAAGACATGAGTACTTTATTTCTACCAGGGGAAGTTACTAGCAATCGCCTAATCAGAAAAGACAAAGTTAACTTAAAGAATACTTTTAAAGTCCTTAATAACCAAATACCGTCTACTTTTTCGAAGTTCACAAAGCCTATTGATGAAGACACATCAGTAGATACATTCAAGTTTAGAACAAAATCTTATTTTGTAAATAAGGATAGTTATTACGAACTTTTCAGGGGGCACCGTGTTTTTAGTGATTTATCCAAAAACGACCTTTGGGAAGCTGTAGAGTTAACTAAAGATCATTACTTTAAAAATGTTGTTAATAAGAAGGGTAAGTTCTTCTACTCGTACTTACCGCAAGACAATAAAATGGAAAAACGCTATAATATTTTACGTCATGCTGGAACAATATATTCTATGTTAGAAACATATGAATTGATGCCTGATAAAGAATTGTTAAAGGAAGCTGAAAGAGCATTCTCATTCTTATTTGCCCAAATAAAACCGTTTGAAATAAATGGACGTACTGTTAAAGTTGTTGTTGAAAAGGATGCACAAAAAATTGGTGGTAATGCTTTGGCAATAGTTGCACTAGCAAAATACACTAATGTAACTGGTAATCAAAAGTATCTTCCACTGATGCAAGATCTAGCTGCTTGGCTAGAAGAAGTCCAAGGCGATGATGGCGAATTTACGGTACATAAGCAAAAGTATTCTACTGGGGAGAAATTCGACTTTATCTCTCATTACTATCCTGGTGAAGCTATTTTAGCGCTCGCACGACTTCATCAAATTGATAAAGATGAAAAATGGCTAGATATCGCTGAAAAGGCAGCTAATTTCCTGATTAATATACGTGACAAAGATGATACGATTTCTACTATTGCTCATGATCATTGGTTACTTTATGGATTAAACGATCTGTATCGGGAACGAAGTAAAGATATGTACCTGGACCATTCCTTTTTTATTGCAAAAGCAATGATGAGAACACAAATTGATGAAGCAAGCGCTACTAGAAGCGAACTTATCGGAGGATATGTACCTAAATCAGGAAATGATCCTAGTTCAACCCCTGTTGCATGTCGTAGTGAAGGATTAAGTGCAGCCTACAGACTCGCAAATGATTATGGTCATGAAGATATAGCTAAACAGATGAAGCACGCTATTCAACAAGGAATTAAATATCAATTACAAATGCAATTACGCCCTGAATCTGTAATGTATTATAAAAGGAAAAACCTGTGCTTAGGCGCAGTACAAGGCGGACTCAAAAACCTTTCTCTAAGAAATGATTTTACACAACATAACATCTCAAGCTTTATTGCTTGTTACAACATGTTAAATGACTCTAAGTAATTTTCTCCCCCTCAAATATAGTATATATACCATATTTGAGGGGCTGTTTTTATGTAATTATAGTGATAATTCCCTAAATCAATCATTTTCATTATTATTGTGGAGGTAAAAATGCCTGAAATGTAAGAGCTATAAGAGTATGTTCCTTAGCAAGTTAATTATAAGGTAAGAAAGGAAATCAGATGATGAATAACAACTTGGGTAATAATTTAGCACCAGCAGATAACTTATCGGCTGATGAGGAACTAATCTTCAATGAAATAGGCATAAAAACTAAAACAAAAGCTTTTAAACGCTATTATAATGCTGGTCTTCTAGAGAATAAGGATAGCCTATATGTTGATGAAGTGAGAAGTTATTGGTTAGAAAACTATAATAAAGAAATTGATCCAGTTTTACATTTAGCTAGTTTAAACCTAACTGGTAAAAGGGATAAAAGAATTGTGCCTGCTCCCGTAATGTGGCATGAAATAATACCCTTTTTAAATGATCAAAACATGGCAGTAGGCTATAGAGATAAAAATATATACGATAATTTATTTAATACTCCTAGAGCAGCTGAAATCGTATTAAAGAGAATACGGGGCCGTTATTTTGACACCAATAATAATGCCATTGACAAAGTTCAAGCAAACAAAGTTTTATTAAATGATAATGATAGTCTTATAATAAAACCCAGTGATACGAATGACGGACATGGGATAGAAAAAATAGATTGTAAAGATGGGGAACTCCTCCTCAATAATGAAAGAATAACTATTACTGACTTAGAGGCGATGTATGAATACAACTTTATTGCTCAAAAGGTCATTCAACAGCACCCTATCATGGCTGCCCCTCATCCCGCATCCGTAAATACTCTTAGAATGGTAACCATGAGGTGGAATAATGAAATAAAGTATTTATCTACATTTGCTCGATTTGGTGCAAATGATGCTGTTAAAGATAATGCTGGTGCAGGTGGAATATGCATTGGTGTTACGAATACTGGTGAATTCATGGATATAGCCCTAGATGAGCATTGTACTACCTATAGCTATCATCCAACAACAAGCTTTGACTTTTCACAACTAGAACAGATACCTAACTTTGAGAAATTCATAAAATTAGTTACTGAATTACACAAGGACATTTTACATCTTGACTATATATCTTGGGATATTGCTGTAGGAGTAGACGGTCTACCAGTATTTATCGAAGCAAACTTTGCAGGGGCAACATGGCTTTACCAACTAGCCTTCCAGGGACCTTTATTCGGAGATGATACACAAGAAATAATCCAATACATAAGCAAGAATCTTAAAGGGAGTAAGACGAGAGACATAGGCTCCCCTAACTCCATATTTCGTGCTAGAAAAAAACATCCAAAAAGGAAAGGGCAACGGAGAAATGAAAGGCGACTCAATAGAAAGAATAAGGAACTCGATATAATAACGAAGGAATTAGAAGTTAAAAACAAGAAATTAAATGCTACTATCGATTTACAACAACAAGAGATTCAATCGACTAAGGATGAAATTAATCGTTTAAAACAAAGCCGTTCATGGAGATATACCTCACTGCTTAGAAGCAAAAAGTGAATCAACTTCGATATCTATGCTCTACTTTGAGCATAGATGAATGCAAATATATTGGACAAAAAAAGGATCTCTAAATTTATTTAATTTAGAGTTCCTTTTTATTTCTGTTCTTTTTAGCGGCAAAACTTCGTAGTGGTTGCGTAACTTTCCAAGATCGGCTATTATATAATTTCGACATTTCATCATGTAAATCCTTAATTTTATCTCTTAACTTTCGAGCATCCGCGTCTAATCTTATAATCGTATTATCCTTTTTCCTCATTGTTGATATTAATTTATTGGTTTTATCTTCATTATTCTTAAGTTCTTCTTCTTTTCGTTTAAGTTGACGTTCTTTCCGTTCGATGTTATCTCTGAGTTTAGCTTCTTCATTCCTTAAGTCTTGTATAATAATTCTTGACTCGGGTATGGTTGAGATCGTAAAGCCTTGATTTATTGACCCCTCCCAATCTGAACTCCTTATATCAGTGATACCATAAGCTGTAATTTGGCTTTTGATAAAATCCTCAAAGGATGTCAGACATTCCTTATCTTCTGCCGCGATCATGATTGTAACTTTTCTACTCTCTTCTTGCTCTCTAATAGTGCCATTTAATTTAAGTTTCAATGCTTCAAATCTTATAGTACCACGAAAATCGCCGTTTAAGTTTTCACCTTTTATTATAAACCTTTTAGCCGGCAGCTTCTTAACTTTCTCCACTTTTTTCAAATGAAGCTCATTCGTTACATAATTCCGAATTGGTGACAATGCTAGCTCGAAGTCAAAATATAGATTCGAGCGCTCGTAATCCGTAGTCGCCGGAAAATAATAATCAACGATCGGACTCACAACATCTCTCGCCTTTCCTTGAATCGGATAAATATGCAACCCGATCATTGGTTTTGTATTTATCTCAAGTACTACGCAAGTGTCGTCTTCTTCGTTCACGAGCATATCTAACCCACAAATATCTAATCCTTCTATTGCCTGAACAGATCGTAGTGCTAAATCTCTCATTTGATCTGTTAATTGATCTGTAACATCTACTGGATCTCCACCTCTTGAAACATTACTTTTATTTCTTAGATAAATTAATTCATCCTTTGGTGGAATACTATCTAATCTATAACCATGCCTTGAAATGCTATCTAACACTTCTTTATCCTTATCAATCGTCTTTGTGGAGATAATGGGATTATTTACTTTACTTTCATTTTTATGTCCAATCAGCTCATCGATCGTACTGTATCCATCTCCTACAATATTGGCAGGTATTCGATTAACCGCTCCTACAATTTCATCATTCACTATTAGTATTCGATATTCCGTTCCGTGAAAATGCTTCTCTATAATAATATCTTCATATCCTAAATCCATGCGTACATGATCCAAAACCTCTTCTAATTCTCCTATTGTCAAGATATTTGGAAATACACCTTTACCAGCATTTTCACTTACTGGTTTTACGACTACTGGGAATTTGATTTCACTTGCATAATCTAGGGCATCCTGTTTATTCGTCTGAGGTAAAAATCTCTTGCCTTCAGGGACTGGAATTCCGACTTTCGATAAAACGCTTTTTGTCAGGTCCTTATTTTCACATATATTATAAGCTGAATTTGTTAACTTATCACCTTGAGAAGAATCAAATTTATATTCCTTTACCCCATCGCTTATTGTATATCGGACAAACATTTTATTGTCGGGATTATCTAAGTGAAAGAGCTTAACTTGTAGTCCCCTTCGCCAGGCTTCCAATGCAATCAAGTACATACTCATTCGGTTTCCGAAACCTCTTCTTGGGACGACACCTTCCAAGTGTTCTAACCATCTTTGTTCATCCATATTCGTTCATACACCTCTTTCATTAAAGCACAACACTAACGTCTACCTGTTATTGTTCTAAAAAACTGCTTTATACCATGTAATAAGGCTCTAATTGGATACGTTGCTTTCCATGCATTACTTCCAACCACTTGTGAATAACGCTTATTAATATGTTCGATATCAGTTTCTAATACATCATGATTTGCAACAAGATTTCTAATTTCTTTATTTGTTAATTTATAATCTGCTTTTGTCTCAAAACCTAATTTAACCGGTTTATCCCAAACATCCTCTTCAATATCTATAATGTCTTCTATTTCCATTCCCTTCGGACCTTCCAAGCAAACATCTTTAAACTGGATAACTTCCACTTCATCCGTGCTCACGATAACAACAATTATTTGGTTATCCTCTGTTAATTCAGTATAACCATGCATGTTCCGTTTCATTGCTTGGCGTCTAACATAACTTCTATACCTATCTTTATTAAACTCGCCAGTAATAATAAACTTCCTGCCATATAACATGCCTAATGGCGGCTTAATAACATCAATATTAGAAGCTGCACGCTTTGTTATTGGTTCTAATATATTATCGAAATCAAAGAATAAATCAGTACGATCTCCATCACTTGTTTGTGGAAAATAATAATCAATAATATCCTTTGCCAAATCTCTAGGCTCTCCTTGACCAGGGAATAAATGTCCCCCTATTCCCGGCCTAGAATTTACTTCTAGTATAACCCCCTCTTGTCGATCATCACTAACGATCATATCGACCCCATAATGTGGCAATCCCGGAATCGCCTTTCCCACATCAATAGC
>Ga0079225_10002423_pt1 | contig 10749 bp, 11 predicted proteins | sample Poulit2012_FD_76344 | JGI IMG/M metagenome (GOLD analysis project Ga0079225, IMG submission 76344) | Agricultural soil microbial communities from Georgia to study Nitrogen management - Poultry litter 2012 | ecosystem: Environmental > Terrestrial > Soil > Agricultural land | place: USA: Georgia...
GATTGGCTCTTCGCGCAGGAGCGGGTAGAAGACGAAGTCGTGCCGGAGCCTGCGCCTGATCCCGAACCACAGCCTGAACCAGATCCGGACCCGGAAACCGAGCCGCAGCCTGAGCCGCAACCCCAACCCCAACCAGATTCTGATCCGCAGCCCAAGCCTGTGCTCGACCCTGAGGCCCAAAATGATTCGGGGCTCACAGAACTGCCGCGAACCGGTGCACAGACTCTCGTACTTCCTGTGCTCTCTCTCGCACTAGTCCTTGGCGGAGTTGCTCTTATGCGCCTACGCCGCATGTATAGCTAAGTAAAAAGTGTGGGGAGTCAGGTGCGTAACCAGACTCCCCACACTTACAGTTCTACGAGTTAGCGGTCTACAGACAAGCGACCACCGTCAATAACGAACTCTGCACCCTGATAAAACTCGGCCTCGTCATCGAGAAGGAATGAGACCGTTGCCGCGACACCTACAGGGTTTCCGAAGTGTCCAACCGGGTGACGCCCCAACTCTTCCTGTTCGAACCCCTCAGGTAACTGAGGTAGAGCCTTCATCAATATCGGTGTTGCGTGCGTCCCCGGGTGAATCGTGTTGATGCGGATATTGAGATCGTGCGCTCCTGCGTAAGCAACAGCCGCCTTTGTCAGGCCAATCACGCCTGCTTTCGATGCCGAGTATGCGGGCGTCGTTGACTGTCCCACGTATGCCATTACTGACGACATGTTGATTATTGAGCCGCGCACTGCCTGATCTTTCATGACCTTCATTGCCGCGCGCGTGCCCAAAAACACGCCATCAAGGTCAATTGCCATGACTTTGCGCCACAGGTTGAAGTCCATGAACATATCGCCTGGGGGAGCGATCCCGGCGTTATTTACCAGGGCATGTAGAACACCGTGCTTCTTCGAAAAATCTCCCATAAGTGCATCCCAGGCACCCTCGTCGGAAACATCCAGTTCGAAGAAACTTACTTTTTCGCCAAGCTCGTCAATTAAAGCCTGAGCTCCACCCGCGTCGACATCGGCGATCACGACCCTTGCGCCTTCATCAACGAGTTTGCGAACGATCGCCTCACCCAATCCGCTTGAGCCGCCGGTGACAATTACGTTCTTGTCCGCATGTCGCATGATGATGTTCCTTTTGTGTGGGGGCTGACTCGCCCCGTGCTCGTATCTCGATTCAACCACCGGTATTTACACAAAAAGAGCGACGAAAGTCCCAGTTTGATCTTGAAATTCGCTTCGATGACACCGAACGAGAAGCGTGGCCGGTTTCCCCAAACCCTTCCCAAGCATTGCTATATCTTTGCCGAATTGGGGGCACGCCTTAACCCGCGGAATGCCCGCCGAGTATCCTGCCAGAATGCCTAGTGACTCATCTTTGAACGAAACTCACGCGGTAAACCCGGGCTCGCGCCGTAATGCGGCCCAAGAGATGCCCAATGAGCTGCGACAAGACGTGCGCCTGCTTGGTGACCTGTTAGGCCAGGTCCTTGCGCAGGCTAGCGGTCAAGATCTTCTCGACGATGTCGAGAAACTGCGTGAGCTGACGATCAAGGCATATACAGAACCCGGTGCGGGCGCGTTCGCGCAAGCCGAAGAGCTCGTTGCTGGATTCACCCTTGACCGTGCAGAAGAAGTCTCTCGCGCGTTCACGTGCTACTTCCACCTCGCGAACCTCGCTGAGGAAGCACACCGGGTGCGCGTACTGCGTTCACGCGAAGGTAAAGGCGAGACCGGCCCCGAAGACTCCCTGTCAGGCGCAATCCGCCATCTTCGCGAAGAATATGCGGAAGAAGAAGTCGCGCGACGCATTAGCGAATTAGAATTCCGACCCGTTCTGACCGCGCACCCAACCGAGGCGCGCCGCGGAGCCATTAACGCGGCAATCCGTCGCATCACCGACCTGCTCGAATACCGCGGCGATACCCGGCTGAGCGATATAGCGCTCGAACGCAACACGCGTGAACTTCTCACCGAGATTGACACTCTGTGGCGAACCGCGCCACTGCGCCTAGATAAGCCCACCCCGATCGACGAGGTGCGCTCCGCACTCGGCGTGTTCAAAGCAACGATGTTCGACACCTTGCCGGCTGTTTATCGCCGCTTTGACGAGCTCGTCGCGGGCACCGAACCACACAAACCTGAGGTTCCTGCGTTTGTTCGTGTCGGTTCATGGATTGGTGCCGACCGCGACGGCAACCCGAACGTGACCGCAGCCATCACCCGCGAAGCCGCAGGAATGGCCTCGAGAACCATCTTGAACGCTCTGAGTGAATCCGCTCAAAAAGTCGCGAACCTGTTGACGCTTGACGCGCAAACCACCCCACCGTCAAAAGAACTCGAAAAGCTGTGGACATCGCAGCTCGCGCTCGCACCTGAGAAGGCGGACGATCTCGCCTCTAGCGCCCCTAACGAGGCGCACCGCCGTGTCATGGGCATGATCGCGATTCGTCTCGAGGCGACGCGCGACCGTGACGCTGATTTGGCATATGCCAACTCCGGCGAACTCTTGGCTGACCTGCGTATCGTTCAGAACTCACTCATCGAGGCAGGAGATGGCCGTCGCGCATTCGCCCAGGTGCAAGACCTTATTTGGCAAGTTGAAACCTTTGGCTTCCACTTAGCCGAATTTGAGGTCCGTCAGCACTCGGAGGTTCACCGCCGCACACTGGCTGAACTTGATGCCCAGGCAGCGGGCGAGCTTGAAGAACTCTCACCGATGTCCGTCGAAGTACTGGACACGTTCCGCGCGATTGCGGCAATTCAACGCCGCTACGGCGAGCAGGCTTTGAGTCGATACATCATCTCGTTTGCGACTAGCGCGCAAGACGTTGTCGATGTTTACAACCTTGCGAAGGCCGCATTCGGGAGCCCCGAAGAAGTTCCGGCGCTCGATGTGATCCCGTTGTTCGAAACATTTGACGACCTCAACGCGGCACCGGGTGTCCTTGACGAAATGCTCAAAATTGATGAGTACCGCGCACGCGTCGAAGCTACGGATCGCCGCGTCGAAATCATGCTCGGCTACTCCGACTCTTCAAAGGACGTTGGCCCGGTCGCGGCGACGCTCGCCCTCTATGAGGCGCAAGAGAAGATCGCCCAATGGGCGCAACGCAACAACATTAAGTTGACGCTGTTCCACGGTCGCGGTGGCGCACTGGGACGCGGGGGAGGCCCGGCGAACCGTGCGATCCTTGCGCAGCCGCCCGCATCGGTTGACGGTCGTTTCAAACTCACCGAACAAGGTGAGGTAATTTCCGCTCGCTACGGAGATCCAACGATCGCTGCCCGCCACATCGAGCAGGTTGCTGCCGCTACCCTCATGCAGGGCACCGAAGAAATCTCGAATCGCAATGACCGCGCAGCTCGGAAGTTCGCGGATCTGGCCAAGCGGTTGGATGCAGCATCGCGTAAGCGTTTCTTCGAACTCGTTCACGCCGATGGGTTCGCGCCGTGGTTCGCGACCGTAACCCCGCAAGAAGAAGTGGGCTGGTTGCCGATCGGCTCTCGCCCCGCGCGACGTGGACTTTCAGTTGAGTCCCTCGAAGACCTGCGGGCGATTCCCTGGGTTTTCGCATGGACTCAAGCGCGTATCAACCTCACCGGGTGGTTTGGTCTTGGAACCGCACTCGATTCGGTGGGCGACTTAGACGAACTGCAAGAGGCATACCGCGAATGGCCTCTTTTCGCCACGATGATCGACAACGTCGAAATGTCGTTGGCGAAGACTGATGACCGAATCGCTGAACGCTACCTCCAACTCGGAGACCGCGATGACCTGGCGCAGATGGTTCGCGAAGAAATGGCACACACCCGTGACTGGGTTGTAAAGATTACTGGTCAAGAATCTCTGCTTGCCGGTCACCGAGTTCTGGGTCGCGCTGTGCAACTGCGCAGCCCCTACGTTGATGCGCTCAGCCTCATCCAATTGCGGGCACTGCGAGCACTTCGTGAATCCGATGGAACGAATGGCTCAGGAGGCGCAATCGATCAGCAGATTCGCCGACTCATGCTCATAACCGTCAACGGGGTTGCGGCCGGCGTACAAAACACCGGCTGATCGCGGTGAGGACGTTAAATCTTCCGGTTATTTCGGCCAGCTTGGATCCGGGCAGTAAGAGCCGAAAACTGGCGGTTTCGGCCTGGCAGTACTTGCGCGCTGCCGGGCACGACAGTCGTCTCGTTGACCTGGCAGAAATTGAGTACCCAATTTTTGATAACGCTCGTGTCTTTAACAGCGAAGCTTTCAAAGAGCTTCACTCTGTGATAGCCAACGCCGACGCGATTGTGCTGGCATTTCCGATTTATAACTGGGCCCCTCCAGCGCAACTTAAATCGCTGATCGAATCGACCGGTGCGACCGGTGACGGGATGAACACTGCCGCCTGGTTCGATAAGCCGGTGACATTCATATGCTCGGCCGGGCTGCCCGAAAGTTACATGGCAACCGGAGCGCTGGCGCATTCGCTCATGCTCGATTTCAAGTGCGTGATCAACCCCTATCACGGGTATTTTGCCAGCCGAGACTTTGAAGATGAAGAGACAGGAACCCTCGTTCCTGAACGCGCGCAGCGTCTGGCAAAGACCCTGGATGTTCACCAAGACTTGGCCTTCGTTCTGCGGGAACGTAGTTACACATCGGCCTGGGAAGTTTAACGAGAGCGATCAGGGCAGGCGCAGCAGGAAATTCGTTCCATGATCGCGGTTATGCGAAACTTGGGCTGCATACCGATCCCAATTAATTTCACGCGGACCACCATCGGACTTCGTTTCATCGACACGATCGATCACCCACTGCGGCGCCTCGACCGAGATGAGCACACAATCTAGAACCAATGTGCTCAAACCCAACGTGTCTTGATCAACTGGGAGCGTTTGAACAGTTAGCAAACGCCCCTCGTCCGATAGTTCAATTATTCCGGAAACCGTATCGTCGTAAACATCGTCGAACTGTTCGCGATCAGGCAGACTTTCACCCGATGGGTGGCCATGGACCACGTCAAAAACGTCCGACCCGGTGCAAGCAACCACTGCGTCTTCGAGCGGAGTAGCCCCAAACGTCATCTTTACGAGTGCGATGCTTGCCCCAGCAGCTATAACAAGAGCTGTGGCAAGACCAAATATTACCTTTTTCCTTGGCTTCTTTGAGCCGGGTTCAGTATCGGCACTGGGGACATCCGGAAGCGAAGCTGGTGTGGGTTCAGACACTTTTGTCTACCTTCGTTTTAACGGTGATTAGAAAGGGCTAGCCCAGGGTCACGTTCCAGTAGTCATTCGCTGCGGCCTCACTGATCGCCAAGGGATTACCGCGACTAACCGCAAGCTCACCTTCTATGGTGTTCTCGTAACCTGACACTGGATCCCCATCGATACTCAAATTAAAGATTTCACGAACGTCCTCGACCATGTCATTAACGCCGGAAATTATTCCGAGCCATAATCTAACTGCGCCTATAATCACTCCGACTGCTGTAATCGTTACCGCGGCAATCGATGTTCCTTTTTTGGCGCCGCGGCTTGTAAGTCCGACAATCGCGAAAATGAGTGAGGCGCCAAGCATGTATGCGGCCGAAATAAATGTTTCAGGAACCCATACCAATATGGAACCGGCAATCGCGATGAGAAGCGAAGCGAGGCCGATCCCGTTTTTCTCGAGTTCCGGTTGCGTCGACTGGTCACTCGTCTCGCTTCCAGGAACGGGGGCTGAAGGTGCGGAAAAATCTTGTGTCATGGCTCAATCTTTCCACCGATGACTGATTAAAAAGTCGCCTACGATGCAAGTCACAGACGGTGTGAGAGTCTTAGATTATGACCGCACCACAAAACGAAGTTGTCGTTCATTGTCGTGAAACTGAGGGTGACGTCGAAGCTGGGCTCGCTACGGCGCGGACCCTTCGGCGATTACGCCCGCAATTGAGCGTGCGAGTGATCGTCAACGGTCCCGCCCTTAGTTCACTCGTGGGCTCAGAAGAACTCGTAGTTCCAGAAAAAGTTGAAGTGCAGGCATGCGAGGTCGGTATGCAAGGGCGTGGAATAGTTGCCGAAGATTTGCGCCCCGATGTCGCAACGGTTGATTCTGCAGCGGCCGCCCTCGCAGACGCGCAATTAGCTGGAGCGGCTTACATCAGAATCTAGATTTACTGAATTTTGATGCCAAAATGAGTGGTGAACGTCTGGAGTAGGTCAATGGCCTGAGTCATTGTGATCGTAACGCCTCGCATGTGGTCGAGGCCGCGCACGGTTTGCAGCTCCGCTCCCGTTAAGTCAATATCGGTCAACTTGGCGGCCTCGAAATTTAAGTTCGACACAGTGCATCCACTCAAACGCAGACGCTCAATATTTGCCTGCGCGACATCAAGTTCATCGATCACGCAGTCAATAAACTCAACATCGCGAATATGCGAAGCCCGTAGATTCAGCCACCCAATTTTGCAGTGCTCAAAACGCACTGACTGCAACCTGCTATCGAATAGCTCAGTGGCTCCAAGTCGCGAATCAAGAACCTCAACATGTCGCAACGATGCGCGCGCCGCCCCCAATTCGGGCGCATTCCACTGCTCAAGACGAGTGTTCGCAAAGCGGACGTGACTCAGATCTGTCGTGGCGGCGTCCACAATTGATAAGACGCAGTCTAAAAACTGGGCGCCTGACAAATCCATCCCAACCAAATCGGCGCGCTCAATATGAAAGGCCTCATATGAGCCGTAAGAAAATAAGTCGGTGCCCGCCAATGGCGTCAGTGCCGGCAGATCGAGTGGTGAAACCCGTGGGGGAGTGGGCGAAGTGTTATTCATTTGTCTTGAGTGAAAGCTCTTTGGCGTAGGTCGCATGCCGCCGAGCCTCGTAAAACCCTAGATTTTTATAAACGCTCACAGCGCCCGTCAAAGAATCAGCATCAACCGTGAGCTCCGCCATTTCTAACCCGGCAGCGCTGAAAGCCTGCAAAGCGTGCAATAGCAGGGACGAAGCAATACCTCGACCACGCCAGGACCGACGCACTCCCATCAAATGGATATATGCAAAGGATCCACCATGAGCCGCAAACTGATCAGAGTTGACCCGCGTTATAACCAGTCCGCCAACCTCTAGAGCGTCATCTGAATTCTTGCCCAGGGCAACGACCGATAGACCGGGACGGTAGTCATCGCGTGCCTCACGAGCCGTCCATTCCTCCCACGTGTCCGCGCGACTGCCCCAGTGGTCGCGGAACGCATCGTTATACGCTGCCCAGGTCTCTTCGCTATATCCATCGGGAGTCACAGCCCGCACATTGGCGGGCAACTGCGCCTCTGGGATCGGTTTTGATAAATCACGAACCATTTCGAGCCAGGTTCTCTTCTTCTCAAACCCGTTTTGAGTCAGCAGATCAACCGTCGCGTGAGCAGTAGACGCGCCCATGGTTGTGATCCAGCGGGGCACTTCTAACTCATTTTCGCAGGCAGTAAATAGTTCTCGTGCCCTGGTTTCTTGCCACTCCAAAAGAGCAGAACCTAAACCGAAACCACGCCAGTTCGGGGCGACAAACCCAGCCGCTTCGACTTCAAAAGCAAGAGGCGTGCGGGCGGGCTCTAAGACTGTCGCAAACGCGATAATCGAACCCCGATCGTCGAGCGCTAATTGAGTATTTGCCGCCATCTCGGAGGTCGCGGTTAACTTGCGCACATCATCTTCACTCATCACGCGCGCCGGATTGTCCACCTGATTCGCCTCATTGCACAGTCGCACAATTTCAGGGAAATCCTGTGTTGTCGCCGGGCGCCACAACAATTTTTTCTTCACCCAAACATCCTAAAAACGTGCGGAAAATGCGCCGTCTGCGTGCAGCAACTGACCTGAGATCCAGCGGCCAGCAGGGGACAGTAAGTACGAAACAAAATCGGCGATATCGGTAGGGGTGCCAAGCCGGCCGAGCGGGTGGGCCGCACCGAGGTCAGCGCGGGTAGTTTCATCCATCCAACCCGTGTCTATTGGCCCAGGGTTCAACACGTTGGCAGAAATATTCTTTGGTCCCAACTCGCGCGCCGCCGAAATGACAATCCGATCAAGAGCTCCCTTTGAGGCACCATATGGAAGGTTGCCCGTAACGTGATCACTTGTCATCGCCAGGATCACGCCACCAGCATCGTCTGCCTGTCGAGCGAATTCGCTGACCATAAGCAGCGAAGCGCGCACGTTGACCGCGATGTGGGTGTCGAAACTCTCGACTGAAGTGTCGAATATTCCGCTTTCAACGCCGTGGGCGTGACTCAAGATAAGCGCAGAGATCGGCCCATGGGTTGCGTTAACTTCACGGACAAGGTCTACGGGAGCAGTGGGCGAGGAAAGATCACAGGGATAGTCGCCAGAGCTCAGATCACTCGTGATGACCCGCCAACCGTCCTTTTGTAGCCGAGGCACGATTCCGGCTGCAATCGAATTGTCTCGGGCAGTGCCGGTAATCAAGGCTAAAGGCATGTTGCGACGATACACGTCTGCAACTCAGGGCGCCCCAGCGCGATACATGCGAACGTGCGGAATGCCTGCCTCGTCGAACTCGTCACCAAACGCGACGAAACCGAGCTTTGTATACAACGACTGGGTGTATGACTGGGCATGTAAAACAAACGCTTCGCCCGGATGAGCGTCGAGCGCGGCCTGAAGAAGTCTCTGGGCAAGCCCCTGCCGACGCATATCGGAGCGAACAACCATGCGACCAACCGCCCAACTGGCCGGTTTGGACCCGAGTGGGTGTGACTCATTTCTTGGAGGAGCGAGAAGGCGAAGATATGCACTTAGGCGAGTGGCGTCGTCCCTAATCCACCAATGCTGCGTTGAAGGGGCGCGATCGGCCTCGTCAAAATCTTCGGCATCCACGCGCTGTTCGAGGGCGTAAACCGCGTAGCGCAACTGCACAATTTCAAAAAACTGATCCGTTGATAGGTCACGCCAAAGCGCGTGTTCAATCCGGTAGTGAGGCACGTAAAACACGATACCTGGACCTTGGCCCCCGCAGAAAATAAACGGGCCTTCGCAGGACGGGCAAGTCACCAGCGAAGGCCCCGGAAAGTAGCCGCACTGCTACCTACCGACCCCAATTAAGAGACCCGAAACAATGGGAGAGACGACAGATCTGCTTGATCACTACCGAGTTAGAGGTAGTGCGGGGCGTTTTCTTTTCGTGGCTTCAGCCTAGGGCGCGTTAACCCGCGGCGGCTGTGTCGAAAGTCCTAGATTGCCCGACAATGGCGCGCTGGTAGGCACAAAAAATGGGGCGGCCCCGGCTGTCTCTGACCGGGCCCGCCCCGAGAACTTAGGCAATGACTTCTGGAGAGTGGAAAGCCAATAACCTAAGAGGTTTTTACGGATGTCTCTATTAAAGCACAACTTTCGGCGCCCGCGTACCAAAAGTGCGACCTGTGGGCGCAACTAGAACAAAAAACGTTGCCGCGCCTAAAACCTGCGCCCCGGTTCTACGCGGGTCTATCTTGAGTTAAGGCCTTCGCGGTAGAAGCGCAGGCCCAAAAGATGAGGAAGGCGAGAGAGTTGGTCGAGTTTCAAGGCATAAGCCATATTGATTTGACGGTGAGCGATGCTAAGCGCAGCGCTGACTGGTACGAACGAGTGCTCGGTCTGAAAAAGTTGAAAAGCGCGGTCATGGACGGTCGAATCGTTGAGATGCTTGCGCACAGGCCGACGCGCATGATCGTGGGGCTCGTCCAGCACCCGCAGCCGCAGGCTTCTCACTTCGATGAGCGCGTTCCGGGTTTGGATCACCTCGGGTTCTCTGTCTCATCACGAGAAGAGTTAAACCAATGGCAAGCACACCTTGAGAATGAGGGTGTAGAGCACTCGCCGATTACTGACGCGCCAAGCGGAAGCGGCACCGCTTTAGTGTTTCGTGATCCTGACAATATTCAGCTCGAAATCTGGTGGACAAACACCAGTAAGTAGCGAACAAGAAGGAAAGCATTTGGCGCCGGCATCAACGAGTAAATCTCGCGATGCCGGCGCCAAAATATGCACTCCTGTGCGGGTTAAACCGCGAACGGAGCTACGTGCTTTCCGATGTGCTCAACCAGAACATCTGAGTACATACCCGGGTTTGCGTCGAGCACTGAGCGCAAACCGTCGGCGTAGGGCTGATTCCCGGAAGCGTCCTTAAATGTGAGTACGTCTCCGTATCCCACGTGCAGGATTTGTCGGGTATCGAACTCGCTAACAAGCTCGGGCACGTTCTCATCAGCAACGTCAGCCGGTTCAGGTGTTGCAGTTAGGTCAGCGGAAACCTGATAAGACGCGCGGGCTTGACGATAAGCCTCACGGCTCACCTGATACATCTGACGCACCAAATCAGGATTCTTAACCGCCGCGACATCGAGAGCGCAAAGGTAACTCGTCCCCGATGTCTTCAAATGCACTTTGCCCTCGGTCGCTTCAACAGCGAGCGGATAAATCGAGAACTTATCCGATCCGGAGTGCAGCGAAATTTTGTAGCCACCCAACTGATCAGCGATCGCGGTGTGCCCGCGAAGGTTCGCCTCTAAGCCCGCCGGGTCGCCCAAGAACTCGACGCCCTTTTCAAAACCATCCACGTAACGAGGGGCGAGACTGACCCAACTCAAGCCAAGCCGCTGTAATTCTGCGGCCAGATAGTAGTGCTCAACGAAACTGGTAATCAGGTCAGTTTCGTCGACCGCGACCTCAATTTCGACCTCACGACCCGCGTTATCGAGTACGTGGCGCGCCATTTCCATGGTCCGCACGATCGTCTTAC
>Ga0079225_10002425_pt1 | contig 10747 bp, 8 predicted proteins | sample Poulit2012_FD_76344 | JGI IMG/M metagenome (GOLD analysis project Ga0079225, IMG submission 76344) | Agricultural soil microbial communities from Georgia to study Nitrogen management - Poultry litter 2012 | ecosystem: Environmental > Terrestrial > Soil > Agricultural land | place: USA: Georgia...
GGTAGTTTTGGATTATTTGGTTTAATGTGGGCATTATGTTTTTTAATCATTCACTTATTGAAATTAAAATCTTTGGGTCGCCCTTTCTTGACCCCGCTATATCCCTTGAGATTGCAAGATTTTAATAAAGTTTTTTACCGTTTACCCGTTGACTACAATGCAAAAAGGATGGAAGCTTATCGACCAAAAAAATTGAAACGTTTTAGTAGAAAAGAAGCGACTAAAAAACGAGATATCGATAAGTAGGTGAGATGTAATGGATATCAATGTCAAGGTAGAAGCACATGTTATGGTACGTGCGTTTTACTTATTTTTTTTGATTACGTCAATTCAAACTGGTGTAGGGATAATGGGGGCACCTCGTTACATTTTTAAATTTGCACATCAAGATTCTTGGGTATCAATTTTATTAGCCCACGGGTTCATTATGATAACAGTTGCTGTTATGTTTATGATACTTAATCAATATGAAAATGCAGATATATTTGGAATACAGGTTGACGTGTTTGGTAAAGTGCTCGGTAAATTATTAGGCGTTGTTTATGTTATTTATTTTGGTTTGGTGCTTGTTTCCGTATTAGCAACTTATATCCAGGTGGTTCAGTTATTTTTATATCCGACTTTTCCAACGTATTTACTCGGTATTTTAATTCTTTTTCTTATTCTTTATGCAGTTATGGGAGGGGTTAGAGTCATTGTAGGTGTCGCTTTCTTATTTTTTGTATTTAGTCAAATCATTCTTTTACTTTTGTATGATCCCCTTACACGAATGGAATGGGGACATTTTTTACCGATGTTCCAAGCTTCTCCAACAGATATACTTCAAGGGGCAAAAGCAACTACTTACACCTTGGGAGGATTTGAAATGTTATTTTTATTATATCCTTTTATTGAAAATAAAGAAAACGCGAAAGTTCCCACATTTCTCGGGTTAGCACATTCTTCATTTATTCTACTCTTAACAACCATAATCTTAATCGGATATTTCAGTTTGGATTATATTATTAACTTAGAGTTCTCTCTTTTAACCATATTCAAAAGTATCTCATTCACATTCGTCGAACGAATTGATTACTTTATTGTAATTGAATGGTTAATGATTGTTCTTCCGAATAATATATTACTTTTATGGGGGATGTCTTACGGGTTAAATCGATTGTTCAATATTAATCAAAAGTATTCCGGTTATGTTTTGGCAAGCATTGTTCTTATTGCTGTGATCTTTATTAAATTTGACTACCAATCTCTTACGTTTACTAACTTTATTTCTAAAATAGGTTTTTGGATTATATTTGTTTATCCCTTTATTCTATTACCTTGCGTTTTAATTAGAAGGAAATGGAAAAGAGCAAAAGGATTAGATGACTTATGAAAAAGATAAACACACTCATTTTATTATTAATTCTCAGTCTACTTTTAACCGGATGTCCCGAAAAAAGACAACTTGAAAAACTAGGTATTATTAATGCACGTGGTATTGATATAATCGATGACAATAAAATCAAAGCGAACTTTGTATTGTTTCAATTTGAAGAACAATCACAGAATATCACAAAAATTGTTTCTGGTGTTGGAAATACAACAACTGGAGCAGTCAATGATGCGAATTATGAAACGAACTACCTTCTTGAACTAGGAAAAATACAGCTTGACTTATATGGTCTAGAAGCGGCAAAAGCTGGTATTACCCCTTACTTAGAAATGTTAAATAGAAACCAGAACTCTCCTGATACAACATATTTAGCGGTAAGTAAAACGACAGCTGAAGAAATAATAAAAATGCAAGAGCAAGATATTGCAATGAACATTGGGCAATACTTACATGGTGTCATTGAAGAAAGTAGTACTGGGAAAAAACATTTTCCGAAAATGACTTTACAAAAATTTATGAGATTTTATAAAGATGTTGGCAGGGATCCTATTTTACCTATGTTTGAAATCTTGGACGGTGTACCAAAGATTACTGCTATAGGCATTTTTCAAAATGATAAATATGTTGGACATATCCCTATTTTCTACAGGGAGTTATTCAATATAAATTTTGGAAGAGTTAAGCAAGAGTGGATAGGCATTTCAATACCCTCAGAACCTTTTAAACAAGATTTAAAAAATAATACCTTAAACGATGATGAAAATATTCATGCAAATTTAAGTATTTTAAAAAACAAAAGTAAAATCAAATTGCAAAATAAGAATTCCCTTGAATTCAAACATACAATCAAATTAGAAACCAATTTACATGATTTGTCTGTTCATGAAAATTTGAATTTAGAGGATCCTAACGTTCAAAAAAAACTCGAACATGAATTTGAGAAAAAGATAAAACAGAGGTATGAAAATTTACTTAATGATTTACAAGATATGAATTCAGATCCTTTAGGATATGGAAAAATATACAGGGAAAACATTAGAGACAAAAAGTTAACTGATAAAGAATGGCGAAAGCTATATCCTGATATAAAAGTGAACTTTAATATTGAACTAGATATAATAAGACATGGAGAAACCTTTTAATAACTATAAACCAATAAAAACAGACAAACCACCGTTTGTCTGCTTTCCCTTGTATTTTTTACTGTTCTACTTCTTCGGGTTCTTCTGCAATAAGCCCTGCTAAAACATGAACTCTTAAAATAAAACCAATTAATTTTTCTTCTTCATCAACAACAGCTAAGGGGAAACTCGATTCCAAGGTTTTCGGGATTAAATCATTTACATATTCGTCTTGCTTTACAATAATAATATCTTCCCTCAGTACATCTTGAAGTGTCTTCTTTTCCTTAATCCCTTTAACCGCATCATCAATAGTAACAAGACCTTGCACTTCTCGGATACGATTAACTACAAATACACTTGAAATATTATTTTCTTCCATCTCTTTAATAGCTACATTTAAACCGTCCTTTGTGGACACAAGGGCATTTGGTTTAATCATTACATGTTCGGCCTGGATTATTTTCGAGCGGTCAATATCTTTGATGAATTCCGATATATAATTATTAGCAGGTTCTTCAATGATTTTTTCCGGCGTTCCTATTTGTACCACATGTCCATCTTTCATAACAGCGACTCGGTCCCCAATCTTGAAGGCTTCATTAACGTCATGTGTAATAAAAATAATGGTTTTTTGCAACCGCTCTTGTATATCAAGGAGTTCAAGTTGCATTTCACGTCGAATGAGCGGATCTAATGCACTAAATGGCTCATCCATTAGTAATATATCAGGATCATTAGCAAGAGCACGTGCAAGTCCAACTCGTTGCTGCATACCCCCAGATAACTCATCTGGATACTTATCTTCATACCCTTCCAGTCCGACAATTTTAATATTTTCCATCGCAATCTTTCGTCGTTCCTCTTTGGAATAATGACGTACTTCAAGTCCATACTCAACATTGGATAAAACAGTACGATGATTAAACAAACCAAAATGTTGAAACACCATCGCTATCTTTTCTTGTCTGACCTTTTTTAATCCAGCCTTATTTGTGTCCGCAATATTTTCTCCATCAATACAAACAGAGCCAGTTGTCGGTTTATTCAATAGATTAAAACAGCGAATAAGAGTTGACTTGCCACTTCCTGATAACCCCATAATAACAAAAACTTCACCTTTTTTTACTTCTAAGCTCGCATTATAGACACCAACTGTATGACCGGTTTTAGCTAATATATCTTCTTTTGACATGCCTTCTTTCACCATAGGAATAACACTTTTTGGTCTAGGACCAAAGATTTTCGATACGTTTTCTAATTTTATTTGTGTTGTCATCAGTTTACCCTCCTATGCTTCTGAAGTTTGTCCGCCACACCATTGGTAATCCGATCAATAATAATGGCTAAAAACACAATACTGATACCTGCCTCAAAACCTAGAGCAATATCAATACGATTAATGGATACAAGCACTTGTTCTCCAAGACCTGATGCCCCCACCATAGAAGCAATAACAACCATCGCCAAAGCCATCATTGTTGTTTGGTTCACTCCAGCCATAATTGTTGGCAGGGCCTGAGGTAGTTGAACTTTACCCAACATTTGCCATGTCGATGAACCAAAAGATTCTGCCGATTCAACAACTTCTTGATCAACTCCACGTATAGCTAATTCAGTCAAACGTATAACAGGGGGTAAAGCATAAATCAGTGTTGCAAAAATAGCCGACACGTTACCAAGACCAAAGAAAAAAATTGCTGGAATCAAATAAACAAAGCTCGGCATCGTCTGCATGGCGTCAAGCAATGGTCGCATAATGGTTGAAAATCCTCTTCGAAATGCCATATAAATACCTAAAGGTATACCAATGATTAAACAAATCGCCACGGCGGTAATAATAATGGCAATCGTTGTCATCATATCCTCCCATAAACCAAATGTTCCAATTAAAAATATAAAAAATCCGTATAATATACCGGATAATAAAGATTTAAAGAACCATCCGAGCAAAATAATTATAATTATAAATAACCACCATGGAAGCCAAACTAAAAAATCATCGATACCATTAATTGCACTAGATGATACAACAAAAATAAAGTCAAATAATCCTTTAAACGTCGTATCTATAAAACCAACTAACTGATCAACGTATTCTCCTAATTTGGTTTCTATATCTGGAAAACCACTCATAAGCACACTGCAATAATTTGCAGCTTCACACCTCTCTTTTATCGTTTTATTCTAAAATGGAGAAAAAGCAGCCAACCAAACGGCTAGCTGCTCGTTTTATTAGTTAAGAGCATCTTTTACTTTTTCAGCAGTTTCATCATCAATCCAGCTCGTCCAGATGTCTTCATTCTCGCTCATCCACCATTCAGCTGCTTCTTCAGCTGAGACGTCTTCTTCTTCCATATAATTCAATGCTTCCTCTGTTAAATCATTACTCGTTTCGTAATTCTCAAGAAACTCTACAACTTCTGGTGCTTGATCAGGTAAATCTTTATGAACAGCTACAACAACATCGTTTGGAGGAAATGCTGTACTTTTATCCTCGTCCCAGGCTTCCTGATCAAACTCATCTTCTTCAAGTAGGGTTAAGTCGTATTTTGCTGTAACCCATGTTGGCGACCAGTAGTAACCTACCCAAGGCTCTCCCGCTTCATATGCATTGACTAAATCAGCCACTGCAGCGGAGTCTGAACCTGGAATAAAGTCATTCATCGTCTCATCCAGTCCATACGTGTCAAATTTCTCGGTAATTGCTTCTTGTACTGACCAACCACTTGGCCCATTAATAATACGACCGCGCCCTTTGTCTTCTGGGTCTTCAAATACATCAGGATAGTCTTTCAAATCCTCGACTGTTTTTAAATCAGGAGCCATTGGTTCAATATCCCGTTCAGGGTCTCCTTCTATTACATATGTTGGAACGTACAATCCTTGATCATTATCATCAAAGTTTGTCGACACTTTTATAATATCACCTGCATCGATGGCTTCTTCATATGCTTCTTTAATGTTATCAGTCCAAACCTCAGTGTAGGCGTTAATATCACCCTCACGTAAACCTTGAACGGTTGCTGCAGTTGATCCTGCCGTTACATCTGTATCGTAATCAAAACCTTCTTCGATTATTGTTTGTGCGATATGGTTATGTACACGAATACTATCCCATCCCGCATCAGCGAATACAATTTCATCAATTGTTCCTTCAGCGTCTGAATCACCACAAGCCGCTAACATAATAATTGATAAACTAACTAAAATTACCCCTATCTTTTTCATTAGTACGCCCCTTATTTAATATTTTAAAGCTTTGGAATTTTTTTAATCTTATTTGTTTCCATAGTTGTAAAGCCTTGTCACAAAACCAAGGTTTATATTCCAGTTTTTATTTTATGAAATGGTTTATTCTATGTGAAGAATTATGCTGGAAATGAAGATAGTTAGTGTGACGAAGTACTTAACATATTAAGATTACTGAATATTACTCTTTAAATCAAACTCTATTACTCTAGGTATTTTTGCATAAAGAGAGATTTATCATGATTATCTTATTTTTTCTTATATAGTATAGCTTATTAGTCATTTATACTACATTTATCTCATGTTATCTAAGTATTTGTTAATATTTTTGAGTTTTCTATCAATACATTCCCCTTAAAACGACATTTTTCTACAAAAAACATTCCGATGATAACGGAATGTTTTTAAGCTTTATTTGGATATGTCTTTTATAATTTCTATGACACGCTCACGCGATTGTTCACTTTTATAACTGCTCATTTCCTCCTTCATTAAAGGGGCATATTCCTTCAGTTGACTCAACTCTTGTTTTAATGATGTCGATGTTAAGTTTTCCTCTTCTAAAACCCGTGCATATCTTTTTTCTTGAAAAGATTGGGCATTGACAATTTGATCTCCTCGACTTGCCGACCGTGACAATGGTATTAAAAGCATTGGAATATGAAGTGCTAAAAACTCAAATATAGCATTCGCCCCGGCTCGTGAAATGACAAAGTCCGTTATGGAAAAAATATCTTTTAATTCTTCATCGACATATTCAAATTGTATATATCCTTTTCGTTTAATGTTTGAATCCACTTTTCCTTGACCACAAATATGAACGATTTGAAATTCTTTTAGCAAGGTATCAAGACTTTCCCTAACTGTATTATTAATCTTTTCCGCCCCTGCACTACCACCCATTATTAATAAGACTGGTTTTTCTTTTGTAAATCCACAAAGTTGAAATCCTTTTGTCTCGCTACCATTAAATAATTCTTCACGAATAACGGCTCCAACATATTCCGCTTTATCCTTGGGTAAATATTGCATTGTTTCGGAAAATGTTGCCAATACCTTATTTGTAAATGGAATAGACAACTTATTTGCAAGTCCTGGAGTGTAATCAGATTCATGAATGACTGATGGAACTCGACGAAGCTTGGAGGCTAATACAACTGGAACAGAAACAAATCCTCCTTTGGAAAAGATGACATTTGGTTTTCGCTTACCAATGATTTTCCATGCTTGCATAGTCCCCTTCAATACTTTAAATGGATCTTTAAAGTTTTCAATAGACATATATCTTCTTAATTTCCCTGTTGAAACAGGATAATAATCTACATTTGGCATTTGTTCGATTAGTCGCCGTTCAATACCTTCTTTTGAACCAATATAAGCTACCTGCCAGCCTTCATCTTGGAAAACAGGGATAAGTGCTAAATTGACAATGACATGACCTGCTGTTCCTCCACCTGTAAACAGGATGTTTTTTTTCACTTTAACCGACTTCCTTTCTTTCATTGTACCTTTAAGTCAAGTATACTTATCTTTATGACTTTTAACTTTTTCACTTAAATGTGATTTTTAGCTTTATAGATCATTCATTTAAAGTGATCTGACTTATTTGTAAAATATCACTTCTTTATCCTATTAAAAAACTGTAGAAAAGGAAAGAGATTTATGTATGAAACATCTACTATAAAAGATAAATTAAAGCTCTTCACCATTATATTAATACCCATTTTAATGACCCAAGTTGGTATGTATTTAATGAATTTTTTCGATACGGTCATGTCTGGGCAAGCTGGTGCTGTAGATTTAGCGGGAGTGGCGATTGGATCAAGTTTGTGGGTACCTATTTTTACAGGAATAAATGGTGTTCTCATAGCAATTACACCTATTATAGCGCAATTAATCGGAGCCGAAACGAGTAATGACATTCCAAAAAAAGTTCATCAAGGTATTTATCTTTCAATTGCTTTAGCTATATTAGTGTTAGGGGTCGGTGGATTTATTTTAAACCCTGTGTTAAATATGATGGATTTGGAACCGGCTGTACGTCATACTGCCAAATACTACCTCATCTCTTTAAGTTCGGGAATTATTCCATTATTTATTTTTAATACAATCAGAAGTTTTATTGATGCTCTTGGTCAAACACGCACGTCAATGTTCATTATTTTAGCATCGTTACCTTTAAACATTGCTTTTAATTATATATTTATTTTTGGTAAATTGGGTTTTCCCGCTCTCGGTGGGATTGGAGCTGGCATCGCCACTTCAATTACATATTGGCTCGTTTGTTTTCTAGCACTGGGTACCATATATAAATTAAATCCTTTTAAACAATTTCATTTATTTCAGCAGTGGGCGAAACCCTCACTCTTTGAATGGTGGGAACAATTAAAAATAGGCATTCCTATTGGCTTTGCTATCTTTTTTGAGACAAGTATTTTTGCTGCGATCACCCTTCTCATCAGTGTATTTAGTACGCAAACGATTGCAGCTCATCAGGCAGCCATGAACTTCGCTTCCTTGCTGTATATGCTTCCTCTTAGTGTTGGCATGGCCCTTACCATTGCGGTCGGTTATGAGGTGGGAGGAAAACGCTTCTTGGATGCTAAAACTTATAGCTATATCGGTATAATAATTGGACTTATTATTGCGGTATTTGCTGGTTTGATTTTATTTGTATTCAATGGACCTGTCGCCAAACTTTACAACTCAAATCCCGATGTAATTGCATTAACTAAGCAATTTATTTATTTCGCTATATTTTATCAACTTGCTGATGCTGTTGGTGCCCCTATTCAAGGTGCTCTAAGAGGGTATAAAGATGTAAATGTCACATTAATCATGGCACTTGTATCTTACTGGTTAATTGGATTGCCAACAGGCTGGCTATTAGCAACTTATACTACACTTGGACCTTTTGGTTATTGGATTGGTATTATTGTTGGATTAAGCACCGGTGCACTAGCTTTGCTTGGACGGTTGATTTACCTGCAAAAAACTTTTCCTAATCAACAACTAGCTCCACAAACCATTAAAAAACTCATCGATTAAAGCAAACGCTTTTCGATGAGTTTTTATTATAAGAAAATGCCTACAATCGTTGCTGATAATATGGATCCCAATGTAGCACCTATCAATAATTTCATCCCAAACCCGGAAACACTGGCTGCTTTTTCTTTATCTATCGCTTGAACGGTTCCAGCGATAATACCAATAGAAGAAAAGTTAGCAAAACTGGTTAAGAACACAGAAACAATGCCTACTGTTTTGCTAGACATATTATCGATCATAGGTTGAAATTCCAACATGGCCACAAACTCATTCGTGACTATTTTTGTCCCCATAATTCCACTCGCTTCGATTACTTCGCTTGGTGCTATACCCATGAGTATACCAATTGGAGCAAGTATATACCCCAAAATCTGTTGTAAAGTCACACCTGCAAAAACAAATTGAATAAGCCAATTAACAAGTTCAAGAGAGGCTATAAAGGCTACAAGCATAGCCGCTACAATTAATGCAATTTTACCACCGTCCAATGCTCCATTCGCCATGGCTTCAAAAATACTCCGGTCATTTGTCACTTCTTGAACATCTACAACATCTTCTTCCTTACTGACATGTACAGGTGCAATGATGGATGCCACTATAAGAGCACTGAACATATTTAATGGTAAGGCAACCAACACAAAAGACGGTGGTAAGATTTGAAGATAAGCACCAACAATTGATGCGGAAACCGAACCCATAGCTGAGGCACTCACAATATAAAGTCTGTTATCATTTAAATGATCGAACTGGGTTTTGATTGCCAATAATGCTTCAGATTGGCCAAAAAAGATACTATTGACTGCATTAAATGATTCAACTTTTGGTAAACCGGTAATCTTTGATATGGCCCCTCCAATAAATTTAATCACTGTGGGAAGAATTTTAAGATAGGTTAGAACAGATAATATTGTAGCAAAAAAGATAATCAATAATAAAACATCAAAGAAAAAAACACTTCCGCCTTCAGTTTTTACAATACCGCCTAAAATAAAGTCAATACCGATTGTTCCAAATTCAATCAGTTTATTAAATACAGCTGATATGGCATTAATTATTTGTTGACCTATTTTAGTGGAAAACATAAACCATGTTATTAAAAACTGGCTGACCAACATAATGCCGACACCTTTAATATTTATGTTCTTTTTATCATTTGACAGTAAAAACGCAATTCCAAACACTACGATGATAGCTAGTAGACCAATGAGTTTACTCATAAAATAATACACCTTTCCTCGCTCTTTATATTATCTTGACTCGATATTTTAAGAGTAACAAGTCGTTAGACGTCCTTCAACTATATATCATGATAAACTCCATGTATTTTTTTCCATTTAATATATGTTTAGTGTTAATTCTTCCCTTCTATCCATTTATAAAACCTCGGTAAAGCTTTACCGAGGTTTTACAGTTTAATACTATCTAATGAGCATTTCATATTTATTAATTTAAATCAGTGAGCCGGGAAAAATATCATTTGCAATAAAAAGATAATGCCAAACACGTATATAATCCAGTGGACTTCTTCCCCTTTACCACTCACAAGCTTCATTAAAGGATAAGTAATAAATCCAATGGCAATTCCTGTTGCGATACTTGACGTTAATGGCATAGTTAAAATGATTGCAAATGCTGGAAAGGCTTCATCAAATGTTTTCCAATCGATCCGAGCCAGTCCTTCCATCATAAAACATCCAACAATAATTAAGGCTGGAGCTGTAATAGAGGGTAAACCCGCAATAGCTTCTACAATCGGTTTAAAGAATATTGATAATGCAAAAAGAAGAGCAATAACCATTGAGGTCAAACCAGTTCTCCCACCAGCCGCTACACCCGAAGTAGATTCTACATAAGCACTCGATGGACTTGTTCCGAATAAAGACCCTACAGTCGTAGCTGTTGCATCTGCGAGTAAGGCAGATTTCGCACGTGGCATATGACCGTTTTTCATAAA
>Ga0079225_10002426_pt1 | contig 10747 bp, 9 predicted proteins | sample Poulit2012_FD_76344 | JGI IMG/M metagenome (GOLD analysis project Ga0079225, IMG submission 76344) | Agricultural soil microbial communities from Georgia to study Nitrogen management - Poultry litter 2012 | ecosystem: Environmental > Terrestrial > Soil > Agricultural land | place: USA: Georgia...
ACGCAATGGGATGTTTACTATACTGCAAAAAGAGGTACTGCTCTTGGCGGAAAATACGGAACTAAGTTTGCCGCCAACTTTTCTTATTGGGCAGGCTTAGACACGGAGTTTAACTTTGACAACAATACCTATAAAACAAAATTCATCGGAAACGGCGAACGGTATTATCGCGATTTCAATATCGAAATCAAAAAGCGATTTACCGATGAATGGGATATGGCGTTGACTTATATGAACCAAATAATCGATGAAAGCATCACCAGCGGTGGTGTTCCCGGAGGAGAAGATATTAAAGCGCAAGTAGGGGTTATTGAAAACACCTATAAATTTGGCGGTGGAAGATCTGCTCGATTAGAATTGCAACATTTATGGACCAAAGAAGATCGTGAAAACTGGGCGGGCGGAATGATTGAATACAACCACAATTCAAATTTATCATTTTATATAGCTGATTCTTGGAATTATGGTGGCGAAGGAAAATTGCATTACTATAATGTTGGAATGGGTTATACCAAAGGTCGCGCCAGATTAACGGCCGGATATGGACGTCAGCGCGGAGGATTGCTTTGTGTTGGAGGGGTTTGTAGATATGTTTCTTCAAATACCGGAGCAAATCTGAACTTATCCATTTCTTTCTAACCTATAATAATATACCTCAACTAACTTAAACTAAAGATTAAGAAAAGCAGTTTTAAAAAGACTGCTTTTTTTATTAAGCTTAAGTGCTAAAAATAAATTCGATTTTGAGGAGAAAATTAGTATTTATTTTTCTTTATATTCCTCATTCTTTCACAAATCTTATATACTGTTTTTGTTGTTGGTGATTTATTTCTAAAAAATAAACACCTTCGGAGAGGGCGGAAATATCAAAACTTTGCTCTTGGCTTTGATTTCCTTTAAAACTCTTCCATTTTCTACCCAATAGATCATAGATGGCAAACATCGTTTGACTATCTAAAACTTCATCACTTTGCAAAAATAAATTTCCCTGTGCAGGATTGGGATAGAGCTTAAGAGATAAAAATTCAGGAGTTTCGGTTGACATGATATTATTTTCATGGAGAAACTTAACCAATATACTTTTTTGGTCAACAATCGGATAAGGAAACAAAGCATTTTCAGTTATGAGTTGTTCGGAAGGAGAATTGGTTTCTGTAATAGACAAATAAAGGTTTTTATCTTTGTCTTTATGAATTCCTTGAACTCCCATTTCATCTTCTACACCACCAAAATATGACAACCATTTAAGACTACCGTTCAGACCGTCTATTTTCATAAAAGCAACATCAAATCCGCCGGCTATTGTTTCTTGAAAAGCATTCGTTGTTGCCAGTCCTTCTTCTGTAGTGTAAGTGACGAGATAAATATCCTGTTTACCGGCGTAAAACCTTATCGGATCGATATTGCTTTGTTCGACAGAAGTTAAATAAGATCCCCATTGTTTTTCTGCTTCCTGATTGTATTTAATGATGTATCGCTGATTTTCATGAGTTTTTATCGGTCTAAAGCTCCCCGGAGTACCGATACTATCATTATTTTCTGTATATCCCATAATATATATATTTCCCGCTTTATCACTATTCATTCCACTGATTTTAGTTGCGTTCAAATCAATCTCATGTTCTTCAACTAATTGTCCATCCGGCGATAATATTTTCAAAATATCTCCAATGAGATAAAATATATAACCATTAGCGTTTACTGTGGTGGTATTTCTATAAAAACTTCCAACTACGGGGTCAGGCTCAGCCAAGTATGTACCCCAAATTGGCATGCCATTTTGAGCATTCAACTTTTGCATAAAAAATCTATTGATGTGCTGTGTGGACGAGTCATTCCATTCCGGCATATAAGTTCCCGGTGTACCAATCCCTTCATAAGAAGTAGTATATCCATAAAGATAGATATAATCTTCGTTTACAATGATATTTGCTTGTTTTATATTTTGATTACCGTTATAGTAAGACCCCCAAAGATTGTTTCCATTTTCATCATATTTCATGATAAATGCATCGTCACATTGTTCGGATTCTATTGTAATGGTAGTATCGAAGTCGGGAAAATAAAGATCGTAGGGGTCGGACCAATTATTATTGTAATTTTCCTGATAGGCGCCAGTTGTGCCAATATCAGCTTCTTCTTCAGCCAAACCCATAATATAAAAATTACTTAATTCATCCACCGCACGAATATGTGTCAATCTTAAACCATCGTAATAATAGTTATTTTCAGGAATGCCTATAGGACCAAAAATTTTTATAAAATCGATATTTTGTGTATTGCTTAGTTTCCCCAAAAAACGATGCCCGGGATGTTCAGGATTGTTAACGTAAGTTTCTAAAGAATCGTAAGGATTAAGATAAGGAGGTAATAATCCGAATTTACTGCCATGGAAAAAATAATCTCCCTCCTTATCAAAATTACTTTGGGTCAAAGTGAAATAAGTAGCCCAATCAATCTCAGGATAAGGAAAGCTTTCTTCTTGAGCATAATTCGTAAATCCTAAAATAATTATCAGGAAGAAAACAATTGAACCTTTGTTCGTAAAGAAGAAAGTTGTATTATTCATTATGAATAAATTTTAAATTATCACTCAAAAATAACCATTAAATCAAAAATTTACAAATTAAAATTAAAAAATAAACAAACAAAATTAACATTTGCTCAGGAAAAGCATCCTAATAAAGCCTCTAAGTGCTTTAAAAAGACTGCTTTTTTTATTAAGTTTACCTTCTAAAACCAGATTCTATGAACATTCGATTTTACGGACAAAATTCACTCGGTATTGAAGCCGGTGGAAAACATTTAATTGTCGATCCTTTTATTTCTGAAAATCCTTTATCCAAGGACAAGATTGACATCAACGATTTAAAAGCCGATTATATTTTACTCACCCACGCTCACGGAGATCACGTTTTAGACGCTGAAGCGATTGCTAAAAACACCGGGGCCAAAATCATCAGTAATTTTGAAGTGGTTAATCACTATGGGGAAAAAGACATCGAAGGCCACGCGATGAACATCGGGGGTAGCTTTGAATTCGATTTTGGAAGATTAAAAATGGTGAATGCCATTCACAGTAGCTCGTTCCCCGATGGCAGCTACGGCGGAAATCCTTGTGGATTTATATTAGAAGCCGATGGAAAAACACTTTATATTGCTGGAGACACTGCTTTGACGATGGATATGAAGTTGATTCCCAAGCGTTATGATTTAGATTTGGCTATTCTTCCTATCGGAGATAATTTTACGATGGATATTGAAGATGCGATTATAGCCAGTGACTTTATCAAGTGCGACAGAATCTTAGGTTGTCATTACGACACTTTCGGGTTTATCGAAATTGACCATGAAGAAGCTATTGCAAAATTTAAAGAAAAAAATAAAGAATTGATTTTATCGCCGATTGGTGATGTGATAAACGTTTAATGAAAGCAAATTTTAAAAAATACCTGTTAGACTTCAAACGCCCCAGCGGAACTTCTCGGGGCGTTTTGACTGAAAAAGAAACTTGGTTTCTCAAAGTAGAAGAAAACGGAAAAGTCGGTTATGGCGAATGCGGAATCCTGCGCGGATTGAGTATTGATGACCGACCAGATTACAAAGAAAAACTCCAATGGCTTTGTGAAAACATCAACCGAGACAAAGAAGAATTGCTGAAGGAACTCATAGAATACCCGTCGATTCAATTTGGGTTGGAGATGGCACTTCAGTCGTTACAAGCCGACGATCCTTTTGTGTTGTTTCCATCGGAATTCACCAAAGCCAAAAAAGAAATTCCGATAAACGGATTGATTTGGATGGGAGAAAAATCTTTTATGAAATCGCAAATCGATCAAAAATTAGCCGAAGGGTTTTCTTGTATCAAATTGAAAATTGGTGCGATAGATTTTGAAACCGAATTAGAATTACTTCAATTTATTCGACAAGAATTCCCGGCAGAAAAAATAGAACTCCGCGTAGATGCGAACGGGGCTTTTTCTCCTGAAGAAGCTTTGGAAAAACTCAAAAAACTCAGTCAATTCGATTTACATTCCATCGAACAACCGATTAAGCAAGGGCAAATTGAGGAAATGCGAAAACTTTGTGCATCCACTCCCCTGCCTATTGCTTTAGACGAAGAATTAATCGGCGTTTTCAAAAAAGAGGATAAACGAAAATTATTGGAAGAAATCTCCCCGCAATATATCATCTTGAAACCCAGTCTGGTCGGTGGATTTTCGGGAACACAAGAATGGATCAACTTAGCCGAAGAGCTCGACATCGGTTGGTGGATTACCAGCGCACTGGAAAGCAATGTCGGATTAAATGCCATCGCACAATGGACGGCGCTTAAAGACACGACGATGCCACAAGGATTGGGAACCGGAAGTCTTTACACCAACAATCTCGACAGCCCTTTAGTCGTCAAAGGAGAAAATATAACTTATCAACCCGATTTGACCTGGAATATTTCAGCGCTCAAGTTTTAATTTATCTGCCATGTTTGTAGAACAAGGATTTAAAGGGCGCTACCAGTGGTATAATTATTTGGCCGGTACGCTCATCATATTTTTACTGTTTTTTATCGCCCAAGGATTGGTTGGCGCATATATCAACTTAAAAGCCTCACAATCTGAAAACCCGGTAAGCATCATTAATGCTCCACTGGCGGAGGTCATGAAAGCCTCAGAACTCTCCCCTAATTTTATCGTATTCCTATTACTTTTTAGTTTTGTTTTTGGAATGGCAGGGATTTATATTGCCATAAAATACCTACACGGCAGATCTTTAAAAAGTTTGATAACCATCAGGGACAAAATAGACTGGAAGAGATTTTTGCTCAGTTTCGGACTGATGGCCGGATTTGTTATCATCAGTACATTGGTAGCTTATTATTATGCGCCAGAAAATTTTGAATTGCAGTTTCAGCTCTTTCCTTTTATGATTTTATTGCTAATCAGCATAACCTTAGTTCCTATTCAAGTAGCTTTTGAAGAAATTCTTTTTCGAGGATATTTGATGCAAGGTTTCGGAATTATTTTTAAAAATCGATGGGTTCCTTTGTTATTTACCTCTGTGTTTTTTGGATTGATGCACGGTTCCAATCCGGAAGTTGCTGCATTGGGAAAAACACTGTTGGTCTATTATATCGGAACCGGACTGTTTTTAGGGATAATCACCTTGATGGATGATGGAATAGAACTCGCTTTAGGATTTCATACCGCTAATAATTTGATTCAGATTCTATTGGTCACTTCCAATTACTCGGTTTTTCAATCGCCGTCTATATTGAAAGAAATCTCAGAACCCACCGGCGCTTGGGCAGAAATAATTATTCCGATATTTATCTTGTATCCACCTTTTATAATCATTTTTTCCAAAAAATATAAGTGGACCAACTGGAAAGAAAAGCTCACGGGGAAAGTTAATTTTCCTACGATTGCATTAGACCCGACCAAAAATCACCCTGAAGGCTAATCGATATGAATCCACAAAAGGCTACTCAAAAAATACATCCCGATTTTAAATGGAATGGAAGAGCTTTAAATAAAGCTCAACTGTTGGATTTAGCGAGCAGCTATAAGGATTCGAAGGAGAAATATCTTTACGATATCGGTTTATTTTTAGAAGCTTGGTTTGATGACAACTCACTGATAGAAGTACAAACTTCCGGCTCGACGGGTGCTCCCAAAAAGATGTGGGTCAAGAAGCAGTATATGATTAACAGCGCCAAAGCCACGCAAGATTTCTTTAAATTACCCGCAAAAACCACCGCACTTTTATGTCTCCCGGCCACGTATATCGCCGGAAAATTAATGATCGTCAGAGCGTTGACTTTAGGGTGGGAAATCGACAGCGTCAAACCACAAGCCAATCCGCTTGCGGTACATCAAAAAAACTATGATTTCATTGCGGTAACCCCTTATCAATTAGAAAGTTCTTTAAAGAAATTACACCTGGTTAAAAAAGTGATGGTTGGCGGCGGGATGATTTCCGCAGCTTTATTAGAGAAAGTCCAAAATATCCCCACAAAAATATATGAAACCTATGCGATGACGGAAACTTTAACCCATATCGCTGCCCGAAGAATCAACTATTCACAACAAATCGACTTACCGCCGTTTACGCTTTTAAAAGATGTAGTCATCTCAACTGATGACCGCGACTGTTTGGTTATCAAAGCACCAAAAGTTTCAGATGAAACTATTGTCACCAATGATATTGTGGAATTGGAAAGTGAAACTACTTTTCGATTGAAGGGTCGGTCTGACAATGTGATCAATTCCGGCGGAATCAAGATATTCCCTTCAGCCGTAGAAAACAAGTTGAGTTCACTTATCTCCACTCGATTTTTCGTCACTGGTTTACCGGATGATACGCTTGGTCAACAAGTGGTATTGTTTATAGAAGGTGATTTCTCAAATAAGCAATTGACGGATTTAAAACATAAAATTTCCATCTCTTCTGCATTGCAAAAATATGAAGTGCCCAAACAGGTAATTCGGGTATCAAACTTTGTAGAAACCCATTCTGGGAAAATCAACCAACTGGAGACGATTGGGCGGGCGGGGTTTTGATAGGTTAGGAGTTGGCTGGCGGATTGGCGGGTTGTGAATTGGCGGGTTACGCGTTCAGATCCGAAATCCAAGTAAACTCGAAACTAAAATGGGTTGACGAATTGTTGATGTTTTTAAGCCAACAAAATTATACTTCGTTAAAGGTTAAGCTCCAATAGAAATTTCGCGTAATAATATTCTACCCCGACAAGGGTTAAACATTGATAACCCCGGATGAAATCCGGGGCCAAGGTCCATGCTTCAAAAAGAACCCCGAAGTGGGTTCAACTATTAAAGGGTTTGTTTAAAAAGATTACCTTTTAAAACTCTTGTAAATCTAATCCATAGCTTTGTAAATTCTCATAGTTTTCGATATTAATATCCGGGTCATTTGCCCAGTCGGAAGGAATTACGACAAATCTAAACACTTGGTTATTCGTAAAAACCGGATCTAAATTTCCCAAATAAAAATTTCCATCTATAATCAACTCCACATCATGTAAGCTATGGTTGTACACATAAGCGATGGTTCCTTCCGGCAGATAAAACTCTTGCGGAATCAAACTATAGGTGTCGATAGTTCCTCCTCCGGCAGCGGGGACAGATTCCAGTCGATATACTAAAATTGCATCGGAATCATAGACTTCTACAGCGTTGGGAATATCAATTAATTTAGAAAACATATTAGGTTGAGGTTCATAGGCGAAATTAACCTGTCGCTCAAAAGTTTGTCCCAATATATTATAACCGGGATCTCCAGGATATCCTCGCGGACCTCTACAAGCTAATACGGTACTAATCACAAGGAGTGATAAAATGATTTTTTTCATGATTTAAGATTTGATTATTTATTAAAATTCAGACTTACGGAATTTATACAATAACGATTTCCGCTATCTGTTGGTTCATCTTCAAATACATGCCCCAAATGACCTCCACAATTGGTACACAAAACTTCAGTGCGAATCATCCCGTGACTGGTGTCCTTTTTATACTCTACACTGCCTTCAATCGCTTTATCAAAACTTGGCCAGCCGCAATCGCTTTTAAATTTCGCTTCGCTTTCAAATAATTTTTGCCCGCATCCGGCACAGAAATAACTTCCTTTTTCAGTATGTAAATTATATTTTCCGGTGTGGGGATGTTCTGTTCCTTGTTCACGCAACACTTCATATTGTTTAGGTGTCAGGGTCTCTTTCCACTCTTTATCCGATTTTTGCACTTTATACTCTTTCATAAATTTTCTTTTATCTTTTGTTTTTTATTCTTCTTCAGGGGTGAATTTTAAGGCTACTCCGTTGATACAATAACGTTTACCGGTTGTTTCTTTTGGACCATCCTCAAATACATGTCCTAAATGGCCATCGCATTCTGCACATCTTACGTCGATTCTTTTATAGCCGATTTTGTAATCGTCTTTATATACTACTGCTCCTTCTACCGGTTTATCAAAAGAAGGCCACCCGCAATCGGCATCAAATTGATCCTTGCTGCGGAAAAGCAAATTATCACAAGCCACACAGTGCAAATTCCCATTTTCGTTCAACTTGAGCAGTGAACTGGAAAAAGGGCGCTCTGTACCATCGTTTCGCAATACATAAAACTGTTCCGGTGTCAACATAGATTTCCACTCCTCCTCCGTTTTCTCCACAGAAAAATCATTTTTTTCTTCCTGTTGCGCTTTTCCTTCACAACTAAAAAAGATACTTAACAATATCAATATTCCTATTATTCTCATCATCATCTTTAACTCAAATATTATTCCACAATCTATGCAGACAAATTTAAATCAAAGTTCTACTAAATCCTTCGCTTTATGAAAAATTTTTTACATCCCTTTAAAACTCGTTTTCCTGCTTAAATAACGCAAGGCTTTTTTACACTTAATAAATATGGAAGTTTTTATTTCATCTATTAATTTTACCTGTTAAAACCATAAAATTTTCTATTATTTAAATAATCTTCAAGAAATAAATCTATTTTTGGAGTACTAACACAATTAGTTTGAAAATTATGAAACTGCACAAAATCTTATTAGTGTTTTTGGTGTTTGGGTTATTATCTGCTTGCAAAACCAATCCATTTACCGGGAAAAGAGACTTGGCACTAATTCCAAATTCTCAATTATTTCCAATGGCTTTTCAACAATACGATGAAGTTTTAAAAGAGAGTAAAGTAATCAGGGGAACCAAAGAAGCCAATATGGTAAATTCTGTAGGAGATAAAATTGCTGAAGCTGCAAGATTATATCTAAAAGCCGAAGGTGTTGAAAATTACCTTAAGGATTATAAATGGGAATATCATCTCATCCAAAGTGATCAAGTCAACGCGTGGTGTATGCCTGGCGGTAAGATTGCGGTATATACCGGTATTTTACCTATCACACAAACAGAAGCTGGTTTGGCAGCGGTTATGGGACACGAGGTTTCTCACGCGTTGCTCAATCACGGACAACGCCGAATGAGTCAAGATCAACTCACGCAATTGGCAAGTATTGCCGGTAGTGCAGCATTTGAAAACCCCAAAAATGCACATCTTTTTGATCAAGCTTTTGGATTGGGAAATCAACTGGGAGTGGCCCTTCCTTATAGCAGAAAATTTAAAAAACAAGCCGATGATTTAGGCGTGAAATTAATGGCGATTGCCGGGTATGATCCTGAAGCAGCAGTGCGTTTATGGGAGCGTATGAGCCAAGCAGGAGGTAAACAACCGATAGAATTTCTCAGCACACACCCCTCAAACCAAAGCAGGATTAATAATATTAGCAAACAGGTAGATGACGCTAAAACCTTAGCAAGAAAATTTGGGGTAACTCAATTTCAACAATAAATAAAAAGCCTCACAAAACAGGCTTATCAGAACATTTGTTTAATACCACTGGAGCGTAATCCATATACTGCGCTCTATCCATTGTTTGCTAAGCATATTCATTACTTACCTATAGGGTTAAGGCTTATTTTGAGGAGGACCGTTAGTTAAGGCAAGGGTGTCTATCGTGAGATAGTCCGCACGAGCGGGATGAAAGAAGCCTAAAACAAAAGTTAGTACCAACGAATAGGAACCGTATAATAAGGCTTGCCGAGAGGATAATGTGGCAATAGACACGGATGTCCAAAATTCGTCTGTAATCTCGGGTAGTAAATACAGTAGTACTAATGGTAAGATAATGAACTTAACATAGGAGGTCTTTAAGGCGAGAGCCTTAAAGAAGTCAGCCGATACCATAGTACTGTTTTGACTATTGGGTAACGCCAATATAGGGAAGAGTTGAATTCTCAATCAAGGAGTCCCGAATATTCCGGACAAACTGTAACGACCATAATGAAGCCAGAGATTTATACCTAAAGATAGAATTCACAGACGTAACTGTGTTGCAGTTCTTAGGATAGACACGAGTGGTTGTCGGGGTGTAGAGAATAACGAGCCTTGGCCGTTCTGGTTAAACATTGTGAAAACCGCCTAATCTCGCAGGTGCGGAATGTTGGGTGGGGTGAGAGGACAGCAAAGTTAGGAATTACCCATCTTTGCTTCCTACTCGATTAATGATAAGGATTTGGGCGTGCCCCCGGTTTTTCTATAAGCCGATAATCCCCGCATCAAAAAAAAAATTATTAAAAATAAATTCCCCATTCCAAAATCCGGGGTCGCGCTTTCCGCTATATCTTTTTTTGTCAACTTTACCTCTTTAAAAAACCCGGTCTTAAAAACAACCCCTCCCTTCCATAAAAGCTTTCTATAACAAAAAAAGGATGCCGCATCAATCGCTCACGCGGGGTTTCTGGGTTAAAGGTGGTATTTCTTTTAATGAAAACGTTCCCACTTTAAAACAGCAGGAACCTTACCTGCTTGACAATCAAACAAGTTTGAATCGCAACCTGTCCTTTCCTTGAAAAGGAAAGGAGCTTTTGTTTGCTACATAAGAGTAACTTATAAGCAAACAGCAAAGCTCTCCTCCTTAAAAAAGGAAGGGACGAAATAAATAAACCGAAGGTTTAGTTATTTCAGGGGTGGTTGTAACTGTTATGTTGCTTCTTGAAACAAGCATAATCAAGAAGTAGAGAAAACTTCCTATTTCAAAACAACAGGAACCTTACCTGCTTGACAATCAAACAAGTTTGATTATCAAGCTGTCCTTTCCTTGAAAAGGAAAGGAGCTTTTGTTTGCTACATAAGAGTAACTTATAAGCAAACAGCAAAGCTCTCCTCCT
>Ga0079225_10002427_pt1 | contig 10745 bp, 9 predicted proteins | sample Poulit2012_FD_76344 | JGI IMG/M metagenome (GOLD analysis project Ga0079225, IMG submission 76344) | Agricultural soil microbial communities from Georgia to study Nitrogen management - Poultry litter 2012 | ecosystem: Environmental > Terrestrial > Soil > Agricultural land | place: USA: Georgia...
AAATAGCCAGGGAATGAGAGTATTGGCCGTTGCACAAAAAAACCATGTTCCAGATGCCAATGTTTTTGATGTGGAAGATGAAAGTGATATGGTCCTAATTGGATATATGGGCTTTTTAGATCCACCTAAGGAAACTGCCAGGCCTGCCATTAAGGCCCTTCATAGTCGGGGAGTAGATGTAAAGATATTAACTGGAGATAATGATGCAGTTACTAAAAAAATTGCTGCAGATTTAGACATTCCTACCGAAAATGTTGTACTAGGATCGGATATAGAGAATATTTCAGATGAAGAATTGTATAAGCTGGCCTCAAGAACCAGTATTCTAGCCAAACTATCACCAGTTCAAAAAGAAAGGGTAATATCCATCCTCCAGTCCAATAACCATGTGGTAGGCTTTCTTGGTGATGGTATTAATGATGCACAAGGCCTTAAGCAGGCTGATGTGGGAATCTCTGTGGATACAGCAGTTGATATAGCAAAAGAATCGGCAGATATAATCATGTTGGAGAAGGATTTAAATGTTTTAGAAGAAGGTGTAGTTGAAGGTAGGAGAGTCTTTGGTAATATTATTAAATATATTAAGATGACTGCCAGCTCTAATTTTGGTAATGTATTTAGTGTTTTAGTTGCCAGTGCCTTTTTGCCCTTCCTGCCTATGCTACCTATCCAGTTATTGGTGCAGAATTTGCTATATAGCATTTCACAAATTTCTATACCTTGGGACAACATGGATGAGGAATATATCAAACAGCCTCAACAATGGAATGCCGGTGAGATTGGAAAGTTTATGATTTATATAGGGCCTATAAGTTCTATATTTGATATAGTAACCTTTTGGGTCATGTGGTCTGTGTTTAGAGCCAATACTAGAGAATTAATGCCTTTATTCCAGTCAGGTTGGTTTGTAGTTGGCCTGCTAACCCAGACCTTAATAGTTCATATGATTAGGACTAGAAAAATACCATTTATTCAGAGTAGGGCATCTACTCCTGTTATGGTCATGACCTTTGCTATTATGGCTGTAGGACTTGTAATACCCTTTACTCCCTTTGGTAGTTATATAGGGTTAGTGCCTTTACCAGCCAACTACTTTATCTGGTTATTTGGAATCCTGCTGTCTTATTCCCTATTAACTGAAGTAGTTAAAAGAATTTATATCAAAAGGTTTGATAGTTGGATTTAAAAAGATTTCCAGTTGGCAATCTTTTTTTCCGGCCCAAACATGATTATATTTATCCTCTTTCCACATCTTGTGGGTCACTCCTATTAGCTATGTATAAAGCTATATACACTTAATTAACACAGGTATCGTTACTACATATTTTCTTTTCAAAAAATAAAATGCCCCACTCCCAATTAGGGGTGGGACATTTACCATTTTGTGCTTCAATGGATAATGGTTTATACAAATTATTTATTCTCAATTGCTGCCTTTTCTGCAGCCTCCACCATATCTACTAACATTTGCTTAGGATCCTTAGCTAAAACTATTCCTGAAGTACAACCTGTTCCATCGGCTCCCAAAGATATGGTTCGATAAACATCATCAGCTGTGGTAATTCCTGCTGCCTGCATAACTAAGATATCTGGGTTAATTTCTTTTATGGCCTCATTGGTCTCTTTTATATAGTCTGCATCGCTTACCTGGCCTGTACCTATTAGTTCAGTAGGTTCACACAGGATAATATCTGGTTCCAACATGGCTATGGCTCTAGCCTCTTTAATTGTATCTGCACAGGCTATTGTGACTATTCCAAGTTGATCTGCTCTTTCAATGGCCTTATTTAACTCACTGAGGGTCATAGGATTTTCAGCATGATTCAAAAAGGTGGCCCTAGCACCTGCCTGATACAAGGACTCAGGCAACACATGCCCCATTCCCTTGCCAGGTTTAAGCCCCTCCATATGTTGGGCTGTAACTATTACATTTTCTGCTTTAGACTTTACAGCAGCCAGGTCAGCATAAGGGGCTGTAACAAATATACTTACGTCCCTTTCCTCTGATAGTTTTTCCGCTATTTCTACCAATTCTAATAGGTCTTCTCCATACATATAGGACTTTGGATTAAAGATAAAAAATGGTTTTTTTATAACTACTTTCTCCATTATTACACCGCCTTTTATAATTCAATTGTTTCAGTCTTAAATACATTATAATAATGTTCTAAAACCTGGGCCATTCCTTCATCGGCCAACTCTTTCATTTCTAAATAATTCTTAGGAGCTCCCTTGCTGATTTTTTCATAGGCAGCAGTTAGGAAATCTGTAAAAATATTTATCTTTGATATGCCATTGGTAGCACATCTTTGTAAGTTTTCATCTCCTGATGATGAGCCTCCATGTAAGACTAAAGGCACCTCTGTTATATTGTATATTTCCTTAAGTCTTTCAAAGTTAATCTTGGGAGTTCCCTTGTAAGCACCATGGGCTGTTCCTATAGAAATAGCCAAAGAATCTACCTGAGTCTTTTCCACAAATTCTACCACATCTTCTGTTTCTGTATAGATTGATTCCTCCTGTTCATGGGCCTCAAAGTTTTCATTAGCTCCCACATAACCTAGTTCAGCTTCAACAGTAACCCCCTTGGAATGGGCATAATCCACAACCTCTTTGGTAATTGCTATATTATCTTCTAATTCCTCCTGGGAGGCATCTATCATAACAGAGCTAAAACCTAGGTCTACTGCCCTACGGATGAAATCAAAATCTTCTCCATGATCTAAATGTAGGACAACAGGGCTATCTACCCTATCTGCCAGGTATTTCCCAATAAGGGCCGCCTCCTCCAAGGAAATTACATTATTATGAGATTCGGCAAAGGACAAGATTAAAGGTATTCTCCTTCTGTTTGCCACTTCAACATAGGTTCTGGCAGAATTTAGATCTATAAAATTGGCTGAAGGTATGGCAAACCCTCTTTTTCTTGCCTCCAATAAAATTTCTTTTGAATTTACTAACATTCTATCCCTCTTTTCCTTGATTTCAGAACTATTTACCTATTACAATTATCTTACACTTCCTGGTTCTGGGCCTTGTATCATCAAAGTCTACAAAATAAACATAACCAGTTTTACCTACACCTAGTCTATTTCCAGTTACATCAAAGGATTCACTGGAACCTATAATAGTTGCCTTTAGATGAGCATCTCCGTTCCACAAGGCACTTTTATCTCCACCAGGAATATACTCTTCAGCATTTTGCCAACTAAATACAGCCTCGTAATGCTTTTCTCCAGGGTATTTGTACCTGCTGGCACTGTCATGTTTTGGGATGATTTTTTCTAAAACATTGTTTAAATCTTCCTGTAGGAACTCATCTCCCTCTTCATTAAAATCATGGGAGAATTCTTCAAAGAATACTGCGCATGTGGTATGCGGTGAAATTACCGTCACCATTCCCTCTTCTATCTCGCTTTCCTTAATTGCCTCATTTACTTGCTCAGTAATGTCTATATATGTGGCCTTGCCAGCTTGGGATTGTAGTTGGATTTCCTTTTTAAATAATTTCATTTACATCCTCCTATTTTTATAATAACATTATATTTGCTTCTACCTAAATAATATAATTTAATAGGGTATTTGTCAAACATTTGTAAAGTTTTTTTACATGTTTTACATTTGTTAAATAGTTTCCCAGTATATTTTGGAGGTGGCTTACAATTGAGTGATAGAACTGACTTGTTGATTAGGGTAGCTAGTTACTATTATGAAGATGATATGACTCAAACTGATATTGCAAAGGTATTGGATCTGTCTAGACCTACGGTGGCTAAAATGTTAAAGGAGGCTAGGGAGAAGGGCATAGTTCGTATTACAATAGAGAAACGTTTTTCCAAGAGCAATGAATTAAATAGAAAGCAGGACCATATAGCCAGGAAATATGATTTAGATACTGTTTTAATTACTGAATCTGGTAGTACTGACGATGAAACTAAGGCTAGGATTGGGGATTTATGTGCCAGGTTTGTAGAAGATAGGTTGGATAAAATAGAAACTCTAGGTATTAGCTGGGGAACTACCTTAAAGGCCTATGTGGACGCAGCAGGGTATTTCAACTGCCCTCATCTATCTATAGTACCTATGATTGGTGGGGTAGGCCTATCTGAAATAGAGTGGCATTCTAACCATCTGGCCTTTACCTTAGGACAAAAATACAATGCTAAGTCCAGTTTCTTCTATGCACCTGCCATAGCTGAAAATATTGAAATTAAACAGGCCCTTTATAATTCCCAGATTATTCAGGAAGTGCTTGAAGCCGGTCGGAATGTGGATCTGGCTATAATAGGTGTTGGTAATCCTCGTCAGTCTAAAACCTATAGGGATATGGGTTATATTTCTGAGCTGGAAGAAAAAGAAATAATAAATAGGGACGTAATCGGTGACATTTTGACCACCTTTTATAACAGTGAAGGTGAACCAGTTGAGACTTCTCTATCTGAGCGAATGATTGGACCGTCCATTAATGATATTAAAAATATAAAGGATATAGTGGTTATAGCCAGTGGAGAATCTAAGATAATCAGCATCCAGGCCCTATTAAAGGTGGATATAATAGATCATTTAATTATCGATGAGGAAATAGCCAATCACCTGTAAGAATATAAAATGGGGAATATAAAAGACAGACCAAATGGTCTGCCCCCTTGTTTATATTCCATATTTTTCACTAGATTGTTGTCTCATTCTTCTTTCTGCATCCCTTCTGGCTATATCCTCCCTCTTATCATAAAGTTTCTTTCCTTTAGCCGTTGCCAGTTGGATCTTTACCCTTCCATCTTTAAAGTACACAGACAAAGGAACTAAGGTATACCCCTTAAGAGATGTGGCCTGGGCCAATCTTCTTATCTCCCGCTTGTGCAAAAGTAGCTTCCTGACCCTTACTGGATCCACATTGTGGATATTTCCTTGCTCATAAGGGCTTATATGCATACCGTGAATAAACGCTTCACCGTTTTCAATGCTGGCATAACTTTCTTTAATATTGATTCTACCTTGCCTAATTGATTTAACCTCTGTTCCTTTTAGGACTATTCCTGCTTCAATAGTATCTTCTATGAAAAATTCGTGTCTAGCCCTTCTATTACTTGCTACAACCTTTACTCCACCCTTTTTCATTTTATCACCCTTAACCTATTGTCCAGTTTAGTGTAGCAAATATATTTTCACCTGTCAATCTTCCTCTACCAGTTGAAAATCAATGGCCCTTCTATCTATATCTGCCGCCACTACCTCTACCTTTACTGTATCTCCCAGCCTGTATATTCTTTTTGTTCTCTCTCCTATTATATAATAATTATCTTCATCAAAATGGTAATAATCATCTAACATTTGGTTAAAATGAACCAACCCCTCCACTGTATTGTCTAATTGAACAAACATACCAAAGTTTGTCAATGAAGATATTATTCCTTCATAGACTTCCCCAATTCTTTCGCTCATATACTGGGTCTTCTTCAAATCATCTACTTCTCTTTCAGCTTCCTCTGCCCGCCTCTCAGTCATGGAGGTATGGGCTGCTACCTCTGGTAAAGTTTCCTCCAATTTGTCCTGTTTGTCTAAATTAAGCTTCCCATTTATAAAGGCTTTTATAATCCTATGAATCACCAGATCTGGATACCTTCTAATTGGGGCAGTAAAGTGGGAATAGTATTTAGATGCTAGCCCAAAATGTATGTCAGATTCACTACTGTATCTAGCCTTTTTTAAGGACCTTAACATAAGGGTACTTATTACTATTTCTTCCTTTTTCCCCCTTATTTCCTTAGTTAACAGTTGCAGTTCTTTAGGATGGATCTCTTGCCCCTTTAGTTGATAACCAAAGTTATGGATAAATCTAGCAAAACTAGCCATTTTTTCTTCATTAGGAGTTTCATGTATCCTATATAAAAATGGAACCTCTGCCCAGAAAAACTGTTCAGCTATAGTTTCATTAGTTATTAACATAAATTCCTCTATCATCCTATTGGCTACTCTTCTTTCTTCCCTCTTTATATCTATAGGCTTCCCTGTTTTTTCATCTAGATCAATAAAGGTTTCAGGAAAATCAAAATCAATACTTCCCCTTCTCTCCCGCTTTTTATATAAAATATGCATTAACTCTTCCATTAGTTTAAGTTCTTCTAAAACATCTTCTAATTTTTCCTTAGCTTCTTCATCATCTTCTTCTAAAAAATCGGATACATCTTCATAAACTAGCCTGGCATGGCTCCTTATTACGCTTTCTAAGATCTTGTGTTCTACAACCCTTCCTGACCTATCTATTTCCATGATTACTGACATGGTGAGCCTATCTTCATTAGGATTTAATGAACAAATCCCATTAGATAGTTCTTTGGGCAACATAGGTACTACCCGGTCTATTAGATAAACAGAGTTGCCCCTTTTGTAGGCCTCCTTATCTAAGACTGAATTTTCCTTAACGTAATGGGCCACATCGGCTATATGGACTCCCAATAGGAAGTTTCCATTATCAAGTTTTTCTATGGAAACCGCATCATCTAAGTCCTTTGCATCTGCACCATCAATGGTGAAGGTTTTTAAATGACGTAGATCAACTCTACCTTCCAAATCCTCTTCTGAAATAGTACTTCCTATGCTGCTGGCATATTCCACTACCTTTTTAGGAAACTTTTCCGGTAGCTTAAATTGCCTAATTATGGATAAAACATCTGTCCCCTTCTCATCCATATAACCTAGAATCTCTACTATTCTACCTTCTGGATTTCTTCTAGGTTCAGGCCATTTGGTTATTTCTACCACTACTTTTTGTCTATTTCTAGCCCCATTTACGGCCCCCTTAGGCACGAATATGTCATTATAAATTCTTTGATCATCTGGGATTACAAAACCAAAGGCCTTATTATCTTCAAAGGTTCCTACGACCCTTTTATTAGCCCTTTCTAAAATCCTTACTATTGCCCCTTCTTCCCTCTTTCCTGATTCAGACCTTTTAAGTATATTGGCCACAACCCTATCTCCATGCATTGCGCCAGCCATACCATCTATAGGAATGAAGATATCTTCCCTTAAAGGCTCATCTGGAATTACAAAGCCATAACCTCTCTCATGTCCCTGCAATACACCAGCCACCAAATACTGGCTATTTATTGGGGCATACTTATCCTTTGAAGTTTTTATTATTAGTCCTTCTCTTTCCAGGCTATCTAATATTTTATAAAATTCTCTTCTAAATTCTATTTCAATATTAAAATGTGCCAGTAGCTCTTCTTTAAACATTGGTTTATAATCTTTGGAATTCATTAACTCCACAATTTTTTGTCTTATGCTCATTTACTATCCTCCTTTTAGAGGTAATAATATTACACTCCTATCCTATAGTATTTACCCTTTTAAAGTAAAATAATGTAAGATATTAAATACCTTACATTATTTTACCTTGCCTCCATATGAAATTCGATTAAATAGGTTAGCTTCAAAGTTATACATGTTTTTCTTTTTATCTTCATGAGCGATTAATGCAATGTTTATTAATTCGTCTATTAACTTATCAAATGGATATCCCTTTCCTTCCCATAAGTAAAATCCTATGGAACCAGGTATGGTATTTATTTCATTTACATATACATTTTCTTCTTGGTCAACTAAAAAGTCGATCCTGGCTGTCCCTCTCCCATCTATGGCCTTGAAGGATCTTTTAGCCAGATCTTCTATCTTTTCCCGTAACTCATCTGAGATTTCAGCTGGAATTATCCTTCTTTCACCAGCAGATTTACCGCCCTTTGCGTTGCTTTTTACGTATTTATCTTCGAAGGTTAATACATCCTCCCAGCCTAAAGGCTCTTCACAAAGTGATGTAATAAGTTCTTCATCATAGCCAAGCACGGCACAATTAATTTCCCTTGGGTCTACAACTGCCTGCTCAATGATTATCTTCCTATCATATTTAACCGCAACTTCAATTGCTTCAAGTAGGGCATCCTTATCCCTTGCTATGTTGATTCCTATACTGGAGCCTAAGTTAGCTGGTTTTACAAAAATCGGATATTCTAGCTGGTCTTCAATTTCTTCTAGTATGGTCTCACTATTTTTCTCCCAATTGGACCTATAAAACCAATAATAGTCAACTATGGGTAAATTGTTGGCCCTAAACACATCCTTCATAAGTATCTTATCCATGCCTACACTTGATGCTAATACTCCTCCACCTGCATAAGGAATATCTATCAGTTCAAATAGGCCTTGTATGGTCCCATCTTCTCCATGGGTACCATGTAGGGCTGGGATTACCACATCTATTTCACCTAGCAATTTTTTTCCAAACAAGCCAACCTTCTCTGGATCTGCATAAAGCTTATTATTTTTGTAGGTGGCTGTTACAAATATTTCTTCTGCATCATCCAGCTTATTGTCCCTGAAGTTTTTAAAATCTAATAAACAATCTCCAGTAAACCATTTCCCCTCCTTATCTATATAGATAGGCACTACTTGGTACTTGGACTTATCCATATTTTCCATAATTTGCATTCCTGTAATTACAGAAACCTCGTGTTCTACACTTCTACCACCGAAAATTACTCCTACCTTTTTCATTTAAAAGCCTCCCTATTCACTATAATTATCTGGTAAATCATTCTCGAATAAGATTACGTCTTTAGGTTTAGCAAGTCTACCTATATGTTGAGATGCTTCTTCTAAATTATTTACAACAAATATATTTTCTGGATTATAGTTTACCTCCATTAGGCCTTCATATATTGGTTTTGTTCTCTTTTCTCCCACTAAAATTGCGTAGTCACAAACCTTTCCAATATTATTTCCAAACTCTCTATTGGCTTCTTCCTCCATTTCTCCCAACTCAACCATACCTGGAGTTACTATAATCTTTTTACCACCCTTAAACTGGCTTAGCACATCTAAGGCTGCCTTTGCTCCTATAGGGTTAGAATTAAAGGCATCATCTATGATTATAACCCCTGTTCCAGGATTTATAATATTCAATCTATGAGGTATTGGTTCTACCTTGCTTATCCCTTCACATATTTCATCAAAGCTTAGGCCTAATACCCTGCCTACACAGGCTCCTGCCAACAAATTATATATATTATGTTTGCCTAAAAGTTTTGTGCTACACCTTTTGCTATTTCCTTCCTTATCTCTTAAGGTGAAGCTAGAGCCTAGTTCAGATACTTCTATATCATCTGCATATATGTCCAGGTTTTCCACATCATCTATACCAAAAAGTATTTTTTCTTTAAAGGTTTTATCTGCCAACTTTTTAATATACTCATTGTCGTAATTAAAGATGGCTACCCCATCTGTAGGTAATTCTTCTATTAATTCATATTTTGTTTTCATTATATTATCTATGTTTTGAAAGGTTTCCAGATGCACCGGTCCTATGGATGTAAGCACTCCTATCCTAGGCTGGCACAGTTCTGCCACTTCCTTAATCTCACCAATTTGTCTTGCTCCCATTTCAGCAACAAACACCTCATGTTTATCGTCTAATTCATTGTTTATTACCTTAGATAAACCCATGGGAGTGTTATAAGATTCAGGCGTATTTAAAAGATTATATTTTTCCTCCAGAATAGTCCCTATAATAAATTTTGTACTGGTCTTTCCAAAGCTACCTGTAACCCCTACCACTGTCAGATCTTCTCTTTCCTTTATTTTACCTTGGGCAGCCCTATAGTAGCCCATATTTATTCTGTTTTCTATGGGTACCATAATTATGTTAGATAGGTACATAGTGTCTGGTTGTACTAGTAAAACTACCAGGGCTATAGGAATAAATATAACAAATAGAAATATATTGTCTAACAAAATATAGGATATTGCAGGAATAAATAAGATTATCCCACAAAGGATTAAATTCACCACATACAGCCTGGTGGCTCTTTGGGTAAAAACTAAGGGTTTTTTAACAGGCTGGCTTGGCTTATTTAAGCCATAGGCCCTTTCTTTGTTATTATCTATCCACTTTCTATAATTATCTGTTTTATATTCTTCCAGTTGTAGCATATGTAGCGAATGCTTAGATCTTTGAGATATAAGTATTAATGTAGCTATAAATATTATTGCCACAATTATATAATTCATAAAATCCCCCCAAATTTCTATGGACAATAATTAATAATCTTTCCACATAAGGACTTAATTATTATTATCTTTGAAGAATTCATTAAGTACTGCAGTAAATTTGTAATAATCATCTATATAGGAATAATGTCCTGCTCCTTCAAACACTACTAGACCGCTGTCTGGTATCTCCCTTTCCATAATTTTTCCCATATAAAGCGGTGTTGCATCATCCTCACTTCCCCATATTAATAGGGTTGGAGCTTTTACATCCTTTAAAATAGGTCTTAAATTTTCATTTACAACCCTAACCAATATTTTTCTCATAAGACCTGCTGCTGCCTGGTAATCATCTGAGCCAAATTTTTTATAGAATTTCTCCATCTTCTCTTCATTACTTAACCAAAAAAATAAATTTTTGTACAAAGATTTTAACAATTTAAAGCTATAAACCTTTATATAATATTTAGGTCCTCTTTTAGGAATCAAACCTGCACTATCTATTAATACTATCTTATTGGTTAGTTCAGGATATTTAGAACCTAATATTATTGAAATCTTACCACCGAAGGAATGTCTAATGAAATGGTCCTTATCAATGTTTTCATCCTTTAAAAACTGTCTAACTATTTCTGCATACTGAAAGGAGCCTATAACTTCTTTTGGTTCATCAGATTTGCCAAAGCCTGGCAAGTCCAAGG
>Ga0079225_10002428_pt1 | contig 10740 bp, 12 predicted proteins | sample Poulit2012_FD_76344 | JGI IMG/M metagenome (GOLD analysis project Ga0079225, IMG submission 76344) | Agricultural soil microbial communities from Georgia to study Nitrogen management - Poultry litter 2012 | ecosystem: Environmental > Terrestrial > Soil > Agricultural land | place: USA: Georgia...
CGGATTCCGGGGGTGTTCCTGCCCGCTGAGGGTCTGCAAGTCGATCTCCATCTCGACCTCTCGCAGGTATTCGTTTTTTCCGCGTCAGACTGAGCAAGGCGAAAAACAGTAACCCACAAACATCAAGCCGCTGACACCGTGAAGGTGTCAGCGGCTTTTTGGTAGTGTTTTGGCGGGTTAACCCTCTTTGGCTTTGGAGCCAGGGCGCGAACGGCGCATGGCCATGCTCAGGAGAATCACTGGCAGGATGCCCACCAGGACGATGGCGAGCGATGCCGTCGAGGCTTCGGCCAGTCGCTCGTCCGAAGCCAAGGTATGTGCCCTGATCGCCAGTGTATCGAAGTTGAAGGGCCGCAGAATGATGGTGGCTGGCAGCTCTTTCATGACATCGACGAACACCAGAATGGCGGCGGCAAACAGGCTGCCGCGCATGATTGGGGTATGCACGCGCTTGAGGGTGCCGGCCGGCGTCTGGCCCAGGGTGCGCGAGGCGGCATCCATGCTTGGTGTCACTTTGCCCAGGCTGGCCTCCACGGTGTTGAAAGAGACCGCCAGAAAGCGCACCACATAGGCGTAGATCAAGATGAATGCAGTGCCACTGAATACCAGGCCGATGATCTTGCCGTAATTGGCGTGCAGCCAGCTATTCAGCGTGCTGTCGAGCCAGGCAAAGGGGATCAGAATGCCGACAGCTACCACGGATCCGGGTACGGCATAGCCCATAGAGGCGATACGTGTGGCGGTGCGGGTCAAGGGGGTGCCGTTCAGCCGTAGCCCGTAGCTGAGAATCACTGCCATACCCACAGCGATGATCGAAGCGATGGTCGCCAGGGTCAGGCTGTTCCAGGCGAAATCGAGAAAGCGTGTACCGAACAGGTTGTCACCCCGGGTGAAAGCCATCTCTGCCAGCAACCCGCTGGGAATCAGGAAGCCGATCAATACGGGTAGGGCGCAGGCGAGAAAAGCGCCGCAGGCATGCCAGCCGCGCAGCTGGTATTCGGGTAGCTGCTGGTAGCGGTTGGTGGTATGAAAATACTTGCGCTTGCCCCGCGACCAGCGCTCCAGCAGCACCAGTATGATGACAAACAGCAGCAGGCAGGCCGCCAGCTGGGCGGCTGCCACCTGTTCGCCCAGGCCAAACCAGGTGCGGTAGATACCGGTAGTGAAGGTATCGACTCCAAAAAACTGTACTGCCCCAAACTCGTTGAGTGTTTCCATTAGGACCAGTGAGACGCCGCCCACGATTGCCGGGCGTGCCAGAGGAACCGCCACGGTGGCGAACAGGTTCCAGGGCCCGCGTCCCAGGGTCCGGCCAACATCGAGGACACAGACCGACTGTTCAAGAAATGCGGCCCGGGCCAGCAGATAGACGTAGGGGTAGAGTACCAAGGTGATCAGTGTGGCAGCACCGCCCAGCGAGCGGATGTTGGGAAAATAGTAGTCGCCACGACCCCACTCGAAGATATCGCGCAGCCAGGTTTGCAGCGGACCGGCATACTGCAGAAAATCCGTGTAAGCGTAAGCGATAACGTAGGTCGGTACCGCCAGTGGCAGCAGCAACGCCCATTCGAATATCCGGCGTCCCGGGAAGCGGCACATGACGACTAGCCAGGCGGTACCGGTGCCGATCATCATGGTGCCCAGCCCAACGGACAGGGTGAGGTAGAGGGTATTGCTCAAGTAGCGCCCCAGCACCGTGCTGGCCAGGTGTTGCCAGACACCTTCGGTGGGCATGAAGATATGCGCGAGTACGGCGACTACCGGCAGAGCGACGATGAACGCTACACAGAGGACTAAAAGCGTCCATGGGCTGAGTCGCCAGGAGAGCGCTGAAAGCCGAAGGGCGGCGGATTGAGACAAGCGGATACTCCTTGCCGGCTGAGGCTTCGAACCCGAAATACGGAAGCAGTAATGCGAAACAGTCACGAGTGGGAATGATACCAGTTGCTGCAAGGGGCTGCAGCTGATTGATGTCAAGGGGGGTGAGAAATAAAAGGAAAAATAGCGCAACTTTCGGCAGCGCAGCAGCTTTGCACCTGGTCCGGGGAGTTGAAATTTCTTGGCTGGCGCGGCTTGGTGTGGCTGGCTGCAGCGGAAGGGACGGCGTTGGGGCGTGCCCATGAGCTATGGCGCGCGGGTGAGTGGCAGTCGTCCTGCTGGATCTCGCCAGTGGCGCCCGATGGCGCAGCAAGTCACGCTTGGCTGCCTCCTGGCAAGGCACGCACGCGACTTGGCCAGGAGCATGACCTGATCATTTTCGATGCCCTGGAGGCCGGCGCTTTCGATGCCGATGCCTTGGGTGCCTTGAGTGGCACTCTGCGGGCTGGTGGTCTGCTGGTATTGTTGACCCCGTTAGTGCCACGCGACGTTACCGTGGTATCCGCAAGTCGTTACCTCGCTCGCCTGCTGCGACAGCTAGCTGGCGCTCCCGGGGTGGCGTGCTGGCATGCGGATGATGAGCTGCAGCTTCCAGTCCTGAGCGAATCACCGGGTAACGCCAAGGCTCGCTTTACCGGTAGCCACGACAAAGATTGCCTGACGGCGGATCAGGCCGAGGCAGTCGCACGCCTGGTGCGCTTGCGTAGACGTCGGCCATTAGTACTGACGGCTGACCGTGGGCGGGGTAAAACAGCAGCGCTGGGGATTGCCTGCGCCAGGTTGCTGGCCGCAGGGCAGACTCATATCTTGATAACCGCGCCGCGGCCGGAGGCCATAGCAGCACTTTTTGAACGCTTGATGGCGTTGCGTCCCGAGGGGCAGCGCCAGGGGAATCGCTTTGTCGAAGCCGGTGTCGGTTGCGTTGAGTTCATGGCTCCCGATGTGCTCAGCGACAAGCTGGAGCGCGGCGAGGCGGGCGGTCCCGGTAGCTGGCTATTGGTCGACGAGGCCGCCGCCATTCCCGCCGCCATGCTAGGCGCGTGGCTGACGGCCTTTCCACGTATTGTCTTTGCGACTACCGTCCACGGCTATGAAGGTTCGGGGCGGGGGTTCGCACTGCGCTTCCGTGAGCGGCTAGAGCGCCAGGCACCCGAGTGGCAACAATATCATCTTGCTGCCCCGATTCGCTGGTGCGCTGATGACCCGCTTGAGCCACTGATCAACCAGCTATTATTACTTGATGCCGAGCCGCCAGCGGCGGTGTCGATGGCTCCACTGTTTTTACAGCACTGGCAACAGGCGCAGTTGGCAGCGGATGAGCAGGCCTTGCGCGCTGTCTTTGGCTTGTTGGTGCAGGCCCATTACCGCACCACGCCGGGTGACTTGCAGCGCTTGCTTGATGAGCGGGGCCTCTCGATTACCACGCTGGCCTCTGACGGCCAAATCCAGGCGGTATGCGTAAGTGCCGATGAGGGCGGTTTTGCCCCCGAGCTGGCCGAGCGGGTTGCCCGGGGCGAGCGGCGCTTGCCCGGACACTTGCTGGCGCAGTCGTTGGCGGCTCATGCCGGCTCGCGTCAGGCGTTGACGGCACACCTGCGCCGTGTTCAGCGCATTGCCGTACATCCGGAGCGCCGCCGGGAAGGGCTAGGGCGGCACTTGCTGGAAGCAGAGCGCGAGGCGGCACGCAAGGCCGGTATCGATCTGTTGGGTGCCAGCTTTGGTGCCGAGCCGGGGCTGTTGGCTTTTTGGCAAGCCTTGGGGTTTTGTACAGTGCGGCTGGGGCTGTCGCGAGAGACCTCTACGGGTGAGCATGCCGTCATGGTAACGGCACCACTCAGCGCCGAGGGTAGCGCGATCAGAGCCGGGCTTGTCCGACGTTTTCGCAGCTTGCTGCCGGCGCTGCTGGCCTTCGAACTCGCCGCACTCGATCCGGAGGTGGTGTTGGCGCTGCTGCGCGAAGGTGGCAGCCCGTCGCTAGTCGAGGATGAGTGGCAGGATCTCGCCGATGTGGCCGGTGCCAGACGCGAACCGGCTCTGGCACGGCCGGCTCTCCAGGCACTGGTATGGCGTGCCGCGCAGGCATCGCCACATGAATCGGAGCTTGCCTGGCTGGCCGGTTGGGCTTTTCAAGGGCGTGATCTTGCCTGGCTGGCGGCTCAGGCCGGTGTGACCGGGAGGCGGCAGGCGTTGGCCAGGCTGCGCGAAATAGTGGGGCGCTACCTGTCAGCCGGGGAGAGTGGAGAAGTTGGGGGCTTTCCCCCGCGCTGATGGGCGGGTAAGGTAGCTCGATTAACCCCGATGCAGAAGTACCATGAACGAACACCTTGAACATCTCACGCCACCGCCCCTGTGGCGGCACTTCCGCACCCTTTGCAACACGCCACGCCCCTCCGGGCACGAGGCCCGGCTGGTGTCTCTGCTTGAGCGCTGGGCCGAGCGGCAGGGCCTGGCCCATGATCGCGATGGCTTCGGCAACCTGCGCATTCGCAAGCCGGCATCACCGGGCAAGGAAGGGGCTCCGGGTGTCATTCTGCAAGGCCATCTCGATATGGTGGCTCAGGCCAATGCCGACCATCCCCACGATTTTACCAGTGATCCGATTGAAACCTATGTGAAGGAGGGTTGGCTGCACGCTCGCCATACTACCCTGGGCGCCGATAATGGCCTGGGTGTGGCAGCGGCACTGGCCATTCTTGAAGATGAACAGCTTGTCCATGGGCCACTGGAAGCGCTGTTCACTCTGGAAGAAGAGACATCAATGGCGGGTGCACTGCACCTGGACGAGGGTTGGCTCGAAGGCAGCGTGCTGCTCAATCTCGACTCTGAGGAGCAGGGCGAGGTCTTTATTGGCTGTGCCGGCGGTGCCGATATTGTGGTGGAAGCGCAATTACCCACTGCGCCACCGGAGGCCGACGCGATAGCGTTGCAAGTGGCCGTGACCGGTCTGGTAGGGGGCCACTCCGGTATGGACATTCACCGTGGACGGGGGAATGCCAACCGTCTGCTGGTGCGAGTCTTGCGGGCACTTGAGGCGTATGACATTCGTCTGGTTGACTACCACGGTGGCACCTTGCGAAATGTCATACCCCGCGAAGCTTTCGCTACCTTGGTGCTGCCAGCAGACGAGTTCGCCGCAGCAGAGCGGCGTGTTGGCGAGATGGAGCAGGAACTGCGTGCCGAGCTAAGCGGCGTTGATGAAGGTTTCCGTCTGGCGGTATCACGTCTGCAGGCGGTTCCCGACGAAGCACTCAATGCACATGCCAGCCGCATGCTGCTGGCGGCACTCAATGTGGCGCCCTGCGGTGTGGAGCGCATGAGTACGTCACTGCCGGATATTGTTGAAACCTCCAGTAATCTGGGGGTGGTGAGCGTCGAGGAAGGCCGCTTTTATCTTTGTGCTCTGGTGCGCTCATTGCGGGATAGCGGAGTCCGCGATCTGGCTGACCGCTTCCAGGGACTGTTCGAACTGATTGGGGCGCGTACGCGGGTCGAGCATGCCTACCCTGGCTGGAATCCGGTTCCCGACAGCGCATTGCTGCAACGCTTTCAGCGCCTGCATGTGCAGCTGCTGGGCAGTAAGCCTGCGGTCAAGGTAATTCACGCGGGGCTGGAGTGCGGCATTCTGGCCGGCAAGTACCCGGACCTTGAGATGATTTCGTTTGGCCCGCTGATCCGTGGTGCCCACTCTCCTGACGAGCGGGTGGAGCTGAGTTCGGTGGAGGAGTTCTGGCAGTTGCTGCGGGCTCTGATCGAAGACCTGGCGGATGCAGAGCCATCCGCCAGGCGCTGAGCAAGCCATTGATATCAACTGATTACTATAAACGTCAAGGACGGGCACCGTTCGTCCTTGACGTTTGCTTGATGTGATTGGGCTGCTTCAGTGGAGGTAGGCTTTAAGCATCCAGACACTTTTCTCTTGCTCACGAATATAGTCGCCCGCTTGAGCAGCGGTGCCTTCATCGTCCGCATCTGCGGCCATCGAGAGTATTTCGCGTTGTAGCTCGATCAGTGTTTGAAAGCCTTTCAGGGTGCCGCGTACACAAGCTTCACCATCGTGTACGTTTTTATCTTCCTGAATCTGGGCGAGTGAAATGTAATCGCTGAAAGCGTGTACCGGCTGATGCCCCAGGGTCAAAACACGCTCTGCTACCTCATCGACCTTGGTCAGCAAGTCGGTATAGAACTCTTCAAACTTATCATGCAGCTCGAAAAACTGTGGCCCTTTCACGTTCCAGTGATAACCACGTACATTCATGTAAAAAATCTGATAGTTGGCCAACAGGACGTTAAGCTTTTCGGCGAGCTGGCTGGCACTGTCCTGATGCAAACCGATGGCGTTGGTATCGCTCATGGGGGACTCCCTGTGTCGGTCAAGTGAGATTGCGCAAAGCAAATCGAGTCTTGCATGATGGCCCCTCCATGGCCATGTGTGTCAAGCGGGTGTGCTGCTTTGACGCTCATCGCGTCTGTTATTCCCACAACGCCATCTGCGGCCAGGAAAAGCACTATCCTTGGATTATGAGAGCGCTTCTCAAGCAGGCCTGCCAGTGTAGACTGCAAACCAGAATCAAACGGGAGAGAGCCATGCGCCTGGGGTGGACGTTAGCAAGCCTGGTTCTGTTGGCGGGGTGCCAAACCACACCGACGGAGTTGCCTTCGGCGCAGCCGCGCCCGGCGGCGGAGTGTCGCTGGGAAAGTGAGGACATGGAGACCCGGGAGTGGGTACGCCATGCCCTCGATGTGCTGGAAGCCGAAGGTTTCGTTGTGCGTGATACTGATCTCACCCTGGGCTTGATCAGTGCCGAGCGTACGCGAATTTTACCGGGCTATGGGGACCGCTATGACCGCTGGGAGCGCCCCGGTATTTTTGGTGGCGTGGGTTTGGGCCGTCGCGGCGGTGTTTCCAGCGGAGTGATGATTGGTTTTGGCAGCGGTGGTAGCAGTATTACCCAGGATGCCACCGAACTTGAGCGTATCTCACTGGTAGCGGATGCTGGCTGGGTTCGAGTTAGCCGCGATATCCAGGTGATCGACTGGCGGGGAGAGCTGCGCGAAACGCGCAGCGGCAGCGATGCGAATTTCTGTCGCACACCGCGTGAGTCACTGGGCACCGCTGCGCCGCGGGAGGTGCTCTGATGCGTGGAGTCTTGATCGTATTGTTATTTGGCCTGCTGGCGGGCTGTGCCGGCGCGCCACAGGCACCGGAGCCGCGTGAAATGACGTTGCAGGCAGCCACGGATGACACTCTGCGTGAGGTGGTCGGTCTGCTCCAGGAGGAGGGCTATGTGATCCGCCATGCCGATGCCGAGCTAGGTCGAGTCGAGGCGGTCATGGCCCGATGGCCGGGTTATCGCATCCTGGCCACGACGGTAACAGATGACGATGGTACCCGGCTGTCGCTGACCGCGGCGCGAGGCGGTAGCCCTTTGCCGCCGCACCTGCTCGACCCGCTGCTGGCCGAACTGCAACGTCGGCTAGGGCTGGCGCCGCGCTGATCACAGGAGTGGCTGAAGTTTTTCCAGTTCGACCAATAACGAGTGACGCATGTCCTCAAGACGGTCCGGAGCATAGGGCTGACCCTCACCATGGCCCCAAACCGGCCCTGGCCAGGCGGCGTCATCGTGTCGCCGTGCCACAACATGCACATGCAGCTGGGCGACTACATTTCCCAGGCTGGCCACGTTGATCTTGTCGGCTTGTGTCAGTGTCTTGAGCATCTGCCCCACTACGCTGGCTTCATGCCACAGCCGCTGCTGGTCCACCTCATTCAGGTCGAAAATCTCGCTGGCTCCTTCACGGCGTGGGATCAAGAGCAGCCAGGGAAAGCGGGCATCATTCATCAGTCGCAACTGACACAAGGGGAGTTTCGCAACAAGTTGGCTATCCTGGGCCAGTCGCTCATCCAGTTTCATCAGTGGTATTCCCCGTTTATTGGACAGACTTCATCATGGCATAGCGAATTGTTCTGCGCCCGGCTCCTTGGCAAGGCGCAACGAACCGATAGCGACTAATATAACAAAGGCATTATTCACCTTGAGGAATTGGCGATGAAACGTATTGGATTGTGGACCCTGCCGCTTGTACTGGGACTCCTGCTGCTGGGTGGGTGTAACACCATGCATGGTGTAGGCGAGGATATTGAGGCGGGCGGTGAAGCTATTCAAAATGAGGCTTCTTCACATTAGGCAAAGTGCAGCCAAGGCTGTTACGCTGAAAGTGGCCATGGCTTCACGGGCTAGGAATGGACGTCCCCGATAGGATTTCAAGGAGATATAGATCATGAAAAAAGTGATTGCTTTGAGCTTTACCCTACTGATGACGGCTGGTGCCTTAGCCGGTTGCAATACCATAGAGGGCGCCGGTAAGGATGTGGAGCGTGGCGGACAAGCCGTGCAGGACGCTGCTGATTAACGTCTGTGTCTAGGCCGCTGGCACGCGGGAAACCGGTTAACTACCCGCGTGCCAACCCATGCTGTTGCTTCATGTATAGCTACTTCATGTATAGCTACCTACGATAGCGAGACCCTACGCATGCTAAACCTGAATGCTGTGAGGCTATGTCTGATCGTTGGCAGTTTGGGCCTGCTAGCGGGCTGTGCCCCGATGCCGAACTCCAGTGCAACGCCGAACTCCAGTACAGCTGAGCGTGAGCCAGCACCGCAGCCGCCGCGTGTCAGTGAACGTGAAGACGCCTGTGGCGCGCAGCACGTGCAGGACCGAATAGGCCGACAGCATGACGAGAGTCTGACAGCGTCAATACGGCAGGAGAGCGGCGCCGTTGCGTTGCGGGTCATTCGTCCAGGGCATGCCTATACCATGGATTACCGCGGCGAGAGAATTAACGTCCACATCGATGAAGGCGGAGTTATTACCAGTATCGGTTGTGGTTGACCGCCGTGCCCTGCAGCGCTGGGGCTTTGGAACACGGTTATAGGGAGTTGCTGTGGTCCACTTGGGTCTGGCGCTCGGCATCTTCAGCCTGCTTGCGCAGCGTCTTGCGCAGGGCGGCTTTCTCAAATCTTAGCTTTTCCAGCGGTGTTTCCAGCGTCAGGGGTGGCACCCGTGCCGGACGCCCCTCACTGTCTACGGCGACCATCGTCAGGTAACAGCTGTTGGTGTGGCGAATCACCTTGTCGCGAATGTTCTCGGCCACTACCTTGACACCCACCTCCATGGAAGAGCGTCCCACGTGGTTGATGCTGGCAAGGAAGGTGACCAGCTCACCCACATGGATCGGCTGCTTGAACAGCACCCGATCAACGGAGAGCGTCACGACATAATGACCGGAATAGCGGCTGGCGCAGGCGTAGGCCACTTCATCAAGCTTTTTGAGGATGGCGCCACCATGAACCTTGCCGCTGAAGTTGGCCATGTCGGGTGTCATTAGCACGGTCATGCTCAGTTCGCGCTGGCCGGGAAAGTTGGAAGGCAAGTCGGACATGGTTGTCTCCATGGAGTCATGTGAGTCGGCGTATCCACCAGGGCCGGGCGGCTTGGCAAATACGCCGGGAAGGGGTTTGTCAGAACCAGGTCAACCCTATCGAGATGATCACGCCGGTGACGAGCAGCTGGATCAGACAATAACCCATAATGTCCTTGGCCTTGAGTCCGGCAATGGCAAGTACCGGCAGGGCCCAGAACGGCTGTAGCAGGTTGGTCCAGGCGTCGCCCCAGGCTACGGCCATGGCGATGCGCGGAATATCAGCGCCCAGCGCTTCGGCTGCAGGTACCATGACCGGCGCTTGTACCGCCCATTGGCCGCCACCGGAAGGCACGAAGATATTGACGATACCGGCGCTGATAAAGCTCCAGAACGGTAGTGTGGTTTCGGTAGCAAAGGAGATCAACCATTCGGACAGCGATTCGGCCAGCCCCGATTGCATCATGATCGCCATGATCCCTGCGTAAAAGGGGAACTGGATGACGATTCCGGCACCCCCCTTGATCGCCTCGTTGAGGCTGTTGAGCAGGTTGCGTGGCGTGCGATGCAGTACAATGGCCAGAAACAGGAACATGAAATTAACGACGTTCAGGTTCAGGCCGCCGCTACGCAGCAAGAAATAATCGACCAGGAAAATGAGCCCCGGGATACCTACCAGCCAAGCCAGAGTGGTGCTGTTTTCCAGTCGCTCGGCGGGTCGTGTTATGCGGGCTCGCGAAACGGGCTCAACTTCTTCGAGCAGCTTGGGATCGACATAGACGCTCTCCTTTTCGTCAGGCAGCATTGCCCGGTTGACCAATGGCACTGCGATGAACAGACAAGCCACGATGGCCAGGTTGAAAAAGGCAAAGATGGTCGATCCGGTACCAATGAGACCCATTTGTTCTGCCAGGAAGTGGTCATCCGTCGCAATGGTCAAGGGAATCGAGCCGGCCAGGCCGCCATGCCATACCACGAAACCTGAATAAGCACTGGCGATCAGCAGCCGGTAATCGACACGAACCTGGCGTGCCAGTTCCTTGGCGAACAGTGCGCCCACTACCAGGCCGAAGCCCCAGTTGATCCAGCTTGCCGCTAGCGAGACGAAGGTCACCAGCAGGATGGCGTGCCCGGGATTGCGGGCCAGGCCGGCAATACGTTGCAACAGCTGCTTGACCGGAGGCGAACTGGCCAGCATAAAGCCGGTGACCAGTACCAGCAGCATTTGCATGGAGAAGGTCAGGAGGCCCCAAAAACCATCACCCCACATACGCATGACGGCAAGCGGGGTCTGACGCTCTACGCCAATCGCGGCTGCCGCAGCAACAAGCGTCAGTAACAATACAAAAATAAACGGGTCTGGGAGGTAGCGTTCGACCAGCTTTACCGCAGGTCTCGAGAGGAACTTGAGCATGACTGCGCCGCCTTTATTGTTTGTTGAA
>Ga0079225_10002429_pt1 | contig 10740 bp, 11 predicted proteins | sample Poulit2012_FD_76344 | JGI IMG/M metagenome (GOLD analysis project Ga0079225, IMG submission 76344) | Agricultural soil microbial communities from Georgia to study Nitrogen management - Poultry litter 2012 | ecosystem: Environmental > Terrestrial > Soil > Agricultural land | place: USA: Georgia...
AGGCCCAGCCCGCGGAACCGGCGTACGGCCTCGGCGCTGGTCGGCTTGACCGTGTCGGCGACCACGAGCACCCCGCGGGCACGGCCGTCCCATCCGACGGCGACGGCGGTCCGGCCCTTGCGTTCGGCATCGGCCATCGCGGACTCGAGGTCCGGCGGCAGCGTCTGCGACCTCTGTTCCAGGAGCGCGCGGCGACCGACGAGGACGGTGTGCCCGTCCACGCTCCCCTGCACCCCGAGGCCTTCGATGTTGGCGAAGTCCTCGGGTTCGGGGAGACCGCCGGTGCGCGCGAGGGCGCCGGCGGCGATGGCGCGGGCGATGGGGTGCTCGGAGGCGTTCTCCAGGGCGCCGGCCAAGCGCAACAGTTCTTCTTCGTCCGTGCCCTCGGTCGCGACCATCCCGTCCAGGGCCATCTTCCCCGTGGTGACGGTCCCGGTCTTGTCCAGGACGACGGTGTCCACTCGCCGGGTGTCCTCCAACACCTCGGGGCCCTTGATGAGGATGCCGAGTTGCGCCCCGCGTCCGGTCCCGATCATGAGCGCCATCGGGGTGGCCAGGCCGAGCGCGCACGGGCAGGCGATGATGAGTACGGCGACGGCGGCGGTGAATGCGGCGGAGACAGGGTCGCCGGTGCCCAGCCAGAAGCCGAGCGTACCGACGGCGACCATGATTGCCACGGGCACGAAGACCCCGGAGATGCGGTCGGCCAGGCGCTGCACGGCGGCCTTGCCGTTCTGGGCCTCCTCGACCAGGCGGGCCATCTGGGAGAGCTGGGTGTCCGAACCCACGCGAGTGGCGCGTACGACCAGGCGGCCGCCGGCGTTGACGGTCGCCCCGACCACGGCGCTGCCGGGCTCGACCTCCACGGGCGCCGATTCGCCGGTGAGCATGCTCATGTCGACGGCGGAGCCGCCCTCCTCGACGGTTCCGTCGGTGGCGATCTTCTCGCCGGGCCGGACCACGAACCGGTCGTCGACGGCGAGCTCACCGACGGGGACCAGGACCTCGCGTCCCCCGCGCAGCACGGTGACCTCCTTGGCGCCGAGTTCCATGAGGGAACGCAGCGCAGCACCGGACTGCCGTTTGGAGCGCGCCTCGAAGAACTTGCCGAGGAGGATGAACGCAGTGACCCCGGCGGCCACCTCCAGGTAGATGTTGGCGCTTCCGTCGGTGCGGGCGATGGTGAGCTCGAAGGGGTGGACGGCCCCCGGCTGCCCGGCCGTGCCGAGGAAGAGCGCGTAGAGCGACCACAGGAACGCGGCGCTCACACCGAGGGAGACGAGCGTGTCCATGGTCGCGGTGCCGAGCTTCAGGTTCTTCCACGCCGAGACGTGGAAGGGCAGGGCGCCCCAGACCACCACGGGCGCGGTGAGGGTGAGCGAGGCCCACTGCCAGTAGGTGAACTGCAGCGCGGGGACCATGGCCATGAGGATGACGGGGGCCGCGAGCAGCAGGGACACGACCGCGCGGGTCCGCAGGGCGCGCACGGGGTCGTCGGCCGCGGTCGCGGCTGGTGTGTCCTCGGGCTCGGGCGCGGGCGGAGCGGCGGTGTAGCCGGCCTTCTCGATCTGTGCGACGAGGTCGTCGACGGCGGCGGCTCCGTCCTCGACGGAGACCCGGGCCTTCTCGGTCGCGAAGTTGACGGTGGCCGTGACCCCATCCATCTTGTTGAGACGCTTCTCGACCCGGTTTGCGCAGGCAGCACAGGTCATACCGCCGATGTCGAGCTCGACGGACGCGGAGACGCCCTGTGCCTGTTGGGCACTCACTGTGTTTCCCCTCTGCCATCGTTTCCGCCGGCGCCGTCGTGGCCCTGTTCCACCGAGTGCTCCGGGGCGTTCTCCGGGAGCACGGGGCCGACCAGGGAGCCGACCCCGAACATCGCGCCGAACACGGCCACGAGACCCAGGGTGTAGATCCCGAGTTTCGTGGTCATCCCCATGTCAGCCCCTGACCTGGTAACCGGCCTCGTCGATGGCGGCGCGCACGGCGGCGTCGTCGACGGTGCCCTCGCTGGTGACCGTGACCTTCTTGCCTTCGAGGTCGACGGCGACGTCGGTCACCCCGGCGACCTCGGTGACCTCTTCGGTGACGGAGTCGACGCAGTGGCCGCAGCTCATTCCGTCGACGGTGTAGACAGCGGTGGTCGTCGTGGCCATGTCGTCTCCTGTGTGTGGTGTGCGGAAGGTTCTCCCAACACTCGAACTATACCCCCGTAGGGTATCTACGAGTCAAGCCCCATGAGCGCCTTCCGAACACCGAAGACCACGTCAGACTACCCCAGGGGGGTAAAACGCCCCCCAGTTCCCCATCCAACGACCATCCGCACAGACCGCCCCCGCACATGAACGGGGCCGTGGGCCGCTGAAACGGCCCACGGCCCCGCGGGGATACCCTCCCCCCGTTCCCGTGACGGGTCCCGTCAGCCTTCCTTGAGGTTCAACCGGGCCACCGTGCGTTCACTCGTGTGGTGCTGCGCCAGGCCGAACCCCGCCCGGCGGAACATCTCCACCGTCCCCGTGTAGACCTCGGCGCTGGGCGCGCGCCCGCCCGCGGTGTCGACGGGGTAGGCCTCCAGGACCCGCGCGCCCCCGGCACGGGCGTACTCGATGGCCCCGTCCAGCAGGCGGCTCCCCACACCCCGGCGCCGGCGCCGGGGCGGCAGCCAGAAACACACCAGCGACCACACGCCGGGCTCGGCGGGGTCGGCCGGACGCAGGGAACGCGAACGCGACAAGCGGATGTAGTCCTCGCGCGGTGCCACCGAGACCCACCCGCAGGGACCGTCCTCGTCGTAGGCCAGAAGCCCGGGGACGCGACCCTCCAAGGTCACCCGACGCAGCTCCGCCTTGTTGTCCACACCGCGCATCGACCGGTCGCAGGTGGTACTCGCCGTGTGGTCCTTGGCCCTCCTGCGGAAGAACGTGCACCAGCAGTGCCCGTAGGCTCCGGTCGGTCCGAACAGGTCCTCCAGATCCTGCCACCGCTCGGCGGTGGCGGGCTCGATCGAGACGATGGACATCTGGCTCCCTCACCGAGACGCACTACTGGCCGCCACAACTGTGACCCAGCACACTAGCGCTGATCCGCCGTGACCGAAAGAACACAGATGCACCAAAGATGACCTTCTGTTGACCTTTTTCGTTTCTGAGGCCCGAGTCGCCCGGGGATCCCCCCGAAACAGACGTGGGGCCGGCCCACGGAAACCACTCGGGTCGGGACCGGCCCACCTGCGCGCGAGACGCTGCGACGGATCAGCTCGTCGACCGCTCCTCCGCTCTCTGGTCCGGCGCCTTGGGCTCCCAGCACTCGACACCGCGCACGTCGGGCAGACGGTCGCGGGTGAAGACGGGATCGAGGCCCTGGCGCCGCTGGTCGTTGTAGTCCTTCAGCAGACGGCAGGCGATCACCGTCAGCGGCGCGATCGCGATCAGGTTGACCATCGCCATCAGGCCCATCGTGGTGTCGGCCAGGGTCCAGATCAGCGAGATCTCACCGAGCGAACCGAGGAAGGTCGCCACGAGGAACACGCACTTGTACCCGAACAGCACCCGCCCGTTCGAGGACAGGTACTCGATGTTGGACTCGCCGTAGTAGTAGTTGCCGAGCACCGAGGTGAAGGCCACCAGGAAGATGATGAGCGTCATCAGGTGCAGCGCCCACGGGCCCAGCTGAGCGGTGAGCGCGAACTGGGTCAGGTCGCCCTGCAGCTCACCGTTGAGCTCCTGCTGCCCGAGCAGGATGATGAAGGCCGTGACCGAGCAGATGACGAGGGTGTCGAGGTAGACGCCCAGGGTCTGCACGAGGCCCTGCTTGGCGGGGTGCGTGACCGAGGCGCTCGCGGCGGCGTTGGGCGCAGAACCCAGACCGGCCTCGTTGGAGAACATGCCTCGGCGCACACCCTGGATGATGACGACACCGAGCGCCGCGCCGGTGAACTCCTGGAACCCGAAGGCGTGCTCGATGATGGTCGTGAACATGCCCGGGACCTCGCGCCAGTTCATCACCATCAGCAGCAGGCCGATGACGACGTACAGGCCCGCGAAGAACGGGATGAGCGCCTGGGCGGTGTTGGCGATGCGCCGCACACCACCGAAGATGACCAGGCCCGTGAGGACCACGACCCCTATGCCGACCACCGCGGCGAACAGCATGCTGTCACTGGCCTGCATCCCCATCTGGTCGCCGGAGTTGGCGAGGGCGCCGCTGATGGTGTTGCTCTGCACCGCGTTGAAGACCATCGGGAAGGTGATGATGAGCACCACCGCGAAGACCACGGCCAGCCAGCGCTGCCCGAGCCCCTTCTCGATGTAGTAGGCCGGGCCGCCGCGGTAACCGGCGGGGTCGCGGACCTTGTAGAGCTGGGCCAGCGTGGACTCCACGAAGCTGGCGCCGCAGACCACGAGCGCCATGATCCACATCCAGAAGACGGCGCCCGGACCGCCCAAGGAGATCGCGATGGAGACACCGATGATGTTGCCGGTGCCGATCCGCGCGGCCGCCGAGATCATGAACGCCTGCAGTGAAGAGACGGCCTTCTTGCCGTCCGGCGCGATCTCCGGCTTGCTCCTGATGACCCGGAACATCTCCGGGATCATCCGGAACTGCACACCGCCCGTGCGAATGGTGATGTAGAGACTGACGATCGCCAACAAGGGGATGATCAGCCACAGCCAAAAGTAGTCGTCGTTGAAGACACCGATGGCGTCGGTCAGTTGATCGACACCGGTGGCTTCCTCTGCCAGTAGCACGTGTGGCGCTCCTCGGTTCGGTTGGACAATCGCTACCCCTTACCCGCGAAGAGGCATCAAACACGCCATTCGCGGCGATCTACCCCGTCCCGTGTGACACTTGCGCCCGGACCGTTATCTACCGGCCCACCTGCGACGACGAAACGTATCGGACCGGGTGCCGACGGTGTTCCGCCGACCCCGGTTCCGCCTCACCCCTGGTGCACGAGATCGCGGTAGCCGGGGTTGCGCTCCACGAAGGCCTGCGCGAACGGGCAGATGGGAACGATCTTCAGGCCCCGTTGCCGAACGTCGTCCAGGGACTCGCGCATGAGCGCGGAGGCCACACCCTGCCCCTCGAAAGCGGGGTCGACCTCCACGTGCGGCAACGCCAGGACCCCGTCCTCGAGCAGGTGGTAGGCGGAGAAACCCACCGCCTTCCCGTCCACGCTGACTTCGTACCTCGACCGCTCGGGCGCGTCCTCGACCTTCAGATCCATGATTCTCCCAGTCACTGGTGTGCGATGCGGCCCCTGGACACCACCGCATACGGACTGACCCCAGTATCACCGCTCGGGACCGGGACCCCAAGGGACCCCGGTCACCTCAATGACCCGCCTTGTACGGGTCGGTGATCCCGCCCGGGCAGGCCAGGGCCTCGACGTCCCAGCCCGCGAGCCCAGCGCCGGCCCGATAGGCGCTCTCGAAGAACTCCAGGACCGTGGCGCGCGGGTTCGGGGCGCGGCGGACATCGGCGTAGCGGAGCAGCGCCAAGTGGCCGTGACCGCTGCTGGCCCACTCGGCGGAGTCGGGTGTGAGCGGGCGTTCGGTTAGCCCGTCCGGTTCCGGCGCCGTGTACGAGTAGAAGCAGGGTTCGGGGACGTTGTCGTCGCCGAACCAGAAGCCGAAGCTCACCACCTCGCGAGAGTACGCCTCACGCACCAGTTCCCCTGCGTCGCGCGGCTGATCGACCGCGTGCGGCGAGAACCGGGTGAGGGCGATGTCGAAGGTGTGCCAGAAGTGGTGCACGGGGCTCGTCTTACCGGAGAAGTCCGCAGCGAACTCCTCCAGCACCAGGTTGACCTGACTCAGCACACGCCAGTACCGGTTGGCCTGTTCGGGCACGTACGTGAGGTGCTCGTGGTCGTCGACGAACGGGCGATCGGCATCGGACAGGTCGAACGGGCTCGCGTGGGCGATGCTGCCGTCCACACCGAGACCGTCCAGAGCCGACTGGAACCGCAGGTAGAACGAGGACACGCTGTGCCCCTGCAGCGGGAAGGAGACCGATTCCCCCTCCAGGTTCGAGGCCACCAGCTGGTGGCGGACGAAATCGAGGTCGACGGTGAAGACGGGGTTTCCGTCCCCCAGCCCCATCGGCCGTGTGGTGATGCCGCTGCCCGTCAGGTGGAAAGGCACGTGCCACCAGTGGTTGCGGCGCGGGCTGTGGTGCATGCGGACCTTGCCGACGATCTGCTGGAACCGGTGGATCGTCTCTTTGGTCTCGCGCCAGGAAGTCAGCGGGAAGTCCGGGAAGAGCTCCATCGAGGTCTACTCCTTGTACAGCAGGCGTCATGAACGGATCGGAACGGGCCGACCGGGGACGGAGAGCACGGGAAACGCGCCTGGAGGGTTCATCGCCCGCCCCCGTCGAGGTCCTGTCGACGTTCCTGCCGGGGCTCACGCGGTGCCGGGATCCGGTCCTCCGGCGCCCCGGCCACGGGTCGCGGAGGACTCTCACCATTGCCCTCGGAACCGTCCTGCTCACCGTCCGTTCCCTGTGCGACCAGGCGTCGGGCGGGCTCTCCGTCGAGGACACCCGGGGACGGCAGGGTCAAAGAGGCCGCGTCCACGACCCGCACATACGGGGTGCCGTGCTCCCGCAGGGCCGCGCCGAGCCATTCCAGGCCGGGACGGAACCGCAGCAACAGGTCGTGTCCGGCATCGGAGTCGCCGCGGGCTGCGAACTCGAGGAGCACCGCGAGGTGGTCGGGCAGTTCGCGTGTGGGGACCTGCCAGCCCGCCTCGGTGTAGACCCTTCTGATGTCGGTCAGGGCCGGGCCGTGGCCATCGGTGTAGTAGGTCATCCGCAAGGCATGGCGGCGGCGGATGTCAAACACCTCGGCGTAGTGCCGGCACAGTTCGGGCTCGGGTGTGCTGGAGGCGTGTTCGCAGAACTCCAGGAGCGCCGTGCGCACGGCGCCCCGTGGCAATTCGGCCGCGGCGCGGGCGACCAGCGGCAACCGTTCGAAGAACGTTTCGTCGGGGTAACCGAGCAGAACCGAGGCGGCTTGGCGGGTGACCGCCCTGCGATGGGCACTACGGGCGGCCCGGCCTGCGCCGAGCCAGCCGGGCCTTCCCTCGGAGTCGGTGGTGGTACTCACGTGGAACCCCCCTCATGCAGCGCCCGGGGCCGTCCCCGGCACCACTGTCGTCGGCTTCCTTCCTGATGCCCCGCGGGAAGAGGCCCTCTCGGACCTCACCGCGGGACACCCGGTCCTGTCGCCCGTGCCGGGACGGCGCGGGGAGCGTCGTACTCGGTGGCAATGCGGAATCGGTACCGCTCGGGCAACACAACGCGCGCGTTCCGGCGAAGGACGTGCACAAGAGAATGTGTCCACCGATATGGCCGCGGAAAACTGTGACGGCGCACGGGAGAGAACGCGGTTCACGATCGAGGAGATCCGGTCCGGACGGATCATCGGCCGCGCGGATTTTCCGGTCCATGATTCCGTCCTTGACGGAAAAGGCTCGGCCCCAGGAGCCTTCGGCCCCGGCCACGCATGCCTTCCGAAAGCTCTGACCGGACGGCGTGGTTTCTCGAACGGGCGTTTCCGGTGATGCCCGTTCCTTTACCCAGATCCGCCATGCCGATCACACTCCGTTTGTTCGTGCATTGCCCGGCACACACCGACCGAATTTCTTCCGTGACCACATACCGACCTTGAATATGCCTCGCGTAGAGCGGAAAACACATACCCCACACCGAACTCGGGAAAGTCGGCGCAGGCCGTCGAATCAGTTGGGCACAATACGATCGTCCGGCGGCCTTCGCCCCCGTCCGGGTCCGGCGCGGGTCAGGGGGCGACGTCACGGGCGCGCACAAGCGCCCCGGAACGTGTTCCGACCTTGACGCGCTCCAGGGCGCGTACGCCCTCGGGAAGAGAGACCCGGCGGGTCTTGGCGGTGACGACCACGACCGCGTGCCGGGGCAGGATCCCGCCCAAGGAAGACAGCATCGCGCCGACATGGCCTGTGTCCGGTGCCTGGCCGCCCCAGGTGGTCATCTCGCCGTAAGGGACGTCGGTGACCACCACGTCGGCCTCCACCGGATCGGTGAGCGCGAACACGTCGGCGGTGCAGGTCTCATGCGGCAGATCGCCGCCCTGCGAGGCGAGGCCGGCCGCGAGTTCACGGGCGGCCTCGGCGCGTTCGACGTACTCCACCCGGCCGAAGTCGCGGGCGGAACGGCGCAGCTCCTCCTCCCGCTCGGCAAGGCCGTCAGCGGTGAGGAGTTCGAGGTTGCGCGCGGCCAGCGCCACGGCCTCCTCATCGACGTCGGAGACCCGGACGTGGCAGAGGCGGTCGCGGTGCAGCAACCCCAGAACGGTCGCGAGATAACCGCTGCCGCCACAGGGATCCCAGAGCCGCACCGGGGTCTGCCCCTGATCCGTAGTGTGCGCGAGCGCGCGCTGCAGGAGCTCGCTGGCGAGCCGGACCGGGAAACCCGGGAACCCGGGTGCCGAGCGCAGCACTTGCCCGCTCGCCAGAGCAGAGTGGTCGGTCCGCTCGGTGGCGTACCGGTATGCCACGACCAGTCCCCTCGTCCGATCCCCAGCCAAGCCGAAGGCCCGGTGCCTATGGTGACACCGGGCCTTTCGCTGTGCGGTCCTGACGGGATTTGAACCCGCGGCCTCCACCTTGACAGGGTGGCGAGCACTCCTAACTGCTCCACAGGACCTCGCTTGCTGCGGTTACTACTCTAACCCGGTTTCGGAGTACTTCGAACCATGCGCGACCTAGAGTGGGCACAGAGGCCACGAGAGACGAGGAGGACACAGGCGTGAGCGAGTCCCTACCGGCCCTGCCGAACGGCCCCGACAGCACCCGGATCGACCGTTGGCTGTGGGCCGTCCGCCTCACCAAGACCCGCTCCGATGCCGCTCAGGCCTGCCGTGGCGGACACGTGCGCATCAACGGGCGCTCCGCCAAGCCGGCGACGGGGATCAAGGTCGGCGACGAAGTCCGGGTACGGCTGCACGGCATCACCCGGCTCGTGGATGTGAGCCACATCATCGTCAAACGTGTGGGGGCTCCCATCGCGACGCGGTGCTATGTGGACCGCAGTCCGGTCCAGCCCGGCCCTGAGGCACGCGGCCCCGTACTCAAGCGGGACCGGGGCGCGGGACGGCCGACCAAGCGGGACCGCCGGCAGTTGGAGAAGCTGCGCGCGGAGCTGCCCACCGAACTGTGATCGGGCGCCCCACAGGTACGGGCGGGTCCGCGCCCGTACCGGACGGCCCGCCCGTACGGATCGCTACGCCGGGAGCGGATAACGGGCGAGGAAGTCGAGCACGGCTTCGGTCGCCTTCGGGTGCCCCTCGTGCAGGTAACCGTGCCGCAGCCCGGGCATGATCAGCAGTTCGGCCCCGGGGACCCGGGTGGCCAGCAGCTCGGCGTTGCCGACGGGGGTGAGCCGGTCGTCCTCACCATGGACCACCAGCGTGGGCGACCAGATGTGCGGGAGCAGATCCCACCCGTCATGGCTGGTGCTGGCGGCGAAGTGCAGCCGCAGGGCACGCAGCGGCCCGCGCGGCAGGATGCGTGTCACCTGGTCGGGGTTCGCGGCCGCCCACTCCGGTGTGTAGAAGAGTTCCGCGATGAGGTCGCGCCCCTTGTCGGTGGCGGCCTTGCGCAGCGCGACCGTGGAGGAGTGCGGACGGGGGACCTCGTTCTCCCCTCCGGGTGCGGTCGCCCCCAGGACGAGGGAGCCCACACGCCCGGGCGCGACGTGGGTGAGTGCCTGCGCGACCTTGCCGCCCATCGAGAATCCGTAGACGTGGGCTCGCGTGATGCCGAGGTCGTCGAGGACCGCGAGGGCGTCGTGCGCGAACAGCTCCAGTGTGTAGGGGTCCTCGAGCGGGACGTCGCTACCGCCGGTACCGCGGAAGTCCATGCGGACGACACGGTGAGCGCGTGCGAGCTCCTCGCGCACGCCGTCCCACATCTCGAGGTCGAGGGCCTGCCCGTTGAACAGGAGCAGGGGCTCGCCCTCGCCCAGGACGTCGTACCGGATCCGGGTGCCGTCGGCCGTGGTCGCATGGTTCACGGGACCGGACACTACCGGAGGAACCACCCACCCGCCGTGGTGTGCTGCACAACCGAGGCCGGCGGCAACGGTTCCGGACTCAGGCACGCGCCCCGAAAACAAGCCGTAGCGACCAGCGCCGAGCCGATCAAGGTAAACCAGAGGACCGGTCCGGGCGCATAGACCCAAGGAGAGCCGTCCAGTACCGCGGCACCGTCCAGTACCGCGGCACCGACCACGACCGGGTGAGCGACCGCGCCCGCGACCCCGGCAAAGAACACACGGCGTCCCGGACGCAACAGCGCACGTACCACCGTCGCCAGCAGGACCGTGAGCGTCAGCAACGCCAGGAGCCCGGCGACTTCTCCGGACAGCAACAGGTCCCATCCCAGCTCCGAGGTCTCGGCCGGGTTCCAGGCGTTGAGGGCCGCGAGGAGGATCACGGAGCCACCTGCCAGCCCCGCCGTCACCGCACGCATCGAGCGTTCCACGGCATTCTGTCGTTCCAGGTGGTCGAGTCGACCGCGCAGATCTTCGATCTCGGCTGAGTGGTCGGGGGGGGGCGTCATCGGTGCGCCGGGGGGCGGGGGACGGTCGAGTCAGAGGCGGTGGCCCGGGAGCCTCCGGACGGATCGGCCCGCGGAACACGCACGGTACTTCACAGTGTGAAGACGCCCACGCGGCGCTCCCGGTTCTACGGAC
>Ga0079225_10002431_pt1 | contig 10739 bp, 9 predicted proteins | sample Poulit2012_FD_76344 | JGI IMG/M metagenome (GOLD analysis project Ga0079225, IMG submission 76344) | Agricultural soil microbial communities from Georgia to study Nitrogen management - Poultry litter 2012 | ecosystem: Environmental > Terrestrial > Soil > Agricultural land | place: USA: Georgia...
GAACCATACTATTTTACGGTCTAGGAATAGTACTCATGCTAGGAGTACTCATCTACTTATTACGTAGAAGAAACGAAGATTAACCGAAAACATTTTAAGGGGGGTGATGTGGTTTTAAAGACCATAATCATCAAAATCATCAAATTAATAAAATAAACAAATTATTTATTTCACAACAAAGGAGAGGAAAACAGAGATGAAAATAGCCAATAAACGAACATGGAATATTATAGCTATATTCGCATTATTATTATCGTTAATCACACCAAGCTTTGTATTTGCAGATGAAGAGGACAAATCTAATGCTCCGTATCCAATAAATGGCGGTCCAGATGATTATTCCTTAACAATATACAAGTATGAGCCACTTGAAGAAGGAGAAGAGGTTGAAGATTGGGGTGACAGTGAAGAGGTTGACGGGTATAAACCATTAGAAGGTGTTGAATTTACTTTAATACAAACACATTCCTTTGATCCAGAAACCGATACTTGGGAAGAAGTTGATAGCGCGGATGAAATTACGGGAACAACAGATGCATCAGGTAGAATTATATTTACCGAAGAAGACGGCTTAGAATTAGGTCGCTATGAAATTGAAGAAACAGATGCACCAGATCATATTTTAATTAATCCAGAAATTGGAACTGTTGATATTCCAATGACAAATGAAGAAGGAACAGAGTTAGATTACCATGTGAAAATCCATCCTAAAAACGAAACAATTGAGGGAAATGTAGAACTAGAAAAAGTGGATGAAGATGGTGACCCAATAGAAGGTGTCAAGTTTAATTTATATGATGATGAAGATAACCTCATAAAAGAGGATTTAGAAACAGATGAAAATGGTATAATTACCGTAAGTGGATTATCTGCAGGAGATTACTATTTTGTAGAACAGTTTACAGAGGGTATTCATGATCCTGTAGATGAAGATGGAAATGGAAAAGGAATTGCATTAAACGAGGAAAAAATTCATTTTACTGTTAAACGTGCAGATGATTCTAATGACACGACAACAATCGATTGGGAACCAATTCGTCAAGGTGAAGATTCAGAGTTTGTTAACGAAGATGGAACTGTAACAAACTATAAGAAACCAGAGCTTGAAAAGGATGTTGAAGGTGAAGAGGAGTATCAAGTCGATCGTGAGCGAGAGTTTGAATATAACTTAACGATCACAGTTCCACAGGATATTGAGAAGTATGTTAAGTTAGGCGTTTATGATATTCTCGATCCACGATTAGAACATATCGCTAATGCTTATGATGAAGTTGACTGGTCTGTCACAGGTGCAGATGAGGATCTCTTTGACTATAATAAGGATGAAGAATATGTCAACGATGATGGCGAAGAGACAACAAAACTTAGCTGGTATGTTAAAGACGATAAATTCGATGAATTAACACCAGATGAAGAATTTGTCATTTCTTTCAAAGCAAAAATTAAGGCAGATGCAGAGTTAGATTTAGAAGTTGAAGACGGTGTTCCAAACACAGGAGTTATCGATTTTGACAACGACCGTGGAGATGACGATGAGATTGAAACGCCACCGGTCATTGTTACACCGCTAGAAGGTGGATTAAAGATTATCAAAGTTGATAAAGATGATGGAACACGTTTAGAGGGTGCAGAGTTTAAGTTAGTTTATGCAGAAGATGATGGGGAACTCGGTGTTAAAGCTGGTGATGTCGTCGATACAAAGGATACAATTATCACCGTTAATGGTGAGGAGCATGATGGCTTATTAGAAAATCTTGTCACTGATGTAGATGGCGAGCTTGTCATCGAAGGTTTAACACCAGGAAATTATGAGCTTGTCGAAACAAAAGCACCGACGTATGAAGATGAAGATGGAGAAACACACTCTTACCGACTCTTAACAAAACCAGTCAAAATCGAAATCACAGCAGATCAAACAGAAAATTTAGAAGTTACAGTTGAAAACTCTAAGTCTGGTTGGGATTTACCATCTACAGGTGGAATCGGTACACTTATCTTTTCAGTACTCGGTTTAGCAATCATGGGTGGAGCATTACTCGCATCCAGACGTAAAAAAGAAGAGCAAACTGCTTAAGATAAACAATTAAGTAGACTGCATTATAAAGGAAAAGGTAGATTGAATCTCTCAATCTACCTTTTTCTTGTTTACTAATTGATTATTCGGGGAAAACATACATTACCATCTATGAACAGAAAATGTATAGTAGACTCTTGCTATTATAAAATGTCGAATACAGTTACTATAAATTCAAACAAAGCAAGGTGAATACCATGAGAAGATGGATTTTAATTAGTGTATTTTTAATCGGTTTAGGTATATTTTCATATCCTATTATTGCAAATATGGTTTCTACAACCGCTCATCAACGTGTGATTAATGATTACTCTGAAACAGTTAGCCAACTTTCCGAAGAGGAGATTAAAAGCGAGTGAGAAAAAGCAAGGGAACATAATGAAAAATTAAAAGATTCACAATTAGAGTTTGTTGATCCTTATGCAGAAGACGCTGATGAACAAGAAGACCAGCGTGAAGGAAATAAAAGTTATTATGATGCATTAAATATCGGACCATCTATTGGGACGTTACAAATACCTTCAATTAGAGTGCATTTACCTGTTTATCATGGCACTAGTTCCAAAGTGCTTTCTCGTGGTGTTGGTCATATGGAAAATTCATCTTTACCAACAGGTGAGCCAGGTACGCATAGTGTTTTGACTGCTCATCGGGGACTTCCTAGTTCCAAGTTATTCCGTCATTTAGATGATGTTGAAATTGGGGATACATTCTTTTTGGACGTACTCGATGAAAAATATGCATATGAAGTATTTGATATCGATATTGTACTTCCGCATCAAACAGAATGGCTTCAATTGAATGATGATGAAGAGATCGTTACACTACTAACCTGTGATCCATATATGATTAATACTCATCGAATGTTAGTAAAAGGGAAAAGGGTACCTTACGATCCAGATGCACAAGATATTCCTTTACCAGAAGATGATCATAATAATTATTTTTACATTGCTATAGGAGTAGGGATTCTGCTAGTTCTGCTTTTATTTTTCTTATACCGCAGAAGAAAACGAGCGAGGGAAGAACATGAAGAAGTATAAATTGCCCATTATATTGCTAATAGTTGGGGTTTTAAGTATAGTATCTCCACGAGTCATTCAGTATATCAATGGCTATTTACAAAAGTCCGAAGTAATACAGTTTCAAAATAAAATTGAGAATTTATCGAAGGAAGATGTCAATGTTATAATGGAGTACGCGGAAATTTGTAATGAAGCGGTTTACTATGGAGAAGATGGTTTTCGGGATCCATGGGGGGATGATCAGGAAAAGTTAAGTTCATTTAATGAATGTTTAGAAGAACATTCTGGTAAGGACTTTGCCTTTGATTTTAATTTTGATGATGATATGTTTGGTGCTTTAGAAATCCCAAAGTTAAAACTTGTTATTCCTATTTATCTAGGTGCTTCTCAGAAGAATTTGGATAAGGGAGTCGGCCAAGTTGAAGGTTCTTCCTTACCTTTAGGTGGTCCTAGCACACATACTGTTTTATCCGCACATCGTGGGATGTGGACAAGAGCGATGTTTAGAAATATTGATGAATTGTATGATGGAGATATTTTTTACATTCATACGTTAAAAGAAACAATAACATATGAAGTGTATCGTCAAAAAGTTATATATCCGTATGAAACAGAATCTTTAGAAATTGAGGAAAATCGAGACTTAGCGACATTATTAACATGCCATCCTTATGGTTTTAACTATCAAAGATTGCTCATTCAAGCCGAAAGAAAAGATAACAAAAATTAAAGCCTCAATTTGCTTTAGTTTTTGTTTTATCCTCCTTTGTCGAAATTGGTATAGAATTTGTAAGGGTTTCTATTATATAATTGTATTTAATTGAATATTCACAAAGGTACACAAAACTACAAATTCGGTGAAGGGATGGTCTTATGAAAAAGTCTGCTATACAAGTGTTAATCGAGAAGAGAAAGATCGTCGCACAGGAGATTAATATTTTATTGGACAATTCCTACCTATGTTCAGAAGAATATTGTGAAATATGTGGATGTTTAATTAAGTTGGGATTTTTATATGAATTAATTACTTCTAAAATAAGAGAATTGAAAGGGCTATCAACAGAGATTGACGGTATTATAGATAGATATATGGGGATGAATAAACTGTCATTTCATTGGTTGTCCATTTCATGTGAATATATTTTTAGTGAAGTGGGGCAAAATGCATAGTCCAAATATTTCCGCTGGTAATAGGTATAATCCCCCATAGTTTATCCTACGTAAGTATTTATAGAACGGAGCGAGAAGGATGTTGCAAAAAAATCATCGTTTGCTGCTTTTAGTAGCTTTTATTTTAATGTTTATTCCTGTTCTAATGAATAAGCTTGTGCATGCAAATGATGAAACAGAATTCATAAATATATTCGATGAATCAGAAGATGGTGAACTATATACATCATTAGACGGGGATTGGTATTTTTTTCATGAACAACTATTATCTCCAGAAAAAACTGTTAAAAAGATGGGTGATGAGAGTTCCCAATTAGTAAAAATACCAAGTTCCTTTAAAAAACAAACAGGAAAAGTAAATACATTCGGTACTTATGTTGCAAATATAAAACTACCAGAGGAATTTATTGGAAAACAATTATCCATCCATGTTCCATTTCAATATAGTGCCTATCGCTTATTTATCGATGGTGAAGAGATTGCTAGTAATGGTCATGTTGGGCATAGTGCCTCGACACATCAATCAGAGATGGCTCCAGAAACAGGTGAATTTGTTGTCCAATCAGAATTGATTACAATTATGATGCATGTTTCTAGTTTTGAACACATTCGTGGTGGATTTGAAAACAGTATCCATATAGGTGATGAGCTAACAGTTACAAAGAAAATTACCCGAGATGTTGGAATTTCTCTTTTTTTAACGGGAAGCATTTTTGTTATTGGTATATTTTTAATTTCTTTAGGTTTATACAACTTAAAAGAGATCCACTATTTTGTATTTGGGTTGTTATCGGTAGTGATTGCTCTGCGTACTATTTTTACGGATCCCTTTTATTACACGATTATATTTGTTGATTCATCCTGGCTGTGGGGAACGCGCTTAGAATATATATTTACAGAAGCGGCTGCAATCTTGTTCGTTATTTTGTTTTGGATTTGGCATCGAGAAACATTTTCTAAACTGATTGTGATCTTAATAACAACTATTTTCTCTGTTTTAATAATAATTACATTATTTACGAAGCCTGTATTTTTTCAAAAGTTATATTTTAATGTTTTTCTAATTACGATTCCTTTTGCTTTTTATACGATATATGTTGTATATCAAAGTATTCGACGGCGAAATAAATACATAATTGTTAATATTATTGGTGCAGGACTCATATTTATTGGTTTTTTTAATGATTATTCATTAGGACAAGGTTGGCATTCCGGTCCTACATTAATGCTCCCAGCGGTAAGTAGCTTTATCTTACTGCATGTGATTTTTATGGGGAGGGATTTTGCACAAAATGTAAAATATATCGAAATGCAAAATAAAGAATTAGTGGAGCTAAATAAAGCGAAAGAAGGTTTACTGAAACGATTAGAAGCTGAAGTGGAGAGTAAAGAGGATTTTTTAATGCAAACATCTTATGAGCTTCGCAATCCTCTCCACGGTATGATCAATATTTCACGTTCAATCTTACAACAACGTGGCTATTTGTTTGATGAAAAAACAAAAGAAGATTTGAATTTACAAATTTCGATCGGGCAACATATGTCTCGCGCAGTAGAAGATTTAATTGATATTACAAGGCTTAGAGAACAAAACATCAAACTTCAACGGGAACAAGTCCATTTATTAACGATTACAACAGGGATTGTGGATATGTTTTCGGTGTTAATTGAAAATAAAGATATTGACATCAAAATAAAAGTTCCAAAGGATTATCCTCTACTTTATGTAGATAAAACTAGACTTATACAAATTATGTTTAATATTGTTCACAACGCTGTTAAATATACGACCCATGGAACGATTACAATTGATGCAGATATTTTTGAAGGCCAAGCGAGAATTTATATCCAGGACACTGGCATAGGTATTAGTAAAAATGATTTACGAACAATATTTGATATATACCAACGAGTTGGTGAGGGCTCTACCGTTACTGGAAAAGGGCTTGGATTAGGTTTAAGTATTAGTAAACAGTTAATTGAGCTTCATGGTGGAGAAATAGGTGTTAGCTCTATTTTAGGAAAAGGAACGGTTATTACATTTACATTGCCTTTTGTAGAAACTACGGAAGAACTTGTAGAAAAAAAGCAAGTAGCACTTTTACCAGAACGCACAACAGATGATTTGTTTCAAGAATTACCAAGCACTATTGAACAATCGATGATCGATGCTTTTATGAATGAAGAGAATATAGATGAAAGACCGAAGATTTTAGCGATTGATGACGATACGGTTAATTTAAAGATTTTAAAAAATATTTTGTCGGAGGATCAATATGAAATTGAGCTCGTTACCTGCACACAAGAAGCTTTGGAAAAGTTAGATGAAACTGGATGGGACCTCGTTATTTCAGATGTGATGATGCCGAATATGTCCGGATATGAACTCACTCGTATTATTCGAGAGAGGTTTACAATTGCAGAACTCCCGATTTTACTATTAACAGCACGTAAAAATGTTGAAGATGTTTATACAGCTTTTTTAGCAGGCGCAAATGATTATGTATCAAAGCCTGTTGATACGATAGAACTTAATGTTCGTGTTCGAACATTAACAAATTTACAAGCGGCCATCAATGATCGATTGAAAATGGAGGCTGCTTGGTTACAAGCCCAAATTCGTCCTCATTTTTTAATGAACACATTAAATTCTATTATTTCTTTAAGTGAAATTGATATTGAAAGTATGCAAGAGCTCATTGAACATTTTGTTAACTATTTACAGAGCAGCTTTTACTACAAAAATCTAGATAAGCTAGTACCTCTCGAGGATGAATTAGTATTATTAGATTCTTATTTATTTATCGAAAAGGTCCGCTTTGGTGATCGACTTAATGTTCGTTGGGATGTGGATGATAATACCGAAGGAAAAATCCCACCTCTCGCTATCCAAACCCTTGTTGAAAATGCAATCAACCATGGGATTTTACAGCGAATAGAAGGCGGAACGGTAACTATTCAAATTAAGAAACTTGAATTAGAGTTCGAAGTTTCGGTTATTGATGATGGTATAGGTATTGATAATGAAGAGTTGACAAATATATTTTCCATGAACTCTAATAAAGAGCAAGGAATTGGTTTAGTGAATACGGAACAAAGACTACAAAGACTTTTTGGTACGGGGTTAACTATTACAAGCACCCCCGGTCTTGGTACTGTTGTCAGTTTTAAAGCTCCACTACGCAATTTGAAAAGAGAATAATATTAGATTTGAATGCTCTCCACTTTTGACTGGAGAGCCTTTTTATTGGGGATTATTTGATAGAACATTTGAATAAAGTATAGTTTGATAATTTGTTCAAAACTTGTTTAGGTAGAACATTGTAAAATAATTAGTAGGTAATAAAAGGTGAATATAAAATTGTTTATATATTTATGAAAGGAAATACAAAGGAGCGATTATGATGCATAAATCCAGAAAAATATATAGCCCATTATTTATGAACGCTATATTAATGTTTTTGCTATTTTCTTCAAGCATTGTACTTGCTGAAAATAAGGATGAACCAAATATTGTTGGAAACCCAGCAGATCCAAAGCTATCTATCTATAAGTATGAGGACGGCAATTTTAAAGTGAATCAAAATGGTGGCTTTGAAGCGAATGTAGAAGGAGAACCTATTGAAGGGGTTGAATTTACATTAACGCAAACCCACCACTTTGATGTTGAATTGGATAGTTGGGAGGAAGTAACAAAGTGAAGTGAGTTAGTAGGGACGACAGATGCTCAAGGAAAAATAGAATTTACAAAGGCGGACGGATTGGAGCCAGGTCGTTATGAAGTGAAAGAAACGGATGCTCCAGATTTTGTTGTGAAATTTGAAGAAAATATACGCTATTGATATTCCTATGACTGCAGACGATGGTTCGACGTTAAACTACGACGTCCATGTATATGCAAAAAATGAAATTGTTCGCGAAGATGTTGTCTTACAGAAGGTTGATGATTCGGGCCAAGCATTAGCAAACGTTGACTTTGCTTTATATTATGATGATGGAACCGCTCCTTTTAATGATAATGTCTTTACCACAGATACAAACGGTGAAATTAGGATTGACAGTTTATCAAAAGGAAAATATTACTTTGAGGAAGTTAAGGCTCCTGAGAGATATGCAACAAACAATAAGAAGATTTATTTTGAAGTGTTATCAAACAATGGGGAAAATCAAGTTTTTTGGACATCCATTGATAGTTTTGTTAGTGAAAATGGTCAAGTTATTAACTATGGAGTTCCTGAAATTGAAAAGGATGTCGAGGATATTGACCATTACTTTGTCGATCGTGACAAAGAATTTGTCTATAATGTAGCGATTAAAACACCTGGAGATATTCATAAGTATAAAACGTTAGGTGTGACAGATATTCTTGATGAACGATTAGAGTTTGTTACTGATGGTTCAATTGCGGATGGTTAGAAGGTATCTGGAACGTATCGTGATAATATTTCCTTTTCTCAAGAAGGACAAACATTAAAGTGGTCTGTAAAGGATTTAGGTGAACTTCGACCTAAGGAAGATATCAAAATTACATTTACAGCTAAGATTAAGCCGAGTGCAGAGTTAGGTGAAGATGAAGCTGGTATCCCGAACGATGCTAGTTTAGATTTTGATAATGATCGTGGAGAAATTTCTGATCCAAAAAATCCACCAACAACACCACCTGTAATTGTTACACCGAAAAAAGGCGGTCTTAAAATTATTAAAGTAGATAAATCTGATCCTTCGCTTAGATTAGAGGGTGCCGAGTTTAAAATTACTATGGATAAAGAAGGAAATAATACCGTAATTGTAGATGCAAACGTAAAAGTAAATGGTGAGACTTATAGCGGAAGATTAGAAGGATTAACAACAGGAAAATCAGGAGAAATTTTAATAGAAAATTTATCTTCTGGGACATATTATTTACATGAAACAAAAGCCCCAATGTATCGTGATCATATTGGAAATGTGCAAAACTATCAATTATTAACAAGACCAGTGCAATTTACAATTGGTACAAACACGGAGATGAAAGAGTTAGTTGTTGAAAACTCAAAATCTAGATGGGAAATTCCAAGAACAGGTGGACTTGGAACGATTATTTTTACAACAGTCGGAGTTATTTTAATCATTGCAGCAATTATAGTCTTTGCCCGAAGAAGAAAACAAGAACAGGAAGAGCAAGCCTTAGCATAATTACTATGTTTTAGAAAGAATGTTAAAAGATCGAACAAAGGAATAATTATTATTCCTTTGTTCGGTTTTTGTGTTTTTCGTTCAATAGATGTAATTGTACAGAAAGTGTTTAGAATACTTTAGGAAAGGGTATAGAAATTAACACCTACTTAATTATACAGGTTTTAAAACAAGGAGGAGGCTATATAATGAAGACAATTATCGTTGATGATGAGCAGTTAAGTCTCCATAGATTTACTAAATTAGTAGAAGATATTGATTGTGTAGATGTAGTAGGAACGTTTTCTAATCCAAAAGAAGCATTACATACAATTTTGAAAGAAGAACCAGATATTCTTTTTTTAGATATTGAAATGCCTGAATTAAGTGGGTTAGATATAACGGAAGTATTGAAAAAAGTACATCCAAATGTACAGATTGTATTTGTAACAGCGTATCACAATTATGCCGTAGAAGCTTTTAATTTAAATGTTGTTGATTATTTAATGAAGCCGGTTCAAAAGCATCGGCTTGAAAAAACGATTGAGCGACTAAAAAAGAGAGAGCATCAAATATCTCCTATTTCCGAACGCTTTCCACTCGTATGCTGTTTTAATTCTTTACAATTTAGATGGTCTGATGAAAATGACTTTTTAAAAACAAAATGGCGCACAAAAAAGACAAGGGAACTTTTTGCTTATTTACTTTTCAATAAAGATAAGATGGTAAGAAAAGACGTTCTCGTTGATATGTTATGGCCACACTTAGAATGGAAACAAGGGATTACCCTCTTGTATAGTGCTATATATCAAGTGAGGCGAACACTACGTTCTATAGAATTTGATAATTATATAGAAATTAAAAACAGCGAAAACTATTACTTATTAACGATAAATGAGATTAAAATTGATATTGAGTTGTGGGAAGACAAGGTAGATGCATTAAGTGAATTAACTAATGAAGAGCTTCCTAAATATGAAGATGTAATCCAATCATATAAAGGTGACTTTTTACAAAAAAATGAATATGAATGGGCTGAGATAGAGCGGAAACGATTACGAACTACATGGCTATATACAGTACGAAAAACCGTTGACTTCTTAGTACAAGAAAATCAAATGTTAAAGTCTATTAATATTTATCATTATGTACAAGAAATATATCCTTTAGGAGAGGAAAGTTATTTTAGTTTAATGAAACTTTACGATAAAGTAAATAATAGAGAAGCAGTTAGAAGTCAGTATGAAAAATTGAATAATATTTTAATGCAAGAGTTAGGTGTTAAACCAAACACTGAAATACAAGATTGGTTTGAA
>Ga0079225_10002432_pt1 | contig 10739 bp, 10 predicted proteins | sample Poulit2012_FD_76344 | JGI IMG/M metagenome (GOLD analysis project Ga0079225, IMG submission 76344) | Agricultural soil microbial communities from Georgia to study Nitrogen management - Poultry litter 2012 | ecosystem: Environmental > Terrestrial > Soil > Agricultural land | place: USA: Georgia...
TATTTCAAATACTTGATTTATTCAGTAAAGGGAGTACCTTTCGTGAACTCGCATCTTTGTCTGCAATTAATGTAGAAACATCCGAAACACAAACAACCAATACCCAACAGCAGATTGCAACTCAATTTTTGACTCACTTACAAAACTATATGAAATTAATGGGCTTAAATAATGAAAATGAATTAAAATTGAATTTAGACAATGCGGATCAGATGCAGGCTTTAAAAAGTGATCCTTCTATCAAATCCATGCTTATGAACATGGTACAGGGACAGGAAGGGAATCGTGCACAAGCGGCACTCCTTCATTTTATTAATGGAATGCAAATGCAATCAATTACAGAAATTAATAATGCTTTGCAGGCTTCCTTTATGTTACCTGGAGAAAAACTCTCCCTAAATCAAGATGTGTACATGCAGTTTGAAGGAAAGAAAGATAAAAACGGGAACATTGATTCCGATTTCTGTCGGATCCTGTTTGTATTAGAATTGGAAAAAATGAATGAGACTATGATTGATATGCAAATTCAAAAACGGATTATTTCTGTAAACATATACAATGAACAAAAAGAACCATCAATGGTTGAACTTTTAATACCTTCATTGAAGGATTCTTTAGATAAATTAGACTATCAATTATCTGCTGTACAGTGGAAACCTTTATATGATCGGACAACTTCTACTAATAAACAAACGGATAATTATGTACTTACAGAAAACCGTGATAGGGAAAGGTATGATTTTCTCATATGAAAACAAATCGAAAAACAGCTGCAGCACTTTCCTATGATAAGTTAAAAGATAGTTCTCCTAAAATGACGGCACTTGGAAAAGGGACAATTGCTGAGGAAATTATTCAAAAGGCAGCATCTAATGATATACCAGTATTGGAGGATCCTTCCTTAGTGGCATTGCTTTCTGAGCTTAATATTAATGAAACAATCCCAGAAGAATTGTATCAAGCTGTAGCAGAGGTATTCGCTTTTATTTACAGAATTGATCAACAAAGCAAAGTGTAAAACGCATATTGTTTTGTTTATCCTTTGTGTAATTGTGCGGTTTTTATTACAATGGAAGTGCAATCAAATTTAAAACGGAGGCATATAGGATGAATATACACGAGTATCAAGCAAAAAACGTATTGCGGGAGTATGGTGTTAACGTACCTAATGGTTATGTTGCCTACTCTATTGATGAAGCAGTTGCTAACGCAAAAAAACTTGGCGGAGACGTCAACGTAGTAAAAGCACAAATTCATGCTGGTGGACGTGGTAAAGCCGGCGGGGTAAAAGTAGCAAAAAACATTGACGAAGTACATACGTATGCTAAGGAAATCTTGGGTAAGACTCTTGTCACCCATCAGACAGGCCCGGAAGGAAAAGAAGTAAAACGTCTTTTGATTGAAGAAGGATGTAACATTGATCAAGAATATTACCTCGGACTTGTACTCGATCGTAATATTTCTCGTATCGTTTTAATGGGATCAGAAGAAGGCGGCATGGAAATTGAAGAAGTTGCTGCAGAATCACCAGAGAAAATTTTTAAAGAAGTTATTGATCCAGCTGTAGGGCTTACGGGATTCCAGGCTAGAAGAATGGCATTTAACCTAAATTTCCCTAAAGAAGTCGTTGGAAAAGTAGCAAAATTACTTATAAATCTATATAAAACATTCATCGATAAAGATTGTATGACAGTTGAAATTAACCCACTTGTTACGACAAAAGAGGGTGACGTAATGGCACTTGATGCTAAAATGAATTTTGACGAAAATGCGCTATTCCGTCAACAAGACATTTTCGAACTTCGTGATCTTGAAGAAGAGGAAGCAAATGAAATTGAAGCTTCTAAATATGACTTGAGTTATATCCAGCTTGACGGGAATATCGGATGCATGGTTAATGGTGCTGGTCTAGCTATGGCAACAATGGATATTATTAAATATGAAGGTGGTAATCCAGCTAACTTCCTAGACGTTGGTGGAGATGCTACAGCTGAAAAAGTAGCTGAAGCTTTCAAAATCATCCTTTCTGACCCAGAGGTTAAAGGTATCCTTGTTAACGTGTTTGGCGGTATCATGAAATGTGATGCAATTGCGGAAGGTATCGTTACGGCTACAAAACAGTTAGGACTTGAAATTCCATTAGTTGTACGACTTGAAGGTACGAATGTCGAACTTGGTAAAAAGATATTGGATGAATCAGGACTAAATATCACTGCAGCAGATTCTATGGGTGATGGTGCTAAGAAAATCGTCGGCATGGTATAATAACACAATTAAAATTAGTATGTAGAAAGGACGTTCATGGATGAGTATTTACGTAGATAAAGATACAAAAGTAATAGTACAAGGTATTACCGGTTCTGCTGGTTTGGATCATACAGAGCAAATGTTAAAGTATGGCACAAAGATCGTAGGAGGCGTTACGCCTGGTAAAGGTGGAGAAACAGTACTAGATGTGCCTATTTTCAATACGTTGGAAGACGCTGTAAAAGAAACAGGCGCTACTGTTTCGATTATTTATGTACCTGCACGTTTTGCTGCAGATGCAATTATGGAAGCAACAGATGCAGAGATGGATCTGACTATTTGTATTACAGAACATATTCCTGTAGTTGACATGATTAAAGTGAAAAACTATATGGAAGGCAAGAAAACACGTTTAATTGGCCCGAACTGTCCAGGAGTTATTACTGCAGATGAATCTAAGATTGGTATTATGCCTGGTTATATCCATAAAAAAGGCCATATTGGCGTTGTTTCTCGTTCAGGTACTTTGACATATGAAGCAGTTCATCAGCTGTCACAAGCTGGTTATGGACAAACTACTGCTGTTGGAATAGGAGGAGACCCTGTCAACGGTACTAATTTCATCGATGTGTTAAAGGAATTTAATGAAGATCCGGAAACTTTAGCAGTAATGATGATTGGTGAAATTGGTGGTACAGCCGAAGAGGAAGCAGCTAAGTGGATTAAAGAAAATATGGACAAGCCTGTAGCAGGATTTGTCGGTGGAGCAACAGCACCTAAAGGTAAAAGAATGGGACATGCTGGTGCCATTATTTCCGGTGGTGAAGGTACTGCATCTGCTAAACAAAAAGTCATGAGAGAATGTGGCATTAAAGTTGCAGAATCCCCGGCTAAAATGGGTGAAACTTTAATCGAATTTCTCGAAGAAAAAGGTATCAAAGATAAATGTAAAACACATTAATAAACAAGGAGCCTGATATTCAGGCTCCTATTTAAAAACATATAAAGGCAGTGATGATTTGCAAACAAAACGAGATCGACTTATTTTTTTACATCGAATCCCTATGCTTAGCCGTCAAAAAATTTATCAATTACAAGCTTATGATCCAACACTCCAAACCATCTTCAATTCTACACCTTCAGAAGTCAGTCAATTACTCCACATCCCAATGAAACATTCCATCTCTATATATCAAACAATTCGTAATAGTTCCTTTATCAATCAAATAAAAAAAGATGAGGATAATATAACAATCATTACACAAGAAGATGAGGCGTATCCAGATAGTTTAAGAGATATTCCCGATGCACCATTAGTACTCTATCTTGTAGGTGATCAAACACTCTTGCAATCTAATTATATGCTTAGTGTTATTGGTACAAGAAAACCTTCAGAAGAAGCCTTTCAAAAGTTATCTCATATCGTAAAACCATTAATTAAAGCGGGATGGATTATTGTTAGTGGTCTTGCATATGGTATAGATAGCTATGCGCATGAACTAACCGTCCAAAATCATGAAAAAACAATAGCGGTACTAGGTAGTGGTTTTTATCATATTTATCCAAAAGCGCATACAAATTTATGTAGAAGAATTGCTAGAAATGGATTGTTAGTGAGTGAATATCCACCAATTGTTCAGCCGCGTAAACATCACTTTCCTGAACGAAATAGAATCATCAGTGGATTATCTGAAGGAACACTTGTCATTGAGGCCGCTGAAAAAAGTGGTACAATGATTACGGTTGACCAGGCCCTAGATCAAGGTAAGGATATTTATGCAGTTCCTGGATCTCCAATTATTCCACAAACAATTGGCTGTAACAGATTGATTCAAGATGGCGCCAAATTGGTTATTAGCGCAACAGATATCCTTGAAGAATGGCCTATAAATCAAGTGTAATTTCAGGAATTAAAACGCGCAATATTTGACAAACGGAATCTATCTCCTTACTATAAGTGGAGATTTCCCATTTATTTATAATAGTTAAAACAAACAGTTTGAACACCTCAAGAATACAGGAGGCAGTAAAATGGCTACTCGTCATCTGGTGATTGTTGAATCGCCTGCAAAAGCAAAAACAATAGAACGTTATTTAGGTAGAAAATATAAAGTAAAAGCTTCCATGGGACATGTACGTGACTTACCAAAAAGTCGTATGGGTGTTGATGTGGATGCGAATTATGAACCAAAGTATATTACGATAAGAGGAAAAGGCGAAACTTTAAAAGAATTACGTAAAGAGCAAAAAAAGCAGAAAAAATCTATCTCGCAGCTGACCCGGACCGTGAAGGAGAGGCAATTGCATGGCATTTAGCTCATGCGTTGAATGTTGACGAAGCTTCGGATTGCCGAGTCGTATTCAATGAGATTACAAAAGATGCAATCAAAGAATCTTTTAAAAATCCGCGAAAAATTGATCATGATCTTGTAGATGCGCAACAAGCAAGGAGAATTCTTGATCGTTTAGTTGGATATAATATTAGCCCTATATTATGGAAGAAAATTAAAAAAGGATTAAGTGCCGGACGGGTACAATCAGTAGCGTTGAAGATGATTATTGAACGCGAAAAAGAGATTAAGAACTTTAAGCCAGAAGAATACTGGTCCATCAATGCTCAATTTCTTAAAGGAAAAGATACATTCCAGGGGAAGTTCTACGGCATAAAAGGCAAGAAAAAAGAATTAAAAAATGAAAAAAGTGTCAAAGAAATTATTGATCAATTAACAGAAGAACAGTTCACGATTGATAAAGTGAATAAAAGAGAACGAAAACGAAATCCAGCCAAACCTTTTATTACTTCTTCATTACAACAGGAAGCAGCCAGAAAGTTAAATTTCCGTGCAAGAAAAACGATGATGGTTGCTCAGCAATTATACGAAGGTATTGACCTCGGAAAACAAGCCGGTGGTATTACAGGTTTAATTACTTATATGAGAACGGATTCTACTAGAATCTCAGAAACAGCCAAAGCGGAGGCTTCCTCTTATATAACGGATCATTACGGAAAAGAATATTTAGGTGCAAAGAAGAAAAACAAAAATCAAGAAGGCGCACAAGATGCCCATGAGGCTGTTCGGCCTACTTCCGTGATGCGAGATCCAAAATCTTTAAAAGGTATTTTATCCAATGATCAATTCAAATTGTACAAATTGATTTACGAACGTTTTCTTGCGAGTCAAATGGCACCCGCAATCATGGATACAGTAACTGCCCATTTATCAAATAACGGTATAGAGTTTCGTGCTAATGGATCTCAAGTAAAATTTAAAGGGTTTATGAAAGTGTATGTAGAAGGTGTTGACAATAAAAAACAAGAAGATGAAGGTTATTTACCGGAATTAAAAGAAGGCGAAAAAGTATCTGCTAAAGATATAAAACCAAATCAACACTTTACACAACCACCTCCGAGATACACAGAGGCGACCCTTGTTGGGGTGCTTGAAAAGCAAGGAATAGGGCGCCCGTCAACTTATGCTCCAACATTGGAAACTATCATCCGTCGGGGTTATGTCAGTTTGGATAAAAAAAGATTTGTCCCTACAGAACTGGGCGATATTGTCCATGAAATGATTCAAGAATATTTCCCGGAAATTACAAGTGTTGATTTTACGGTTAAGATGGAAGAAGACCTTGACCAAATTGAAGAAGGAAATGTTGAATGGGTTAAAATCATCGATGACTTTTATCAAGATTTCAGACCACGTCTTGAAAAAGCGGAAAAAGAAATGGAATCCATTGAAATTAAAGATGAACCGGCAGGGATTGATTGTGAAAAGTGTGGTAATCCGATGGTTATAAAAATGGGGCGTTATGGTAAATTTATGGCCTGCTCCAATTTTCCAGACTGTCGTAATACAAAACCAATTTTAAAAAAGATTGGGGTTACATGTCCAACATGTAAACAGGGTGAAATTGTTGAAAGAAAATCAAAAAAGAATCGAGTCTTTTTCGGATGCGAAAGATATCCTGATTGTGAATTTGTCTCCTGGGATAAACCAGTGGGGAGAAATTGTCCGAAATGTGATGAGTTCTTAGTTGAAAAGAGAACTAAAAAACAAGTGCAAATTAAATGCAGTAATTGTGATTATAAAGAAGAGGCACAGACATGACGAGTCTACAAGCAATTTAATTTGACTATCTGCATAATAATAAGTAAAATAACTGTTTGGATATTGTGCAACGATACACAATATTCAAACAGTATTTTTTTCGAGTACTATTCAGAATTTTAGTATAATTGCGTTAAATTTTTGATGTAAAAATATCAATATGTTATGATATAAGCGTTCTTAAGATTCAAGTAGGTGAGAAAATGTCTGAAGATTTTCGCATGAAATGTGAACAGTTTTTAGAGTATTTAGAGGTGGAAAGACATTACTCAGCATTCACAATTACTTTTTACAAACATGATTTAAAGTTATTCCTTGATTTTTTGGAAAAGGAACAAATAACAACCTTAGAAGATGTAGATTATCGGGTAGTGCGTATATTTTTAACTGAATTGTATGATCGGAAACTAAAAAGAACATCGGTATCACGAACATTATCGTGTTTACGATCTTTTTATGCTTTCATGGAAACGAGACGATTCATTCATCAGAACCCATTTCTTCATATATCGCTACCTAAACAAGATCAATACATTCCAGAATTTTTTTATGAAAATGAACTGAAAGAGCTTTTTAAAGTTAACGATATTTCAACACCGCTTGGGCAGCGGAACCAAGCATTATTAGAAACATTTTATGCGACTGGTTTGAGAGTTAGTGAGGCAGCAGCTTTACAAATACAAGATATTGATTTTCAACTTAGTGTATTAAAAGTGACTGGAAAGGGTAGAAAAGAAAGGTATATTCCATTTGGTGAATATGCACAACAAGCGCTCGAATGTTATATGAAAAATGGGCGTGAACAATTGTTGAAAGATAAACAATCAGTAAATGGTATGTTTTTAAATAATAGAGGTAATCCACTTACAACACGTGGGATTTATTATATTTTTGAATCAATGATTAAAAAAACATATTTGACTGCCAATATCCACCCACATAAGCTGCGTCACACGTTTGCAACCCATTTATTAAATGAGGGGGCAGATCTTCGGACAGTTCAAGAACTACTGGGACATGAAAATTTGTCATCAACACAAATATATACCCATGTTACAAAGGATCGCTTGCGAAATGTTTATTTGAACGCTCATCCAAGGGCGAGAAGTGATTAAAACGTAAGTAAAAGGAGTGGGTTTAAAATGAACCAAGACATGCACGCGACAACAATATTTGCTATACAGCATAATGGGCAAGCGGCAATGTGTGGTGATGGTCAAGTAACACTTGGCAATGCAGTTATTATGAAACAAAAAGCAAGAAAAGTACGCACATTGTTTAAAGGTGAAGTAATAGCTGGCTTTGCGGGTTCAGTTGCTGATGCATTTACTTTATTTGAAAAGTTTGAAGGAAAACTCGAGGAATACAACGGTAATTTAATGCGTGCAGCTGTCGAACTCGCTAAGGAATGGCGAAGTGATAAAATGTTGCGACAATTAGAAGCGATGCTGATTGTGATGAATCGAGATAGTTTACTTCTCGTTTCAGGTACAGGAGAAGTAATTGAGCCAGATGATGGTATATTAGCAATCGGTTCTGGTGGTAATTATGCTTTAAGTGCCGGCCGGGCATTGAAGGACTATGCGACTGGGTTGTCTGCAAAAGAAATTGCAGAAGCAGCGTTAACAATAGCCGGCGATATTTGTGTGTTTACAAATGATCAAATTGTAACAGAAGTCTTAGAATGATGGATGAAAGGAGTTGCATGCATAGATGGAAGTAAACTATACGCCTAAAAAAATATTAGAATTGCTAGATCGTTATATTATTGGGCAAAATGCTGCCAAGCGATCGGTAGCAGTTGCTTTAAGAAATCGATATCGCAGAACATTATTAGAGGACTCTATAAAAGAAGAAATTGTACCGAAAAATATTTTGATGATTGGTGCAACAGGTGTCGGAAAAACAGAAATTGCCCGTCGTTTAGCAAAGCTTGTTCAGGCACCATTTATTAAGGTTGAAGCGACGAAGTTTACGGAAGTAGGTTACGTTGGTCGTGATGTTGAATCAATGATTAGAGATCTCGTTGAAATGTCATTACGTATAGTAAAAGAAGAAAAAATGAAAGAAGTAGAAGGCAAGGCAACGGAAGAAGCAAATAAAAGAATTGTGAAATTACTAGTACCAGAAATGAAAAAAGAGAAATCTGTTAAAAATCCTTTTGAAATGCTATTTCCTAATGTGGATGAAGATGAAGATGATTCTGATAAACAGGAACAAGATGAAGGAATTGCGGATAAAAGAAAAAACATTTCTAAACTGCTTGAAATGGGAGAATTAGAAGATAAGGTTGTTCAAGTAGAAATTGAAGAACAAGCCCCTTCCATGTTTGACATGCTCCAAGGTTCTGGTATGGAACAAATGGGAATGAATATGCAAGATGCTTTCAGTCAATTAATGCCTTCTAAGAAAAAAAAGCGTAAACTTCCTGTTAAAGAAGCACGTAAAGTACTTATACAGCAAGAAGCCCAAAAAATGATTGACATGGATGAAGCTCAGCAAGAAGCAGTTTATCGTGCGGAACAAACGGGAATAGTCTTTATTGATGAAATTGATAAAGTGGCTGGTAAAGGTCAAGAGTCTGGAAATGTCTCAAGAGAGGGTGTCCAGCGTGATATTTTACCGATAGTAGAAGGTTCGACGGTGATGACGAAATATGGTGCTGTAAAGACTGATCATATTTTATTTTTTGCTGCAGGTGCTTTCCATATGGCGAAACCATCTGACTTAATTCCGGAATTACAAGGACGATTTCCTGTAAGGGTAGAATTTGATAAATTAGAAGTAGATGACTTTATCAAAATTCTAACAGAACCTTCTAATGCATTATTGAAGCAATATACAGCACTTTTAGAAACAGAAGGTATAAAAGTGGAATTTAAAGAGGATGCTGTAAAGAGGATTGCAGAAATTGCCTTTCAAGTAAACCAAGACACAGATAACATTGGGGCTAGAAGATTACACACGATTTTAGAAAAGCTACTCGAAGATTTATCGTTTGAAGCACCAGATATTCAAATGGATACGGTTGAAATCACAACTTCTTATGTTGATGAAAAGCTAAAGAACATTGTAGCAGATAAAAACTTGACTCAGTTTATTTTGTAATTTAAAAAGTGAATGAATGTTCAGTCTGTTTTTAACAAGTTTAACAAAATGATACGACTGTATGGAGGAAATAAAAAATGAGCTTATTAGAACATACTAGAAAAATTAATGCTTTATTGCAAAAATCAGCAGGAAAACCAGTGAATTTCAATGATGTTTCTAAAACATTGTCTGAAGTTATTAATGGAAATACTTTTATTTTAAGTAGACGTGGTAAGTTACTTGGTGTAGCGATTCATCAAGAAATTGAGAATGATCGAATGAAATCAATGCTTGAAAATCGTCGATTCCCAGAAGAATACACGAGATCACTCTTATCTATTCAGGAAACTACTGCAAATATAGATACAGAAAGTGTTAACAGTGTATTCCCTTATGAAAATCGTGATCTTTTTCGCGATGGCTTAACAACTATTGTTCCGATTATTGGTGGCGGTGAAAGATTGGGCACATTGATTTTGGGACGATTAGTGGATAGTTTCAATGACGATGATTTAATATTAGCGGAATATGGTGCAACAGTAGTTGGTATGGAAATTTTGCAAGGAAAAGCAGAAGAAATTGAAATGGAAGCAAGAAGCAAAGCTGTTGTCCAAATGGCAATTAATTCATTGTCCTTTAGTGAACTTGAAGCAATTGAACATATCTTTGATGAATTAGATGGTACAGAAGGATTATTGGTAGCATCAAAAGTAGCAGATCGCGTCGGTATTACTCGCTCTGTCATAGTGAATGCACTAAGGAAATTAGAAAGTGCAGGAGTTATTGATTCCAGATCACTAGGTATGAAGGGTACATTTATTAAAGTATTAAATGAAAAATTCTTAAATGAATTAGAAAAACTTCGTACAAAATAACCATAAATCAATATATACAAAAAAACAGCTGTTCATACAGCTGTTTTTTTGTTACGATGGATGGTGTCATGTAAAAAACTTGTCACAATTTGTTTAAGTAAAATTAATAAATTAATGATAAAATGAGTCTAACATCTCAATTAATGACAATTCTATATATTATTATCTAGTTAATAGGATTCAAGCGAATTTTTTGTTATGATATATAAGTAATAAGTTAGACTTTATTAGACAAAAAATTGTTACATGATATTAATATTTCTTAATGATACGATTAGATATAGAGGTGAATTAGATATGGCTTATTTGGACCAGGCAATTGGTACAATGACAACCGCCTTGGATTATGGTGCCAAACGCAATGAATTAATATCAAATAATATTTCAAATGTGGATACACCGAATTATAAGGCAA
>Ga0079225_10002433_pt1 | contig 10738 bp, 10 predicted proteins | sample Poulit2012_FD_76344 | JGI IMG/M metagenome (GOLD analysis project Ga0079225, IMG submission 76344) | Agricultural soil microbial communities from Georgia to study Nitrogen management - Poultry litter 2012 | ecosystem: Environmental > Terrestrial > Soil > Agricultural land | place: USA: Georgia...
CGGATCTTGCCTCTGTCGGTCATGATGCACCTCTTCGTTGCGCCAGCGGAAGCATGACGTAATCGGAGGACCCCATCACTCAGAAACTTGGTTGCCTGACTCGACCTACGCGTGCACTGCTTGTATCTTGCTCGTGTTCAAAAAGAGCTATCGGTCGAGAACATGCGCTACCAGAGTTTCATCCTGCCAGTTTCACTGCTGCTTGCCTTGGTTCCTGCCACCTTCGTTCAAGCAAGCCTAGACAGCCCATCGGGCCCGGTCAGAATTGTGGACCTGGCCGGCGAGACCTCCGTGGCAGTAGGAGACACCATCTTTCCGCTGGGCACCCACTCCCATGCCGCCTTGCACACCCAGGTCGGTGACCTCGTCCTTGTCACATACAGTACTGGGGGCAACCTCTGTCCGGCTCAATTTGTCTGGCTCAATACCGCACCGGGAAGCGTCGGGCTCAGCAAGACCTTCGGCACCTGCTCGGAAGGGGCAGAAGTGAGCCGCGACGGGAAGTTCGTCACCGTTACCATGCAGTCCTCCAATGCCAGCGTGGGGATGGTGGCTTTTGACTATGACGGCGAACGAATCACGGAGCGGATGCTTGGATTGGAGAGTTCCGACGTCGCAAAGGCGGCTGCCGGCAACCCTGAAGCCTGGATTGGCGAGAGCCTGCACGAGTTCCTGCGTGCCGCGGAGAACGAGGCGCAGCTCATTTCCGCGCTTGGCTGGGATGCCCTCGACGAACTACGCCATTCGACCGTGGTCGGCAGCGAGCGCCTGGAAAGTGATGGCGACTGGATCACCGGCTCCGGTTGCCGCCCCCACATGTGCAACACGGATTATGGGGCGCTCGCCATTCACCGCCAGACGGGAAGCTTGCTCGCGGCGCTGAAGAGCAGTGGCGAAAAGCCGCGTCTTGTCGGCGAACCTCTCGGCCCCCTGCCAAATGCGATTCGCGAGGTGATGACCAGAAGGTGAGGGCCGCTCGATTATGTCTTGCCCTCGGATCAAAACGGAAATGAGGGGCCAGCTCACTCTTACAAAGGCGTCCAACTTGATTTGCTAGCCACACCAATCGATTTCCCTTTCCTACCGCAGCTTACACCCGATTCCCGCAGTTCAGCCGCTGTCTCTCGACCAGCAACTTCACCTCCTCGATGAATGCTTTGATTGCGGGTGCCCGTTCCTCATCGTGTCGGAACGCGATGGAAATCTGGCGGCGGATCTCCGGAACCAGCCTGCACACCCAGACATCCTCGAGATCACGGCTGGTCCTGAGCCCCGGAATCATCGAGATCGCATAGCCCTCGCGGATCATGGCGATGGTCACCTCGAATCCGCGGGACCGGGCGACAATGTTTGGCGTAAAACCGGCCATGCTGCAGGCTTCGCTCAGCATCCGGTTGTAGGCCTCTGATGCGGTGTCGATTGCCCAGCGCTCTTCCCGGAGCTGCGACAGCTCGACTGCCCGCTGACCCACCAGGCGATGCGACATCGGCACCACGATGTTGAAGACATCCGAAAGCAGCGGCAGGGTGCGGATCTGAGGGTCCAGTTGCCCTTGTGGGACGTTCAGATCGTCGATCAGCGCGATATCGGTTTGCCAACTGCGCAGGGCGACCACGCTCTCGTGCGGCTCCATCTCGTCGAACTGAAAGGCGAGACGCGGCTGGGAAGCGAGAAGGGCAAGGGCAACGTTCGGGACCAGGCTGGCCGCGACCGAAGGGAAGGCGGCGACACGCAATTCGCCCGAAATGACGCTCTTTATCTCCTCAAGGTCGAGCCGCGCGGCCTCCAGTTCCTGAAGCACCCGCTCGGTTCGCTGGGCCAGCCGCCGCCCCGCTTGGGTTAGGACTACACCGCGTCCGCGCCGCTCGATCAGGCGCGTGCCAGCCTCGGCCTCGAGCAGGGCGATCTGCTGCGATACCGCCGAGGGCGAGATGCGCAACGCCTCCGCAGCCGCGGCCATCGTACGGCGGATCGAGAGTTCCCGCAGTGTTCGTAGTCGGCCGACGTCCAAGTTGCCTCGGGCTCCTTGCAAGTGGATTCGTAAGCGCAGCTTATCAGGTGCCGAAAGACAATGTACTGTTTCCCTTGCTCCGTTCTCCCTATCTTGTGCGCCGAACCAGCCAGCTTACGAGGGATTGCCATGACCGATGCGACCCGCGCCTTCTTCACGGCGCACGCGGACGAGACCGATCCGCTGATTGCTCGCGCGCTGGCGCATGAACTGCGGCGCCAGCAGGACCAGATCGAATTGATCGCTTCCGAGAACATCGTCAGCCGCGCCGTTCTCGATGCGCTGGGCCACGAGATGACCAACAAGACTCTCGAAGGCTATCCAGGCAACCGCTTCCACGGCGGCGGCGAGTTTGTCGATATTGTCGAGCAGGCCGCGATTGATCGCGCCAAGGAGCTGTTCGGTTGCGGCTATGCCAACGTCCAGCCGCATTCCGGAACCCAGGCCAACCTGGCGGTTTTCTTCCTGCTACTGAAGCCCGGTGACCGGATTCTCTCGCTCGACCTAGCGGCCGGCGGGCATCTTTCGCACGGGATGAGGGGCAACCTCTCGGGCCGCTGGTTCGAATCCCACAATTACAACGTCAATCCCCAAAACGAAGTGATCGACTGTGACGAGGTCGAGCGCATCGCCGAGGAGGTGCGGCCCAAGCTGCTGATCACCGGCGGCTCGGCCTACCCGCGCGAGCTGGACTTCGAACGACTGGGCAAGATCGCGAAGAAGGTTGGCGCCTTCTTCATGGTGGATATGGCCCATATCGCCGGGCTGGTGGCGGGCGGCGCCCATCCTTCACCCTTCCCGTACGCCGACATCGTGACCTGCACGACCACCAAGACGTTACGCGGGCCGCGCGGCGGGCTGATCCTGACCAATCACGAGGAATGGTATCGCAAGCTGCAGGCGGCGGTGTTCCCGGGCGTGCAGGGCTCGCTGCACAGTCAGGTGCTGGCTGCCAAGGCGATTTGCCTGGGCGAGGCGATGCGCCCCGAGTTCCCGGTCTACGCGGCTCAGGTGGTGGCGAACGCCCGTGCCATGGCCGAGACCCTGTCGTCGCGCGGCGTCCGCATCGTGTCGGGCGGCACGGATACTCATATCGTGCTGATCGACCTCTCGTCGAAGGGCTTGGACGGCAAGAGGACGGAGGATTTGCTGGCGGCCGCCAATATCACATCCAACAAGAACCCGGTGCCCAACGACAGCCCGCGCCCGGCGGAATGGGTAGGAATGCGGCTCGGCTCGGCGGCGGCGACCACGCGCGGCATGAAGGAGGCCGAGTTTCGCGAGCTTGGCAACGTTATCGCGGATCTAGTCGAGGCCGAGGCGGCAGGCGATGCCGCAGCCGCGGTTGCGCAGGCCCGCGCCCGGGTCGCCACGCTCACACAAGCGTTCCCCTCCTACCGGGAGTAGACCGGATCGCCTTTGATCTGAATGACTACAGGCTTCAGATCAAAGGCGTGAATCCCGTCTACATCAAAGAAATAGTACAGATCGTTTCAGATCAGTTCTAGATGCCTGCAGCCCGCACGCCCGCCCGCTTGATGTCTGCTAACCGCGCGCACATCGGACGGTCGGGCTTGCGCAGCACGCCCGCGATGCCGGGATCGGCCATCGGCAGAAATATCAACCCTGACTTAATGCGTAGTGCAGCAATGCTAACTGGTATGGCCTGTTTGCGCGGCCTAGGCTCGGCCCCGTGCGGTTTAGACGACCCGCCGAGGCCCAAGGGCCGCCGGAAGGCAAAGAGTGTCAGATGGGAGGAACATCGAGAATGAAGAGTATCGTCTTCGGAGCGGCCATCCTTGCCGTTACAGCAGGCAGCGCCATGGCGGGGGTATTGGATACCGTGCTTGAGCGTGGTGAACTCAACTGCGGCACCGACAACACCGCTCCCGGCTTCGGATACCTGGACACGACGACCGGGCAGATGCAGGGACTGGACGTCGATTACTGCCGCGTGGTGGCGGCTGCGGTTCTGGGTGACGCGGACAAGGTCAACTTCGTAAACGTCACTGATAAGAGCCGCTTCACCGCAGTCCAGACTGGGCAGGTGGACGTCGTCTTTGCCCATACGACAATAGTTCCCGCGCGCGAATCCGCCATCACTGTGGACTTTCTTCCTGTCAACTTCTGGGATGGGACCGGCGCCATGGTGAAGTCCGATCTCGGCGTGGCAAGCGTGTTCGAGTTGGACGGTGCCAACCTCTGCACCACGCAGGGTTCCTCGACCGAGGCCGCACTGGCCAACCTGATCAAGGGCGAGGGCTGGTCTAATCAGGTGCTCACCTACGAGAACCTCGAGAAATTGTTCGGCTCGCTGAACAGTGGGCGCTGCGATGCGATGTTCACCGACAAGTCGGCGCTCGCGGCTTGGCGCGCGAACTCGGGCGATCCTGAAGCCTATCTTCTGCTGCCGGAAATCATCGAGAAGTCGCCTTTTGCCGGCTTCGTTGCCGCCAATGACAGCCGCTGGCGCAATGCGCTGCGCTGGATCAACTTCGCGCTGATCGAGGCCGAAGAGATCGACCTGAACTCGGCCAATATCGCCGAGAAGGCTGGGACCGACGACCCAACGCTGCGCAAGTTCCTCGGGCTCGACGGCAGCTACGGTGCCGATCTCGGAATCCCAGCCGATTTCGTCGCCCAGGCCATCACCCAAGTCGGCAACTATGGCGAGATCTACGAGCGTAACCTCGGCCCAGATACGCCGATCTACATCCCGCGAGAAGGCACGCCGAACGCGCTGTGGCGGGACGGTGGCGCGATGCTCTCGCCACTCTGGAACTGAAACCAGACGGGATGCGGGTCCAATTGCCCCGCATCCCGCTCTGGGCGTCCCGGTTCCGGTTCCCTGGCGTTGCTGCGCTCGTTGCATGAGCGTCTTGCAGTCCGGGTGGTCGGATGCCGGCCGGTGGGCGAGAAATTAGCGTGACCCCCCAACTTCGCTGGCGGCGGCTGCGTCGCAGCCTGTCGCAGGCTATCGTTCTTGGCGCCGCCTTGCTTGCGCTGATCGGCCTGGGGCTACTGGTGCGGCAGGGCTTTGCCGAGCGAGGCGTCAGCTTCAGCTTTGATTTCCTGACCAAACGCGCGGGATTTGAGATCTCGGAAGGGTTCGCCCCAACCGCGTCCGGTTTCGCGCCCTTCACCTCGGACATGAGCAACTGGCAGGCGCTAGCCATCGGCCTGTTCAATACGCTTAAGGTGGCGATCGTGGCGATTGCGTTGGCCACGATGATAGGTGTAGCGCTGGGCGTCTCGCGGTTGTCCGGCAACTGGGTAGTGCGGAATCTAGCCTTCTGGCTCACCGAGTTCGTGCGCAACACGCCGCTGCTCATCCAACTAACCTTCTGGTATGTGGCGGTGGTGCTGCAGCTTCCCGGGCTGAGGGACGCCGCGCAGTTCTGGGGTATGATCATCAGCCAGCAAGGATTTTGGTTCCCGCGCCCTCTCGTCACCGGCGGCGCGGCGGACTGGCTTGCGCTCGCGGCGCTTGTCGCAGCGGTTCTTGCCATTCCCGCCGGGCCGGTACTGCGTCGCCGCGCCCTCGCGGGCCTCGCGGTGTTTCTGCTGGCCCTCGCCCTGGCTCTCGGTTTCCGCGTCGGACTTGAAATGCCCGAGGTCGGGCGCTTCCGAGCCAGCGGCGGCATTGTGATTAGTCCGGAATATACGGCACTTCTGGTCGCGCTCACGGTGAACACGGCTGCCTATCTCGGAGAGATCGTCCGTGGTGCAATCGAAGCCTTACCAAAGGGACAGTGGGAGGCTGCGGATTCGATCGGGCTCTCGCGGCGCTACGTGCTTGGCGACGTGGTGTTGCCGCAGGTTTTCCGGGTAGTATTGCCCGCGTTCGGCAACCAATACATCAGCCTGGCCAAGAACACGTCGCTCGGAATTGCGATTGGCTTTCCCGACCTGTTCAATGTCTATGGAACCGTCGCAAACCAAACCGGACGAACGCTAGAGGGCATTCTTGTGGCGATGGCGATCTACCTGCTTCTCAGTTGGCTCATCAGCCTGCTGGTCAACCTGGCCAACCGCCGCCTCAAGATTCCGGGGGTACGGTGATGTCCGCTTCGCCTGAGCAGCCCGTCCGCCGCAAGGGTATCGTCCGCTGGCTCCATCTGAACCTGTTTGCCAAGCCGTTGGACACGGTGCTGACGCTGATTGTGGTCCCGTTGGTCCTGTGGACGATCTGGGAGTTGGCCACGTGGGCGTTGACTGTGGCGGAATGGAATGTGGTGGGCGACAGCCTCAAGGTCCTGATGACCGGCATCTTTCCGCCCGAAATGCTGTGGCTGGTGTGGATCGTCGCCATCCTGATCGCGGCCTTGATGGGACTTACAACCTCGATAACCATCGGCCTCGACCGCAGGAAGGCGCTTGCCGGAGCCCTGGTCGCTGCCGTCCTGCTCGCCGTGTCGTTCTTCGGGTCCACTCTCGAGCCTGAGGCCGCGCTGATGGTGCTGGCCTTCCTTGCGCTCTGGGGCGCCGGCAGGCGGTGTCCCGTGCTGCAGCGACAGATCGTTGGCATTGCCTTCGGGGTATTGGTAGCGATCTTCGTGATCCTGTCACCGGCCGGATCCTCGACCTGGGGTGGGCTGCTCCTGTCCATTCTGGTGACGCTGACCGCCGCGCTGCTGACCATTCCAATCGGTGTAGTCCTCGCCTTCGGCAGACAGAGCCAAAACGCCAGCCTGCGGGTGCTCTCCACCGCCTATATTGAGACAATGCGCTCGGTCCCGCTCATTCTCATCGTTTTTTGCATCTGGGTTGCCTTCCCGCTAGTGCTGCCGCAATACCCCATCCCCGACGTGATCCGTGGCCTGATCGGGTTCACCCTGTTCTACAGCGCCTATGCGGCCGAATTCATCCGTTCCGGCCTGCAGTCGGTCGATCAAGGACAAAGAGAAGCGGCTGAATCGATTGGCCTCTCCAGCCTCGACATCAAGCGTATCGTGATCCTGCCGCAGGCGTTGCGCGTGGCAGTTCCGGGATTGGTCGGCAATATCCTCGACATCTTCAACTTCGTGCCGCTGGTCTTCATCATCGGGCTGACCGATTTCCTGCGCGCGGGGCAGATGATCCTGGCCAATCCGGTGAACAGCGGACGCACCTACGAGATCTATGTTTTCATGTTCGTGGTGTGCTTCGTGGTCGGCAGCGGGATTACTTTTCAGGCGCGCAGGCTTGAGCGGAAACTGAGCGAAGGGGCGCGCAAGTGACGACCGGGACCCGCGACGCCATCGTTCGTATCAGCGGAATGAACAAGTTCTACGGCACGTTTCATGCCCTCAAGGACATCGACTTGGAGGTCCCGCGCGGTGAGGTGCTCGTTATCATCGGTGCCTCCGGATCTGGAAAGTCAACGCTGATCCGCTGCGTGAATGGGCTCGAGGAGTTTCACTCCGGCAATCTGGAAGTTGACGGCTTCTTGATGCCGCTGGCCGAAGAGCGAGAGTTCGGTGAGGTAAAGGGACTGCGCGAGATTCGCCGCGGCGTCGGCATGGTGTTCCAGCATTTCAACCTGTTCCCGCATCTAACGGTGTTGCAGAACATCACGCTGGGCCCGATCCGCGCGCTTCGCAGACCCCGCGCGGAGGCCGAGATGCAGGCGACGAGGCTGCTTGAACGCGTCGGCCTTGCTGATCAGGCGCGCAAGTACCCGGGCGCCCTGTCGGGAGGGCAGCAGCAGCGGGTGGCAATCGCGCGTTCGCTGGCGATGGAGCCGAAGCTGATGCTATTCGACGAGCCGACCTCGGCCCTCGATCCCGAGATGGTCGGGGAGGTGCTTGACGTCATGCGCGAGTTGGCGCGCGAAGGAATGACTATGATGATCGTGACCCACGAGATGGGCTTTGCGCGCGAGGTGAGCGACCGTGTGATCTATATCGACGAAGGCCGCATCGCCGAAAGCGGACCGCCGCAGGAGTTCTTTGCCAATCCCAAGAATGAACGCACGCGCCTGTTCCTGTCGCGGGTGCTCGGCAACTAACTGACCGGCGCCTGCAAGGAGATGAGCCAAGTGTTGCGCAAGCGGCGTCCGGCCCTCGTCCGGGTGCGCTGCAGGCTCCGTCCTCACGGCCGCGACACGAACCTATTCTCGCCGCCAGAAAACCCCGCGCACCAGCCGCTGCGGGCGCATCTGCATCGGCAAACGCAAGATCAACCTCAGCCAGGTCTTCGCCGGTCAGATCCTCGGCCTGCGAGAGGTCGACGACCAGGTCTGGCAGGTCTCGTTCCTTGATTATGATCTGGGTTTCTTCGACAGCGACGAGGACCGCGTCGAACCAGGACCCAATCCTTTCGCCCCGGAGAAGGTGTAAACCATGTCTCCAGAATGAACTTTAAACCATCTGTCCAGAATGGACCATCGTGTGTTTGGCGGTGAGGGTGGGATTCGAACCCACGAAGGGCTATTAACCCTTACACGCGTTCCAGGCGTGCGCCTTCAACCACTCGGCCACCTCACCCGCGGGCCCGGAAGTTAGCCACAAGGGCCGAGGTATGCAACGGGGCATCTATCCTTCGCCCGCGTACAACCGACAGACCAGAGGAGACGGAAGCTGCGACGCTTCACTCTTTTCCTGGGGTATTCCTTTTTGGCCGCTGCCGCCGTCTTGCTCCTGCTGGATCTCTGGCAGTGGTGGCGCAGCGACGGTGCCGGCCTGTCTCTCCGCCCGCTCGGCCAGCTGTGGTACAGCCTCGACTCTGCCAGCCTCAATCTGGTCCAGGCCGTAATCGAGCGCTATCTCTTGCCGGCACTCTGGGATCCGCTGCTTCTCACCTTCCTGACCTGGGCGGCGGCGCCCGTCTTTGCGGTTCTGGGTCTTCTGTGCCTGTGGTTGGTCAGGCGCCCTTGAGATCGCGTGGACAGGCACCTCCGCTCTCCGCTAGGCTCCCGCACCTCTGAACAGGATGAGGCTCGACCATGGCTACGCCACGTGAAGACGGCTTCCGGATGCCGGCGGAGTGGGAAGCGCACAGCCGCTGCTGGATGGCCTGGCCCTGCCGCCATAGCCTTTGGGGGGACGGTCTGGAGGCTGCACGCGACGCGGTCGCGGAGGTTGCCGATGCCATCGCGGCATTCGAGCCGGTAACGATGCTGGTGGAACCGGACAGTCTGACGGATGCCTCGGTGCGCTGTGGCAAAGGCGTTGCCTGCATGCCCATGGAGATGGACGACTCCTGGATGCGCGACACCGGTCCGACCTTCCTCCTGGGCCCGAAAGGCGAGCTGGCGGCGGTCGACTGGATCTTCAATGCCTGGGGGCAGCGCTATCGTCCCTACAGCAGAGACGCTGAACTGGCTCGGGAAGTCATCGAGTACCTCAAGATCAAACGCTACCAGGCACCCCTGGTGACAGAGGGAGGCGCGCTGCACGTGGATGGCGAAGGCACCCTGCTCGCCGTCCGGCCCTCGATCGTCAATGACAACCGCAATCCGCGCAAGAACCAGGAACAGATAGAAAGTCTGCTGCTCGATCACACCGGTTGCAGCAAGCTGATCTGGCTGCCCAACGGGCTTCACAACGACGAGACCGACGGACACATCGACAACGTCGCCTGCTTCACGGAACCGGGAAAAGTGGTGACGCTGGTCACGGACGATCGCAAGGATCCCAACTGGGAGCCGCTGCAGGAGAATCTCGAGGTCTTGCGGCGTGCGACCGATGCCGCGGGCCGGGAGCTGTCGGTTGCCACTTTGCCCCTGCCGGGTCCGGGCACGAACAGCAGGGGGGAAGTGATAACGCTCTCCTACGTGAACTTTTACCTCGCCAACGGCGGCGTCATCCTGCCGTCTTTCGACGATCCGGCGGACGATGAAGCCTTTGAAACCGTGAGTACGCTATTTCCCGACCGGCGGGTGGTTCAGGTGCCGGTCCTGGACATCCTGAAGGGCGGCGGGGGTATTCACTGCATCACACAGCAGCAGCCGGCGCGGCTGGAGGCGAAGGAAGCCCGGCCGGAAGCGTCGAAAGATGGTCAGGAGGATGAGAGCGGCGGCTGACCCAGGCAGAAAGCCGAACTGCGGCTGGTGGGACTGCTACGGCTCTTCTGCTTCTATCGTCCAGATCTTCGCGTGCTCTTCGGCGCGGCTTGGCACGATGACGCGGAAGCCCTCCCGGATGGTGCCGTCCTCGTTCATCTCGCGGGCAATCGCGAGCATCGTGCCGATCTTGTGATCTTCCGCGAGCGAGGCAGCCAGTTCCACTTCTTCGCGGGCCGCCGGCAGGGCAGCCGCCAGAGAAGGAGCTCCGTAGTGCTCGACGAAATGGCGGGCAAGGCGCTCCACCAGCGCAAAGAACTCCGCTTCCTCGATTTCCGCGACCTCGACCAGGGTGGTGCGCCCGAAAGTCTCGCAGCCGAGCCAGCCGCTGGCAAAGGCGACCCGCTGCTTGCGGTCGGCTTGCTGGAGGTCCAGGTCGAGGAAGGCGAAGGTTCCCGGCACGGTCCACTCGCCAGGGGCCGCAGCCGAATGGAAAATGTGATTGTCGCTCTGATCGAGGCGCAGGGAACGTATCAGTTTCCTTGTCATTGACGAAGATTAGGGCCCTCCGCCCTGCGGTCCAAGTGCCGATATTGATTTGGAGCAGAGCTCCTGAAAAGCTAGCCCGAATGTCTCACACCGGCGCCGGTTGAGTGTGTTTGGGCGCTCTGCGATGGGCGGCGGATTTCCGGGCACACGAGATCGCCGCCGGTCTTGGCGGTTGCTTTTGGATGGCGATGTTC
>Ga0079225_10002434_pt1 | contig 10737 bp, 13 predicted proteins | sample Poulit2012_FD_76344 | JGI IMG/M metagenome (GOLD analysis project Ga0079225, IMG submission 76344) | Agricultural soil microbial communities from Georgia to study Nitrogen management - Poultry litter 2012 | ecosystem: Environmental > Terrestrial > Soil > Agricultural land | place: USA: Georgia...
AATCCCGTTTTCCGAAACTAGCTTATCCGTGTGAACGTTGCGGTGTGCATATAGTTAAAGGGAAACTATGTGCAGACTGTTCAAGAGAGCTTATCCACGGTTTCAAGCAGCATGAGGAATTAGCCGAAAGGCAGCAAAGATTAGCAGAAGATAGAAGGAAAATAAACACCTATTATACAATTGATAAAAAAAGATAAGAATTAACCCTTAACTTTATAGGGGAAATTCCGATATATATCATATAGTATTTGTTAGAGTAGGGAAAAAGAGGTGATTGTTATGAAGATACAGAGACCTAATCAAACCCATTTGAATATATACAACAACCAAATGAAAAACCAACTGCAAAAACGTGAATCTATAAAGAAACAAGATCAAATCCAAATTTCCAATGCAGCGAAGCAACTACAGCACGATATAAAAATGAATGAAAATCGGGCAAATTATGTTGAAAACCTTAAAAATAAAATAGAGACAGGACAATATGAAGTTGATTTTAATCAAACGGCAGAAAAAATGATCGAATTTTGGTCAAGACGTTCATAACAGTAGGAGGCATATTATGGCATTTGAAAGTGTTGTCCGTTCTTTACGTAAATTAGTAGAGCTTCATCAACAATTAATTAATATATCCGAACAAAAGACGGACCTAATTAAAGAAGGTAAGGTTGAAAAACTACAGGAAAAGATTTTGCAGGAACGAAAGTTAGTTTTACAACTTGAACAATATGAAAAGGAACGTCAAGCGCTAGTAGAGTCCTGGTTTATATCTAAGGATCTTACGACTGAAGATATGACGATTTCATCAATCTTGTTAAATTTAGAAAGTGAAAAGCAACAAAACAAATTAGCTTCTGTAACGACGGAATTAACAGAGGCTATTACTGATTTAAAGCGCTCAGAACAACTCAATCGTGAATTACTAGAGCAATCTATGCAGTTCGTACAAATGTCCTTACACTTGTTAAGTCCTACCTTAGAACAGATGAACTACGGTGAGAAAGATGCCAAGGTAGACCGAGGACGTTCTGTATTTGATTCAAAGGCATGACAATATTAAGCAAAGAGGGGTAACGTATGAGTACATTTCAAGGGTTAGAGATGGCGAAAAGGGCTTTAGCTGTACAGCAAGCCGCTTTATATACAACTGGACATAATATTTCAAATGCGAATACTAAAGGCTATTCCCGCCAGCGTGTAGATATGAGCACATCCTTACCTTATCCAGCTGTAGGTAGAAATCGTCCGGAAATCCCAGGTCAGTTTGGAACAGGGGTAGAGATTGGTGCAGTTACACGAGTTAGAAATGAATTTTTAGATAAGCAGTTCCGCTCGGAAAATAGCCGGGTGGGTTTTTGGCATGTGCAGTCTAATGCCATGTATCGAATGGAAGAACTTTTAAATGAACCGAGTGAAACAGGACTATCCCACACGATTACGGAGTTTTGGGAAGCCTTAGAGGATTTATCAGTCAATCCAGAGAATGGCGGAGCAAGAGCTGTGGTAGCCCAGCGTGGTCAAGCAGTGGCTGATACTTTTAATCATTTAACAGAAACATTACAATCTATTCAAGAGGATTTGTATCAAGAAATTGATAATGCATCAGATAGAATTAATTCTTTATTAGGTCAAATTAATCAAATTAATAATCAACTGAAGCATTTAGAACCCCATGGGTATTTAGCGAATGATTTATACGATAAAAGGGATCTTTTAGTTGATGAATTGTCTGAATTAATAAGTATTCAAACTTCCTATCAATCTGCAGGTGGAAATGCAAAGGAAATTGCCCAGGGAATTGTCTCAATTGAACTCGTAAATCGAAATGGGGTTTCCCTTGACCCACCAATTACCCTTATTGACGGAAATGAAGATTACGATGAAGATTACTTCAATGACTTCCTTACAGTAGAAAGGAATGCTGATAGTAGCGCGATCCAAAATATCATCATTAAAGGTCATTCCGAGGAAATTTCTGCAGATCATTTTGTAGAAAAAACAATCGGGAGTTTAGCGGGATTAATGAATGCCCACGGCTATGTGGCTGGAGATCAAGTGGAGGGGCATTATCCAAAGGCAATTAAGCAATTAAACAAAATGGCTCTTGAAATGGCTAAAAGGTTTAATGAAGTCCACCGCTTAGGTGATGAAGACGGACAGGACTTCTTCGTATATGATGCGAATAACCCAGCCTTAACAATAGCTGTCCATGAAGATATTTTAAATAACCCAAATTTAATTAATGCCAATACATTAGAGCCGGGACAGGACTTAGAAGACCAATTTAATAACGGCCAAAATGCTTTGAATTTAGCTAAGATCTTTGCCGAATCCCTAGAAGGATTAGATGGTTTATCTGTAGAGGGTTATTTAGAACATATCGTTGGAGTTATCGGGGTAGAAGCTAGGGAAGCTAACAGAATGAGTGAAAATACTCAAATTTTAAAGCATCAAATTGATGAGCAGAGAATGTCTGTTAGTGCCGTATCTTTAGATGAAGAGATGGCAAACATGTTGAAGTTTCAACACGCATACAATGCAGCGGCGAGGAATATGACAGCCGTTGATGAATTATTAGATAGAATCATAAATAATATGGGATTAGTAGGAAGGTAGGTTAATAAATATGCGGGTAACTCAAGGAATGTTATCAAATAATATGTTGCGAAATTTGATGAATAGTCAACAACGAATGAGTATGTATATGGAACAGCTATATACAGGGAAGAAAATTAGCCGGCCCTCCCAGGATCCTGTAGTAGCTGTTAAAGGAATTAATTTTAGAAAACAGCTAGCACAAGTCGAGCAATATAAGAGAAATGCTTCAGAAATTCATAATTGGATGGACAACTCCGATACAGCTTTAGATAAAGCAACCCAATCCTTAACTAGGGTGAGGGAATTAATTATCCAGGCAAATAATGATCATTACGGACCGGATGAACGTGAAAGTATAAAACAAGAAGTAGTCCAACTGAAAAGTCATCTAATCGAAATTGCGAATACTAATGTTAACAATAAATACATCTTTAACGGGATAAACACAGCCAATCGACCAGTAGAAGATACTGGTGCGGAAACTATCGTTAACAGTAATAATGCCCCCTTTTATATCGCCGTATCTAATCAAACAGAAATTCAAGCGAATGTTCTTCCAGGGGATGTTTTTACTCAAGAGTTATTCGATGAACTGGATCAATTAATGGAAAGCTTGGAGAATGGTGATGACTTAAATGAAAATCTTGAACAAATGGATATCCATATAAATAATATTATCAATGCCCGAGCTGAACTCGGAGCCCGAATGAATCGGTTGGAATTAGTCGAAAACCGCTTAAATGAACAGGAAGTCATTGCAACAAGAATAATGTCTGAGAACGAAGACGTTCATATGGAAGAGGCGATTACAAACTTAATTACGCAAGAAAGTTTACACCGTGCAGCTTTGGCCGCTGGTTCGCGAATTATTCAACCAACATTGATCGACTTTTTAAGGTAGATTAACAAAGGGAGAGGCTTAGACGAAGTACATATAAGCAATTCAAAGGCTTATGTTTTATTCTTTGTCCTAGCCTCCCTATTCATTTTAAAGTTAAGTAGGAGGGATATTATGAAGCTACCCCAAATACGTATGGAATCCCAATTAGCTAAAATAGGTATGAATCAAAGGATAAGTAAATTATATATAGAGCAAAACCCTGCGATTTTAACAATAGAACAACCTAAGGCATCATTAACAATGGTGACTAGCCCTTCTAAGTTAACAATCGATCAAAGCCTTGCCTGGGAACAAATGAATTTGAAAAGTACCGCAAAACATATTGCCGAAAATGCTGAAAAAGGCACAAATAGTGTCGCTGAGGGAATGGCGAGACGGGCGGAACAAGGTGATGAATTAATGAGAATAGAAGTGGGTGGCAATCCAATCGTTTCCCAAGCCCTTACAAATGGACATAAAGCTAGTAAGCAGCTCGGAATTACATTTATCCCAAAGCCCTTCTCAGTAAAAATCCATTATGAACCTTCAGATTTACATATAGAGGTTGAAACGAACCGTCCGATTATTCATGCAGAAGAGGGTAAGCCCGAAATAACCTTCGAGCGAGGTCAAGCAAATATTTATATTGAACAATATGAACAACTTCATATTGATTTTGTCAATTTATTTTCAGAAATAGTTTAAATACATGATGAAAGGACTACCATAATGAAACTTGACACTAAATATTTAGGTGAAATTGAAGTTGAACAATCCGATATTATTAGATTCCCAAGTGGAATCCCAGGCTTTCAAGAAGAAACTGAATTTGTCCTATTAAATTTACCAGGCGAATCCTCCCATCTATTTCAAGTACTACAATCGGTTAAATCTTCGGAATTAGCTTTTATTGTTACGAATCCCTATTACTTTTATAGTGATTATGAATTTAAATTAGATGATGCGATTATAGATCAATTAGAAATCCAAAAAGAAGGGGAAGTGACAGTTTTTACAATCGTGACGGTAAAAAGCCCCTTTGCTAGCAGTACAGTTAATTTAAAAGCGCCGGTAATTATTAACCATAATAAAAGATTAGGGAAGCAATACATTTTAAATATTGATAAGTATCAAACAAAGGCCCCTATAACTGTACAAGCAGCAGAGGGGGACAAATAGATGCTAATTCTTCGACGCAAGGTTAACGAGTCCATACAAATAGGAGACGATATTGAAATAACAATTTTGTCCATCGAAGGGGAACAAATAAAGATAGGAATCGATGCACCGAAAAATGTAGATATTCATCGGAAAGAAGTGTATATTGCTATTCAAGAGGAAAATAGCGAAGCAGCTAATATCCCTGTAGATCTTATAGAACTATTAAAAAATGAAAAAAGATAAACAAAATGTCAAAAAACCTTAAGTTTTTAACTGCTATGTCGATAATTAAAGTAATAATAAAACGTAAGGAGTTGCAATGAAGATGCGACTAGATTTTATAGGAGTGAAAAATCAATCCATAGAACACTTTCAAAATAGCTTTTTAAATCGACAAGCAGAAAATAAACAACTACAAATAAAAGAGGAGAACGAGTTAGTAACGAAGGATCATATAAAGACTATTGCTAGCTCAATGAATAGTTTTATTGAACCGTTACAAACGAACCTTAAGTTTGAATATCATGAAGAATTAAATGAGTATTATGTTACGGTCATTAACCCGCAAACGAACGAAACGATTAGAGAAATTCCACCCAAAAAAATGCTAGATATGTATGCCGCAATGGTAGGATTTATGGGTATTTTAGTGGATGAAAGAGTATAGTAATTGTAAATAAAGGAGTGATCCATCGATGGTTATGCGTGTACCTGGATTAGCAACGGGAATGGATATTGAGGCAATGGTTAACAAATTAATGGAAGCTGAACGAATGCCTCTTCAACGAATGAAACAAGATCAAACCAAGTTAGAATGGAAAAGAGATGCCTTTCGAGATGTAAACCGTGTTTTACTGCAATTAGATGAATTAATGTTTGATATGAAGCTGAGTCGAACATATCGTTCAAAAAGTGTAACATCTTCCCGTGAAGGCGCGGTTACAGCTACTGCCAATACAGCTAGTACTGCTGGATCTTATTCAGTTGAAGTAAAGCAACTTGCCACGGCGGCGATGCTTGTTGGAAAAGGTGCAATAGACTTAGATAAAGTATATGAAGAAGATGGCGTCGTCAAATTTACTACCTTTGATGCCGCAGGTCAAGCGGTTAATCATGAGTTCGAATATAAAGAAGGCGATACACTCGGAAGTATAATTACACAGATTAATAACAGTGATAGCCCTGTCAGGGTTTTTTATGATGCCCAGTCTCAGCAAGTCGTTTTAGAAGCAACAAGAACAGGGATTTATAATAAAAATGAAAATGGAAAAGAAATCGTCTTTGATGAAAACTCCTTTTTTGCTAATGAGCTCGGATTAAATCCAAATGCAGAACAAGGTGCCCAAAATGCAGAATTCACATACAACCATGGATTAACCTTAAGTTCTCAATCAAATAGTTATACGATAAATGGAATAAACCTACAGTTCCATGACGTAACAGATGGAACAGCTACCTTAACCGTAGCAAATGATACAGATCATGCCTTTGATTCCATTATGAAGTTTGTCGATCAATATAATAAAGTTGTTGAGGCGCTAAATACTCCTCAACAGGAGCGGGTTTATCGTGATTATTTACCACTGACAGACGAGCAGATGGAAGAAATGACCGATAAACAAATTGAACTGTGGGAAGAGAAGGCTAAGAGCGGGATTCTCCGAGGAGAAAGTGCACTTACAAATGGTTTATATTCCATGCGTCAAGGATGGTATGCTAATGTAGAAACAGGTGGGGCCTTTACCTCCCTTACAAGTATTGGAATAACTACATCTAAAGATTATTTTGACGGTGGAAAACTTATAGTAGATGAGGAGAAATTGAGAAAGGCATTGGAGGAAGATCCTGAAGGTGTCCAAAAACTATTTTCCAATAGTAGTGAAGGAGACAGTCGGGGATTAGTTAATCGTTTAGAGGATAACGTTAAAAACACTATGCGAAATATAGAAAAGCAGGCCGGAAAGGAATTTCACGCCCTTGATAATTATACGCTAGGAAAGCGAATGAAAGAGCTAGGTGATAGCATTTCAGCCTTTGAAGCAAGATTGATTCAAGTAGAAAACCGTTATTGGAATCAATTTACCCAAATGGAGAAAGCAATTCAAAGAATGAACGAACAGTCCTCCTATTTATTTTCCCAATTTGGAGGATAGACAGAAGATTAGACATAAGTTTTAATCTACTTGAAAGGATGAACGTAAATGTCAGTAAATGCTTATGAAGCATACCAAAATAATGCTGTTAAAACTGCTTCCGGTGGAGAATTAACACTAATGTTATATGATGGATGTATTAAATTTATAAGAAGGGCTCTTCATCATCTTGAAAAGGGTAATTATGAATTAAAAAACGAAAACATCCAAAAAGCTCAAGCAATTATTAACGAATTAATGATTACTTTAGATCCAAAAATTGAGATTTCTAAACAAATGATGCCACTATACGATTACATTAACTTCCAATTAATGGAGGGGAACGTTAAAAATGATAAAGAGAACCTAAAAGAAGCTTTATCCTATGTTATCGAGTTTCGAGATACGTGGAAACAGGTTCTTGCAAGGGTTAAACAAGAGGATTCTGTCCAAGGGGCTCCAATAAATGGTTAGGGATGAATTAAATTCACTCCTTGGGATTACTCAAAACCTAGAGAGAATCGTTAATCAAAAAGTTACGAGTAAGAACAGAGAAAAAACCATAGAAGAAATTAATGAATACCTTGAGAAACGGGCACAATTAATAAAGCTTATCACTCCGCCATATTCAAACGAAGAGTTAAGGATTGGTCAAAGACTCGTTAAGGTAAACAAAGTGATAGAAAAACAACTAAATAATATTTTCAAACAATTAAAATTAGAAATAAAACAAATGAATAAGCATAAACATAGTAATAAGTTTTACGAAAACCCCTACGAATCAGTTCAAGTTATGGATGGAATGTTTCTTGACCAAAAGAAGTAAACTATAAATTTTATAGTTTACTTCTTTTCTTATTTTTAAAACAGTTTTAGGAAGATATTTTTCGGGAAAAGTAGTATAATGAATATATAAAGGATAAGGGAGGACACAAATATGAGATACAATATTCGTGGTAACAATGTCGAGGTGACCGACGCCATCAGAGAGTATGTGATTAAGAAGATAAGTAGATTAGAAAAATACTTTGACACAACTCCAACATCCGATGTTAATGTTCGTTTAAGCGTCTTTAATAACGATCAGCGAGTAGAAGTAACTATTCCAATGCCCGGGTTACTATTAAGAGCTGAGGAATCCCATGCTGATATGTATGCATCTATTGATTTAGTAGTAGATAAATTAGAGAGACAAATTCGTAAACACAAAACGAAAGTTAACCGTAAATTCCGTCAAGAAGGATCGCCAAAGCATATTTTCGCTGAATTACAAAGAGAAGCGCAAATGGCCCAGGAAGAGGAAAGTGACGAAATAGAAATAGTTCGTACAAAGCGCTTTACATTAAAACCAATGGATTCGGAAGAGGCAGTTTTACAAATGGATATGTTAGACCATAACTTCTTCGTTTTCACCAATGCTGTGACCGGAAAAACTAATGTAGTTTATAAACGTCGAGATGGTCGCTATGGTTTAATTGAACCAGAGTAAAAAGATAAAAACGGTATCTAGCTACTATAATATGTGCCTAGATACCGTTTTTCATCTAACTTTATAAAATAGTAAATTATAGTAGGATTAAATAAGCAAAATTCAATATTTACCAAATTGTTATTCCAGTTTCACCCCTTATACATCATCCAAAGTAAATTTTCACCTATTAGACAAAAATACATTTAAAGTGTATATATAAATTAGGATATACTGTGTAAGGGGGAGGATTGGAATGGCAAGAAATCATGAAAAGGAAATTCAATATTTGTTAGAGAAGATTGAGCAACACGAGGAAACAATTGCCCAATTAGTACTTATGGTCGCCGAAACAAATCGAAAGTTAACAAATATTGCTCCTTATGTGAAGGAGACGCCTTAACAATACACCCCTTTTCCATAAGCAATTTTTAGAACGAGTTGAAGCAGGAAACAACTCGTTTTATTCATTTTAATAAAGACGTTAAATAGACTGAACAAGTTGTCATCTGTAATTACTTAATGTTATTATTAAGTTTGACATATAGTGTTTAATAGTAAATTTTTATATAAATTGAGGTGCAAAATAATGTTAGGAATGTTAAAAAGGATTTTTGGTGATGGGAATAAAAAAGAATTAAAAAGGCTCGAGCAAATTGCAGATCAAATAGAGGCATTAGAAGCAGAATATGAAAAATTATCAGACGAACAATTAAAGGCTAAAACGGAAGAATTTAAAGAAAGACATAGTAATGGCGAAAGTTTAGATGATTTACTCGTTGAAGCCTATGCTGTAGTCCGAGAGGGATCAAAACGTGTCTTAAACATGCGCCCCTTCTACGTTCAATTATTAGGCGCTATTGCATTACATCAAGGCGATATTGCTGAGATGAAAACTGGTGAGGGTAAAACCTTAGCAGCTACAATGCCAGCTTATTTAAATGCATTAACAGGTAAAGGTGTTCACATTATAACTGTTAACGAATACTTAGCGGACAGAGATGCAGAGGAAATGGGAGAACTATATGAATTCCTCGGTCTGACCGTCGGTTTAAATGTTAATGACCTAACAAAGGAAGAAAAAAAGGAAGCCTATGAATGTGACATTACCTATGGAACAAATAATGAATTTGGTTTTGACTACTTAAGGGATAATATGGTTTTATATAAAGAACAAATGGTTCAAAGGCCACTAAACTTTGCCATTATTGATGAGGTTGACTCGATTTTAATTGATGAGGCGAGGACACCCTTGATCATTTCCGGAACAGCGGAAAAATCAGCAGCCATGTATCAGCGAGCTAATTCCTTCGTAAGCACTTTAAAGCGGGAAACGGATTATACCTATGATGAAAAAACAAAGGGTGTTCAATTAACAGAAGAAGGGATAAATAAAGCAGAGCGCTTTTTCTCCATTGATAACCTCTTTGACTTAGATAACGTCACACTAACCCATCATATTAATCAAGCCTTGAGAGCCCACGTTGCAATGGCTAAGGATATGGACTATGTTATTGAAGATGGGCAAGTTGTCATCGTTGACCAATTTACCGGTCGACTCATGAAAGGTCGAAGGTATAGTGACGGTTTACACCAAGCGATTGAAGCTAAAGAAGGTCTACCTATCCAAAACGAAAGTATGACTTTAGCTTCCATTACATTTCAGAACTTCTTTAGAATGTATAATAAATTGGCTGGAATGACCGGTACAGCTAAAACGGAAGAAGAAGAGTTCAGAAATATATATAATATGAATGTTATTGCCATTCCAACAAACAAACCTGTAGTTCGTGATGACAAACCTGATATGGTTTACAAATCCATGGAGGGTAAATTTAATGCTGTCGTAGAGGCAATACGGCAGTATCATGAAAAGGGTCAACCTGTACTAGTTGGTACTGTTGCAGTAGAGACTTCTGAACTCATATCTCAACTGTTAAGAAGGGCCGGAATTAAACATGATGTTTTAAATGCCAAAAACCACTATCGTGAAGCAGAGATCATTGAAAAAGCCGGTGAAAGAGGATCCGTTACAATCGCTACAAACATGGCCGGGCGTGGTACAGACATCAAACTAGGGGAAGGCGTCATCGAATTAGGTGGATTAGCTGTAATCGGTACTGAGCGACACGAATCTAGACGAATCGACAACCAGTTACGTGGACGTTCGGGAAGACAAGGAGACCCGGGGGTTTCTCAGTTTTACCTGTCTATGGAAGACGATCTGATGCGACGTTTTGGCTCAGATAATTTAAAAAATATGATGGAACGATTAGGAATGGATGACAACCAACCGATTGAAAGTAAAATGGTTTCTCGAGCCGTTGAATCCGCCCAAAAACGAGTAGAAGGTAATAACTTTGATGCCCGTAAAACAGTATTAGCCTATGATGACGTTTTAAGAGAGCAACGTGAAATTATATATAAACAACGTTTTGAAGTTATTGATGCTGAGAGTGACGAGCTTCGAACAATCATTGAACAAATGATTGAATCAA
>Ga0079225_10002435_pt1 | contig 10736 bp, 13 predicted proteins | sample Poulit2012_FD_76344 | JGI IMG/M metagenome (GOLD analysis project Ga0079225, IMG submission 76344) | Agricultural soil microbial communities from Georgia to study Nitrogen management - Poultry litter 2012 | ecosystem: Environmental > Terrestrial > Soil > Agricultural land | place: USA: Georgia...
AACTTAACTTCCCTCCCCATCTATATAAACGTTTAAAAGACCAGCCCTAGAAACTGTCTTTTAAGCGGAACTAATTATATCTTTTCCACGATGTGAAAAAGTATAGCTAGAAAGTCTTACTAATCATTTTAATATTTCATAATCAAATACCCATATGATCTTAAAAGTATTCTTCACTTTTTAGTGGATTTATTTATGTATTTAATTTATACTATATGTGATATAGGAGGGGTAGCTATGAACGAATTTGAAAAGGATCCACAATCAAAAAACAACGATGTTATTGACTCTCTTAAAGGATTCACTTTTTCTTTTCTATTTTTTGTAATTATTTTTGCTATTGGCGTTACTATAAGTGTCCTTGGTTCATAAAATTACATATTTTAAATTTTATCAAAAGAGACTGGTTAACCAGTCTCTTTTTTATTGATTCGGAGGGGTTATCTGTTTCCATTCTATGGTGAATATTCCATAAATGTTCCATTATTATCTTTAAATCTATATATAATTGCCCCCTGTTGATCTGTACGCATAATAGATATGTTTGCTTCTTCTAGGGATTTAATGACTTCTTGTGCTGGATGGCCATAGGTGTTACTCTCACCTACGGAGATGAGAGCATAGTGTGGGGTTAAATGTTTAACAAAAGATGGATCCGTCGAATTTTTACTGCCATGATGCCCTACTTTTAATACATCTATAGATATTTGAGGAAAGTTTTTCATTAGTTCCTTTTCGGTCTCTACACCTATGTCGCCTGTGAAAAGCCATACTAACCCACCAATTTCTGTATAAATAACTAAGGAATTCTCATTATCTGATTCTGTATCTCTAAATGGAGAAAGTACATTGAATGATGTGTTATACAGCGTTATTTGGTGGTCTTTTTCCACCAGATTTACATTAACCTTATTTTCAGACCAGATATGAGCCGATTCCTCGGATAATTTATAAAAAGGACTAATATAAATGTTTTTTACACTAAATTCATCCACTAAATAATCAACGCTTCCCATATGATCCATATCCTCATGACTAATAAAGATAGCATCAATAGAGTGAATTCCTTTTGAGTATAAATAAGGTTTTATGGTTTGTTTATAGACTTTATCAGTGAACTCCATCTCTGAAAAAGAGAAAGTTGCACCAGCATCTATAAATATTACTCCTTTCCTATAAGGAAGTTCTATGATAAAGGCATCGCCTTGACCAATATCTAGCATTGTTACGGAGCCAAGTGGCGAAAAATATGGCCGCAACAATATAATCGTAATGAATAATGTAAGTGTCACACCATATTTAAATGCCTGAACTAAGTGTCCACGACTCAATGATATCATTAAAAAACAGAAAATAACGTAGTATAATATAGCAAAAACCAATGGAAACGACCCATTAATCCATGGGGAATTAGTAATATTATCCAACGATTCCATTAATATTAAAAATCTATTGTGAATCACAAGAAATAATCGATCCAGTAATAACGGAATCATGGGCATTGGTGATAATAATCCCATAATAAACATACCTGGGATAATTAAAAATGAAAAATACGGAACAACTATAACATTCAATAAAATAGATGCAGGTTGCACCATTGAAAAGTAAGTGAACTGGAGGGGCAAAATGATCATTTGTGATACGAAACTAATTTTAATTAATTGATAAAACCAAGAAGATTCCTGAAATAGCCACTTTATTGAAAGAATTAAACCAAATGTAACAATAAATGAAAATTGAAAACCTATATGATAAATAATATACGGATCGTACAAAATTAAAAATAGAAAAACAATACTAATAATATCTGATATACTCATATTTAATTTTAGTTTGGTTAAGACAATGAATAAAAACACCATAATACTTGCACGCCATACGGAAGGCTCCCCACCAGCAAGCAATGCGTAAAAGGGTAAAAAAAGGAGCATAAACCATTGTGCCTTCTCTTTAGTCAACAGTCCTGTTTTAAGAAGAAGAAGGTAAATTAAACTGACGATAAGCCCAACATGTAGCCCAGATATCGCAAGCAGATGCGATATTCCCCACCTTCTGAACAGTTCAATTATCTCTTCATCTAGATAAGAGTCGTCTCCTAAAATGAGTGCAACCATCCATGAAGCAGTTTCGTCAGTATATGTGTGTAATAAATACTCTTTTAAATGTTCACGTACTTTATAAATAGTGCCTAACGAGGAAATCCCTTCGCAGTTTATATCATCTAACGAATCAACCACTATTTGATAATATATCCCTCGGGTCTTTAAATGATGGTTATAATTAAACTGACCTGGATTACTGCTCTTTTCAGGAATGACAATACTGCCTGTTATTTGGCATCGAGCACCTGTATTTAATTTGTTTAAATAACTAAAATTTTGTTTTTTAGAATGAGGAAAATAAATGGCAAGAAATTTTTGATGAGGATTTTCAGTTTGAAATAAAAATTGAACTGACTTTTCTTTTTTGGATACGGAATCGGTAATCACACCGGTTAAGGTACGTGGTTCTGAGGATATATCTGTAGATGTGGGAAGAGGACCATCCGATAGTGAGGGAATATATAAGGAAAAAAATAATGAACAGGTTAAGGAAATTAATACAACCGATTTCCTTAACCGTTTAAATTTGTTTAAAAAGATTAACCAAAGTAATAAAACAAGCAGAAAAAAATAACTATCAAAATAACTAAACAATATGCAACATCCAACTGATATGACGACTATATGCCAATATCCCTTAATTGACGTTCAACCTTTCTCAGTAAAAAGCTGTTTCGCTTCACTTTTTAGTTTCTCAAGTTCTGTTTCCTTTATCGATTGAGTCGCAATTTTATTTAATAAATTATCAACGTAAATCTTTTTCTCTCTATGTTTCGTATCAAAGGCTAAATCTGTTAACTCTACTTTTTTAGTTTTAACACCGGCCTCTTTAAATAACTGAACCGCATACTCATGGTTGCGGTAATCTTCAGCATAAAAGACATGTTTAATTCCACTTTGAATAAGTTGTTTGCAGCACTGAAGACATGGATAGTGTGTAACATAAATATCTGCCCCTTCGGTTGGTACACCAAACTTGGCACACTGTAGAAGTGCATTAGCTTCAGCATGAACAGTTCTCACGCAATGTCCATCTATCACGTAGCATCCCTCATCTATACAGTGCACACTTCCCGATACACTCCCATTATATCCCCCAGCAATAATTCGTTTGTCCCTAACAATTGTTGCACCCACCATTAAGCGTGTACAGGTACTTCTAAGTGCTAATAAATGACTTTGAGCCATAAAATATTGATCCCATGAAATTCGTTTCATTTGTGTGACACCTTCTTTATCTGTTTATGTAAATGTGTATCAATTCATCATGTTATTTTAATTTAACTCAAGTTTACAAGGAGAAAATAGCCTCAGTCAATCTGATTAAGGAATTTGAATATTATCCTTCATATTTTCTAGTGTTTTTTCTCCGATACCAGATATATCTAATAAATCTTCCATTGTTTGAAACAATCCGTTTTCTTCCCTATATTTAATAATCGTCTGTGCCTTTGAGGGACCTATTCCAGGTAATGTTTCTATTTCTTCTTGTGTTGCATAATTTATTTTTACCTTTTCATTTTGTTCAGTAGGGGAAGTTGTTTGATGAAGCGTTTCATCGCTTTCTTCATTTTCAATGGGGACAATAATAATCATTTCATCATGTACTTTTTGAGCCAAATTAATGGATGTTTCATCAGCATCATCAGTAAATCCGTCCGCCATTTTTATAACGTCATTTACTCTAGATCCCGAATTGAGCTCGTAAACCCCTGGGGTATTAATTTCACCCTTAATATCTACTAGCATTCGTTCGTCTGTAGAAGCTTCATCTTCAGTCTCATCAGAAACCAAATTAACTGGAGTTATTTCATTGTGGTTTGTTTCTTCTTTTTCTCTAGAAATAAACAAAAAGCCTATAATAAAAAAACCTAAAATAATAAAAAATAAATTTCTTTTAAGCCAGTCTGTCATTATGGGGACACTTCCTTTAATGGGTTCATAGTTAACGGAGAAGCGAGTAGGGAGATTTAATTTTACTATTTCTATTCATGGGGGGCAATAAGTTAAGTTACATACATATAATTATTCGACAACTTTCCTAAAAATCCTGCTTATTATTAATAATTCAATTAAATTCATATAATTCCTTCAAAGACCGGGAACAATTATATCCCGATCTTCTCAACAACAAAAAAGATTCTTTCTGGGCTCTTCGTAAAACTATTTTTACAGAATTGAAAATCATTATATATTCCATTTATTTTAAAACCATTTTCTTTTAATAATTGTTTATAAACATCGGTGGAATATACCTTTTGGAAATGGGTTTCATCAAATCTACTATAATGATTATTGTTTAAGGTGAAAAATGTTAAATCGTGATACATTTCTCCCTCAACATCCCCTTCATTACAAAACCAAATATAGCTTGTTTTGTCTGTCACTTCCGCAAATGTATTATTCACCATATTATTTTCAACATGAGCAATAGAATGAACATCAAATAAAAATAAACCACCGTTATTTAATAAGTCCCAAACATTTTGAAACACTCGTTTTACGTCTTCAAGGGTTGTAATATAATTAATAACATCACAAAAACTAATGGCAGCATCAAAATGATTCAAACCATCTAGGGATCGTAAATCTTGCTTCAGCCAATGAATATTTAAGTTTTGTTTAAACGCTTTTTGTTCAGCTAAGGAAAGCATCTCTGCAGAATTATCAATCCCCGTTAATGAATAGCCTTTATTTGCCAACAAGGTTGTTATTTCACCTGTCCCACAGCCAAGATCAGCAATGCGATTAACTTGTTTATGAGATGATTCAAGCACTTTTTCAGTAAATAAAACCCACTGATCATATGGAGCACTAGACATAAAGTCATCATATACATGTGCCATATACTGATATGTCATATAGATTATCCTTCCTTGCTTTCAATATCCAATGCTACGTGGCCCGCATCTCCCCAAAGCCGTTCTAGGTTATAGTAATCTCGTTCATCTTTATGAAAAACATGGCAAACCACGTCTCCAATATCCACTAAAACCCATCTTCCTTGTTCAAACCCCTCAATTCTTTTAATGTCTATATCATTTTCAGACATCGTGTCTTTGATACCCCGAGCTATCGCCTGGACTTGTCTTTCATTATTACCATGACAAATTAAAAAATAATCCGCTATAACAGAAATTCCTTCCATGTTTAAGGCGGTAATATCATGTGCTCTTTTATCATCACAAGCGTTGGCGGCAAGCTGTAAGCTATGTTTTATATTATCTAATTCCATTTAATCAGTCCTTCCATTCATTTGTCGCGTCAAATCATTATATGCATAAAAAGAGTCTGGATAAACCGTATTATTTTTTTGCATTAAATAATTTATAGTATTACGAGAAACTAACCAAGCTGCCTTAGTTAAATCTGTTTTAGCTGCCTCTCTCACTTCTTCTAAACCTGGAAAACTCCTGCCCGGTTCAATATAGTCTGCAATAAATATTATTTTATCTAACTTACTCATATGTGCTTTGCCTGTTGTATGATAATAAATAGCATCCTGTACAGATGAATCATGAATACCATGTTCAAATTCAACTAGAATAGATCCAACAGGTCCATGCCATAATTCATGGTGATAGTCAAGCAAGTCTTTAGGTAGGTTACTCTTGATAATCCAGTGCTTTAATTCCCCCAATGATCTGTATTTTGCGTAATCATGGAATAAAGCCGCTAACTCGGCTTGTTCTGTAGATCCGTTAAAACGTTCAGCCAGTTCTATTGCTGTATCAGCGACTCTCAAAGTGTGTTCAAATCTCTTTCGGGATATATGAGGTTCTATTCTCGTTATTGCTTCATTTCTATCCATACAAACCTTGCTCCTTAATATAGAATAAAACAGAATCTGGGACAAGATATTTAATTGATTTTCCCGCTGTTTTCCGTTCTCGTATTTTTGTGGATGAGATGTCTATCAAAGGCATGTCTATTTCCAAAACTGGATATGGACTGTTAAGTTTGTAACCAGCCCGTGTTACACCAACAAATGTTACATAATTCATTAGCTCATTAATTTTATACCAGTTGGGCAAATATTCAACCATATCTGCACCAATAATAAAGTAATAATGATGATCTGGATGTTGATCTTTAAGCTCAACGATAGTGTCAATTGTATAGGATTTACCACGGTGTTCCGTCTCGATTGTATTTAGTTTGAAAAAAGAGTTATCTTTTATAGCTTGTTTAAGCATATTAACCCTATCTACTACACTAACTTCAGATGCAATTTTATGGGGAGGTACGTTTGTAGGAATAAACCATACCTCTTCAAGATTCAACTCTTCACGTACATGCTCAGCCACAATTAAATGTCCTATATGTGGGGGGTTAAACGTTCCTCCTAAGATACCAATTGACTTCATTTTATACTCCTTTATGAGGGTAATTCAATTTTCTTATTTTCTATAGACTCTTTATAGAGAACAATATTAGATCCTATAAGTTGCACTATTTCTCCACCAGTTCCTTCATGTAATTGTTCCGCAACTTCCTCTTTTGTTTCATCACAGTTCTGTAAAAGGCTCACCTTAACTAATTCACGTTTTTCGAGTGCATCTGATATTTGGGAAATCATATTTTCATTAACACCGCCTTTTCCCACCTGAAAAATAGCCTTTTCTTTATTTGCAAGTGATCGTAAATAGCGTTTCTGTTTACCTGTTAGCATTTCTATTACCCTCCAATTTTCTTTGTAATCTTGTCTTAATTCTACTTGTATTCACATTATAGCCTGACCATATTTCAAATGCATATTGTGCCTGATATAAAAGCATTGTATGCCCTGGATGAAGTAAAGCACCTTTTTTCTTGGCTTGTTTTAAAAAGGTGGTCATGAGTGGCTGATAAACGATATCACTCACTATTGTATTTGGTTTCATTTTATCCACATTCATAATTATTCCGTCTTCTTTTGGTTTCATGCCAACTGAAGTCGTCTGAATAATAATAGAATAATTTTCAATTAACATTTCAGCTTCATTGATTGTATAACATGATGTTTTGGTTTTGGTATTTTTAAGTAGTGCAATGTGTTCAGCATTTTTAAGCGTTCTGTTAGCAATATCAATATTGATAAATCCTGAAGCAACCAATGAATGGTAGATTCCCTTTGCTGCACCGCCTGCACCGATAATTAATACAGAGTTGGTTTTATCATTCATTATTTCGGGATAACTTTCGTTTAATGATCTTAAATACCCTCTCCCATCAGTATTATAACCAATCCATTTTCCTTGTTTAACAACTACTGTGTTAACGGCTTCCATAATTTTCGCCTCAGTGTCGAGATCATCTAAAAAAGGAATGATTTTTTCTTTATATGGAACTGTAACATTAAATCCATGAAGATTCTTATTTTTCAACTGAATAATATGTTCTTTACGTAAATCAGTCGAGTGAAAATCAATGAGTTGATAATCTCCATCCAACAAACTTTCCTTTAATAACTGGTTATGAATCCATGGTGATAATGAATGGCTTATAGGATGACCAATGAGACCCAATTGTAACCCCATTTTTATCTCCTTCTACAATAAAGATTTTCTAATTGATACAGCTACACCATTTGGACTGTGTACTACAACCGTAATTTCTCCACCTGGGACGCTTACCCAACCTAATCCTGGAAAAACAATATCTGTTTTTTCACCCGCTATGCGAAAAGTACTTGTGGTGAATTCAGGAAGTATTTCCATTGTGTTTTTATCGGGAGGTGATAATAATTCGCCAATATGATTTTCATATAAATCATCAGCTTTTTCCATTTTAGTTCGATGTATGCGTAAACGATTAGAAAAATAACAAACAAGCGACTGTTTTTCTCCTTTTAGTACATCCAACCGAGCTAATCCCCCAAAGAAAAGAGTTTGTTTTTCGTTTAATTGATAAACTCTAGGTTTCACTTCTTTTGTTGGCGTTATAATTTTCAAATCATTTTTCGATACATAATGAGCCATTTGTTTTTCATTCACAATTCCTGGTGTATCAATCATAGATGTTTGTTCATCTAAAGGTATCTCGATAAAACCCAAAGTCGTTCCCGGGAAGTACGAGGTAGTAATCACTTCCTTCAAGCCCGTGGATTGATTTATTAAACGATTTATAAACGTTGATTTCCCAACATTCGTAGTTCCTACTACATAAACATCTTTTTTATTTCTGTAGTTTTCTATTTGCTCTGTCAAATAATCCATCCCTTGCCCTTTTACAGAGGAAATAAGAAATACATCTTTAACTTGAAGACCGGCTTCATTTGCAATAGATCTAATCCATTTAATAAGTTGATTTTTATTTATAGATTTTGGCAATAAATCAACTTTGTTTCCTACTAAAATAATAGGGTTATCACCCGTTATTCGAGGTAAACCATTGATTAAACTACCCGTAACATCAAATAAATCAAAGATATGAACAATTAAACCCCGTTTTTTTCTAATCGTACCAACCATTTTAAGAAAATCATCATCTGTGACATTAACATCTTGAATGTCATTATAATGCTTTAAACGAAAGCATCTTTGACATAAAACAACTTCATTTTTTAAGGTTGATTTTGGAGTAAAGCCCGGATCCTCGGGATGTGTCGTTTGAATAATTGATCCACATCCCTGACATATCATTTCTTCCATACTTAATCCTCCCATGTGATTTTTCCTTTTTTACGGAAATAATTTAGGATACGCCTTTCAATTTTTCGATTTATTTTAGTGATTTTGGCATCTGTCTGAACGATAGGCAAAACCAGTATGGTATAAAACCCCGCTAAATTCCCACCTAGAACATCTGTCATAAGTTGATCACCTATAACAACGATTTCTTCCCTTTTTAATCCCATTTCCTGTGCTGCTTTTTTAAAAGCCCTTCGCAAAGGTTTTTTTGCACTAAACACATATGGTGTTCCTAAGGGTTCGGAAAAAATTCTTACCCGTTCTAGTTTATTATTTGAGATTATCATTATAGAAATACCTTCATCTTCCATCATTTTAAACCATTCAATAACTTCCGGCGTTGCATCAGCAACATCCCAAGCTACAAGTGTATTATCTAAATCAGTAATAATACCTTTGATACCTTGTTTTTTTAATTGTTTAGGACTAATATCAAATATTGTTTTAACATGTTTATTTGGTAAAAACTTTTTTAACAACCCTTCCACCCCAACTCATTATTCTAATGACATGACATATGATTCATAGCATGTTTCAAATTCAATTCCATGGGTAATTATACATTATAAGTTTAACCTATCATACCTAAATTGTCATAATATATTAAGTACATGTCAACATCGTTTCCAAGTTGAAATAACAGGAAACCTGTAAATTAACACATAATATTGCTAAAACCGTTCGACAAATTCTTTCAATCTTCGATATGTGGATAACTTTATCAACAATATACACAATACAAACTCAACGTTTAAAGGGGTTTTTATTAAGTTACACACATTTTATCTACAGGTGACTGTAGATAACTTGTATCTTGTAGGGTTCATAGAATCATGATAGATTAAAGTATAATAAAAATATTAGCCAATATTTTAGTTTAAACTGTCAGTTTCTTTGCAAAAATACCATTCGACAGAATGACACAATAGCATTTTATATATAAGTCACTTTAAGGAGGGCTACAATGGAGTATTTGTCTGATGAATTATTAATCGAATCGTATGATAAAGCTAATGAATTAGATCTGAGCCCTGATTTTCTTGCATTAATTGAAAGTGAAATACATAGAAGAAATTTAAACTGTAACACTACAACGGATAAAGAGGTAAAAAAAGTAAGCACAACTTAACAAATTTTAGACTACCACATATTAAATAAGTTCTTAACTCTTCCTTTAAAAATTAATAAATAATAGGCTCTACTCTTCATAAACCCTTTTCATTTTGAATTTAAAGGGTTTTTTTTATGCCCCCGATTAGGAATTATGTTATTCTTACTTTATACTTTATTACATAATCAACCTATGTAAGGAAATATTAAAAAAGAGTTTACTACTACTAAATAAAATCACATGAGAAGTTAGGTAACCAAATAAACTAAGTCTTCCTCGCTTTTCAAATGGAAAGGCGACATTTTTTCTGGCAAAATGTTATATAGCTTTTTAAATTCTGTTAAACATTAACCATGAAAACACTTAATATTTTAATAATTTAACGTCGCGTCGTGTAATTGCGTAGTGGTTGAAGGAGGATTTCACCAAAATGCTTTTTGTAGTTTTACTACCATTGATTTTTGCTTGCTTTATTCCTTACCTAAATAAATTTAAGGATAAGATACATACTGGTATATTTACATTTTTAATACCATTTATTATCTTTATTTACTTTTTTCAATTTATAGGAAAAGACTTTGAACCAATCTTACATACTTATCACTGGATTCCTTCCTTAAATATTAATTTTGACTTTTACTTAGATGGTCTTAGTTTACTATTTGTTTTACTTATTAGTGGAATAGGGGCACTTGTCGTGCTTTATTCGATTTATTACTTAAGCAAATCGGCCGATCCCGGGGAGTGGAACTACGCGATCGGTGCCTCCACCGCCCCCACGCCCGTCGGTCCATGGACCGATAGTGGCGCAGCGGTGGTCGAGCCCCTATCGGTCCATGGACCGACGGG
>Ga0079225_10002436_pt1 | contig 10735 bp, 9 predicted proteins | sample Poulit2012_FD_76344 | JGI IMG/M metagenome (GOLD analysis project Ga0079225, IMG submission 76344) | Agricultural soil microbial communities from Georgia to study Nitrogen management - Poultry litter 2012 | ecosystem: Environmental > Terrestrial > Soil > Agricultural land | place: USA: Georgia...
TGGATGTTGAAGTACTCGAATATCATCATGAAAGTTGGTGGTGTCATCATGATATTAATGGGTGTTCTTCTTTATTTTGATGGACTGACTCAGATTATCATTTGGCTGCAGCCGTACTTTGGAGATTTTCAGGGCTTCTGATTATGAGTGTATTAAATAGTTTGTGTATATAACCTTCAGAACAAAGTTATTTGTGATTTTCATATAAAAAGAAAGATAGAAATCACCTTTGTAGCTGAATACATGGCTTCAGAAAAGGATTGAAGTGTTAAAAGCTATGTTCTCATTTTTTCTATCTTTCATAGAATTGATATATTTTTATAAAATTTGTTTGAAAAGTATTGATAAAATTAATAATTAAGGAGGAATCTGGATGAAAAAATATTTAATGCCAACCTTGCTAGGTTTAGTATTTATTTTAGCAGGTTGCAGCAATGACTCAGTATCAAACGAATCAAATATTAAAGAAATGGTTTCAGAATTAAGCGCCAGTAATATTGTAGAATCCGCATCCATTAATGATCAAACACTCATTGTCGAGGATGATGGAGATGAGAATGTCTATACTTTACCAGACGATGAGTTTTTTGTGTCCATTGCACCTTATATCTCGTATACACATCCATGTGAATTTCATAGCTTAACCGGGTGTCAGGGAGAGCTGATGAATGAAGAGATGGATGTAAAAATTATAGATGAAGATGGAGAAGTCCACGTTGATGAGGAACTTACAACTCTTGAGAATGGATTCTTGGATTTTTGGCTGCCGAGAGATAAAAACTATACTTTAGAAATCAATTATGACGGAAAAACAGTTGAATCTGATTTCTCAACGTTTGAAAATGATAGTACCTGTCTGACAGATTTACAACTTAAATAATTTCGATTAAAAGCAGATACCACAACGCTATTCAGTGTCGTGGTATCTGCTTTTTTAATGTATTCAATATTAGATCAACGAAAAGTAGTCGATTTACTCATTATTGAAGATTAAATATTCTAGAAAGACATTTAATGGATAGTTTCTGCAAATAAATTTTTTATAATAAATATTATGACATCTCTTGTATGTTGGAAACAAATCTACAAATCTTTCGTAGATTTACGGTGATAAAACATAAATATGGTAAGTCTTAATGGATAGAGGTGTTCGGACTCTCGTACTTACTGGGGAAATATAAAAAACAGAAACCACTTGACAATAATCGACTACAGTTGTAAACTTAAGTTAATTAAATCGATTACATTTGTAAACGATTAAATATAACCACCTAGGAGGGTAAAAATGAAACATCAAAAAAGCAATTCTCATCACGAACATGCTGAGCATAGGGAGCATCATCATAACCATCAGAAAAACAACGAACCCCATGATCATAGTAATCATGATCATGGCGGGCATGATCACCATGCGCATATGGTGACAGATTTTCGCAATAAATTTTTCATCATTCTGATATTCACCATTCCAATTGTCCTTCTGTCTCCAATGATTCAAAGCTTCATAGGTGTGGATTGGCAGTTTACCGGAGATATTTATATTGTGGCAGCGTTGTCCACATTCGTCTATTTCTACGGGGGATGGCCATTCATCAAAGGCGCTTACGATGAATTGAAAAACAAAGAACCGGCCATGATGACCTTAATAGCAATGGCGATTTCCGTCGCTTACTTCTATAGCATGGCAGTTGTTTTTGGCTTCAATGGAGAAGAGATTTTCTGGGAGCTGGCAACGCTTGTATTGATTATGCTTCTGGGACATTGGATTGAAATGCGATCGATCAGTAATGCTTCCAAAGCGCTGGAGTCCCTCGCATCATTGATGCCGGATACAGCAAATCGTATTTCTGAAAATGGAGAAACAGAAGAAGTACAGATCGACGATATTAAAGCAGGCGATTTACTGCTGGTTAAACCCGGAGAAAAAATGCCGCTGGATGGAAAAATTGTTAAAGGAAAATCCCAAGTGGATGAATCCATGTTAACAGGGGAGTCTGTTCCGGTCACAAAATCCGTTGATGACGAAGTCATAGGTGGTTCAATCAACAGAGAAGGGTCTCTCACTATTGAAGTAGAGAAACTGATGAATGAATCTTACCTGACTCAAGTGATTGATATGGTGAAAGAATCTCAACGTACCAAATCGAAAACACAAGATGTGACAAATAAAGCAGCCAAATGGCTATTTTATATCGCTGTAGCTGCCGGTATCATTACATTTATCGTATGGATAAGTATTGGTGCGACTGTCGATGCTTCTATCATGAGATTGGTGACTGTTTTGGTCATCGCTTGTCCTCACGCTTTAGGTTTGGCTGCGCCGTTGGTCATTTCAGTATCTACATCACTTGCTGCAAAGCATGCGCTGTTGATTCGCAAACGTCCACAGTTTGAAAATGCTCGTAAAATTGATGCTGTAATATTTGATAAGACTGGTACATTGACTGAGGGTAAATTTGGCGTTACAGATATACAGACCTTCAATAATATGGACGAAAATGCCCTTTTAAGTTATGCCGCAACAGTGGAAAATGATTCAGAACATCCAATTGCGACAGGCATAATCAATGAAGCTAAATCAAAAGAGCTTGAATTGCTCGAAATGACGGAGTTCAATTCAATTACTGGTGTTGGAATTGAAGGGGTGATTGACGGTAAACAAATCAAAGTAGTGAGTCCGGGATATGTACGAAAACAAGAGATCAACTTTGATGATAAGAACTTCAATAAATGGTCAAAACAAGGAAAAACAGTTGTTTTTCTTCTGGTCGATGAAGAATTGGCAGGTGCGATTGCACTCGCAGATAAAATCAAAGAAAGTTCTAAACAGACAATAGAACAGCTGCATAAGAGAAATATTAAAGCCATAATGTTGACCGGAGACAATCAAAAAGTCGCAAATTATGTGGCTGAACAAATTGGGATTGACGAAGTCTATGCTGAAGTCATGCCCGATGAGAAAGCTGATAAAGTAACAGAAATTCAAGACCGTGGTTTGATTGTTGCAATGACAGGCGATGGGATTAATGACGCGCCTGCATTAACTAAAGCAGATGTTGGTATCGCGGTGGGTGCAGGTACAGATATTGCAATGGATAGTGCGGACATCGTTCTCGTTGATAGCAACCCGAAAGATATTCTTGCAATATTCAGCCTATCTAAACGAACATATAATAAACTGGTACAGAATCTGATCTGGGCAACCGGCTATAATGTGGTTGCTCTCCCATTGGCAGCAGGAGTGCTGGCCCCTTGGGGAATATTACTCAGTCCGGCTGTAGGTGCGATTTTGATGAGTCTCAGTACAATCATCGTAGCAATCAATGCGCAGTTGCTTCATAGATTTGAAGTAGAATAACATAAATGCCGACAAAGCCTGATTGCAAGCTTTGTCGGCATTTTCGTACTTTCCTGTATGAAATATGACATAAATCTTAAGAAGGCTTGACAAAAATCGATTACAGATGTAAACTAAATATAATCAATTCGATTACAATTGTAGATGATTTATATTAAAATAAATTAGAGGTGAAAACATGACCATGACAACTGATTCAAATATCACAGAATCTGAATGGGAAGTTATGCGGGTCGTTTGGGCACAAAACAAAACAACGAGTAAAGACATTAGGGATATTATAGAAAATAAAAAGAATTGGAAGCCGGCCACGACCAAAACACTGATCAGCAGACTTGTTGATAAAGGCATATTAAACACAGAAAAAGAAGGTAACAAATATATTTATTCAACTGATTTAAAAGAAAGTGATTTTCTCAAAAGTACCCTTGAACATACCTTCGATAATATATGTAATAAAGACGTTGGAAAAATTATCACAGATCTAGTTTCAAAATCAACATTAAGCTTTAGAGATATAGAAGAATTGGAAAAAGTATTGGAAATGAAAAAAAAGGATGCAGTTGACGAAGTGCCATGCAATTGCGTTCCAGGTCAATGTAATTGTTAAAGGACTGTAGAAAAAATTAATGAATTAAGGAGGAATGAATAATGACTACTGAAACATTGAATGTTGAAGGCATGACGTGTGCATCCTGTGTCCAGTCGGTTGAAAAAACAACGAAAAATTTAACAGGTGTCACACAATCTAATGTGAATCTGGCGACTGAAAAGCTGACGATTAATTTTGATGCAAATACTGTTTCATTACAAGAAATTCAAGATGCAGTCAGTAATGCAGGCTATAAAGCTGTACCGGATACTCAGAAAAAGACATTTGCAATTAATGGTATGACTTGTGCATCCTGTGCCCAGTCAGTTGAGAAAGCAACGGAAAAACTGGAAGGTGTCTATGAGTCCAACGTCAACTTAGCAACAGAAAAAATGATTGTGGAATATGATGATTCAATCGTATCAGTGTCAGATATCATCGATGCCGTATCCAATGTCGGTTATAAGGCTCGTGAAGATATCGATTCAGGGAAGGCCGTAGATGAAAATCAGCAAAAACAAGATGAAAAACGGAAAAAAATATGGAATCGTTTTTTGATATCTGCCGCTTTCTCAATTCCCTTACTATACTTGGCGATGGGGCATATGATGGGTGCACCCATACCAGGATTTTTAAATCCAATGAATAATCCACTGACATTTGCTTTCGCACAGCTATTATTGACAATACCGGTGGCCGTCGTTAATAGAAATATCTATAAGAATGGTTTCAGAACATTGTTCCGGGGACACCCGAATATGGATTCCCTTATTGCAGTTGGAACAGGGGCGGCTATAGTATATGGTCTCTTTGCATTAGGAATGATCATGGCGGGTAATACGGGTTATGTTCATGATCTCTATTTTGAAGCAGCTGCGATGATTTTAACGTTAATCGTTCTCGGTAAATATCTTGAAGAATTGACGAAAGGAAGAACATCCGAGGCAATAAAAAAACTGATGGGACTTGCGCCTAAAACAGCCATCATCATCAGAGCAGGCAATGAAGTCGAAGTGTCTATCGATGAAGTCATCGAAGGTGATATGATTGTCGTAAAACCCGGTGAAAAAATGCCGGTGGACGGTGTGGTTGCCAAAGGGTCGACTACGGTGGATGAAGCGATGCTGACCGGAGAAAGTATGCCTGTAGAAAAAAATGTGGGCGATCAAATTATTGGTGCCAGTATTAATAAAAATGGCACGATTCAGTATGAAGCCACAAAAGTTGGGAAAGACACTGCTTTATCGCAGATTATTAAATTGGTCGAAGATGCACAAGGTTCAAAAGCACCTATCGCAAAAATGGCGGATGTGATTTCCGGTTATTTTGTTCCTATTGTCATAGGTATCGCGATTCTTTCAGGTTTAGTATGGTTGATTAGTGGACAATCCGTACTATTTGCTCTGACTATTTTCATTACAGTACTTGTCATCGCATGTCCTTGTGCCCTTGGATTAGCCACACCAACATCGATTATGATTGGTACTGGAAAAGGTGCAGAGAATGGTGTACTCATTAAAAGTGGTGGGGCACTGGAAACCACTCATAAACTCGATACGATCGTATTTGATAAAACGGGTACAATTACAGAAGGGAAGCCAATGGTAACAGATATTGTTTCGACAAATGGCATTTCTGAAAACGAATTGTTGACTTTATCAGCCTCCGCAGAAAAAGGGTCGGAACATCCTTTAGGCGAAGCGATTGTAAGAGACGCCGAAGAAAAAGGAATCAATTTTCTATCAACAAGTAATTTTTCTGCCATTCCTGGCCACGGTATAGAAGTCACGATTAATGACTATAATATGTTGTTAGGGAATAAGAAACTCATGGATACCCGTCAAATCACACTCGACGATCTAACTGCAAAATCAGATGCATTGGCCAGCGAAGGTAAAACACCAATGTATATCGCTATAAACGATAAAATTGCCGGTATTATTGCTGTGGCAGATACAGTCAAAGAAAATAGCTTAAAGGCCATCGAAAAGCTGCATGAAATGGGTATTGAGGTCGCTATGATTACTGGTGATAATAAGCGCACAGCTGAAGCAATCGCAAAACAGGTCGGGATTGACAGAGTGATGAGTGAAGTATTACCGGAAGATAAAGCCAATGAAGTTGAAAAACTTCAGAATGAGAACAGAAAAGTGGCGATGGTTGGAGATGGGATTAATGATGCTCCGGCGCTTGCACAAGCAGATGTTGGAATCGCCATTGGCTCGGGTACTGATGTTGCAATGGAATCAGCAGATATCGTACTAATGAGAAGCGACTTGATGGACGTACCGACCGCAGTTCAACTCAGTAAATCCACTATTAGAAATATTAGACAAAACTTATTCTGGGCCTTTGCCTATAATACTGCAGGCATTCCAATCGCAATGGGGATTCTCTTCTTATTCGGCGGACCATTGTTAAGTCCGATGTTCGCAGCTGCAGCAATGAGTTTCAGTTCGATTTCTGTACTACTCAATGCATTAAGATTAAAACGATTTAAACCATCAGTTGCATAGAGAGGGGGCGGATGTTAATGGCGGATCAATTGGAACTTGAATTATATACAAGACCCACATGTTCGGATTGCCAGGATGCAAAGCAGTATTTAACTTCTAACGACCACGACTATATTGATAAAGATGTCAGCCAAAATATTAGCTTAGAGGAAGAATTAAAAAAGATATCTGGTGCTCGTATTGTGCCGATGTTTGCCTTTTATAAAAAAGGATTATTCGGTAAGAAAAAACGAGTCAATTATTTAATAGGATTTGAAAATAATAAGAATGAAATCATCAGTTTATTAAATAAACAATAAAAGAGAGTATTTGAAATAGAAACTTTTCGAAAACCATTAAATACCTGCCCGGGGTATGTTAACATTATTATATGTAATGGGTTAATAAAATTTTAAGGAGGCATTTATATGTCACAAGTAACTCTTAATGTAGAAGGAATGTCGTGCGGTGCTTGCGTTAATAAAGTGGAAGGGAATCTCGGTCAATTAAATGGCGTTGAATCTGTCAAAGCTCAAATTCCTGAAGGTAAAGTAGATGTCACGTTTAATGAAAATACCATTAATTTGGCGGACATCAAAGGCGCGATTCAAGATACAGGTTACGAGATTAAAGAAGACGCTGATAAAGAAGATGGTTCTGCGTGCTCGTGCTGCAGCTAATTAATGGCAAAAGATTTTACCAATTTACAGCACAACTTTGTGGTAACTAATTGATTCAATCTAATCACTGTTATAAGAACACAAGAAAAAGTGCCGACAGATCTTTAATTCAGATTTGTCGGCACTTTTCTTTATAATCAGGAGGTGCACATCTCTGTAGCCAATGGGCCATCAGTATTAGAACTTATTCTACAGGTGCCAATTCACTTTCCGTGACCCACTTATGATTCTGAACTTCTTCCTCAGTATCTGTTGTAACGAAATCTACCATATAGACAGTAGTGTCTTCAGCAGAATCAATCGTAGCCGTTGCGCCTTCCATGCCTTCCATGTGAGATGCGTTCATTACTGCTTCATCACCTGGTTCCAATGGTGCCTCGCCGGGATCTTCAAATTCTTCATGAACGACCCATTTATGATTTTCTACCGGATCTCCACCATTTGTCGGTGTGTACGAGACAGTATAGACAGTGGTATCAAAAGCACCCGAAATGGTTGCTTCAGCACCGTCCATACCTTGCATATGTTCTGCTTCAATCATCGCCTGGCTTCCAACTTCATACGTCGGATTTTCTGCTTCTTCCAAGTCTTCAGGTACCTCACCAGAACTGGACATCTCTTCGGCAGAATGATCCATGTGGTCGCCGGAATCAGATGCCATATCCATTTCTTCTTCGGAACCGGATTCTGTTTCAGTGCTTTGACTGTCTTCATTTTCACTGGTCTGAGTTTCTCCATTACCACATGCAGCTAGTAAAGATACAGCAAATACTGAAATAAAACCTAATAATATCTTGTTTTTTACCATGTATATACCCTCCATTTCATTATTTCTAATTGAAACTCTACCCATAATATTTGCAGTTTATGTGCATATTTAATGAAAAATAAATGTATTTAATTAGTAAAATGAGATAGTATCTGTACTCGAATCTGCACGAAAAATCGATACTTAAATAATAAAATATATAAAGAGTCCAGTGTATTAATCAGTAAATAAAGTGGGAGAATAGAGTGATGATATCAAAATATTTAGTAATTATTTTAATAGCAGTATCAATAATATTTCTGGCAGGATGCAGGAACGATCACACAGATAACTTTGAGGCAGCTTTTAGTGGCGAAATACAACATATTCATGGAGTGGGATACGCAGGGGAGACTGATGGATTATATTTTGCAACGCATGGCGGCTTGAAGATGTTCCGTGACAGTGAATGGTATGAAACCACCCGAAATTATAATGACTATATGGGCTTTAATGCTGTAGATGAAGGCTTTTATACTTCCGGCCATCCAGGAGGGGATTCGGATATTCCAAACCCATTTGGCATTCAACGCAGTTTTGACGGCGGACGGACTTTGGAACACGTTAAATTTGAAGGTGAGACGGATTATCATGCTATGGCGTTAGGGTATAACAGTCATGATATTTTTTTGTTTAACCCTGAAGTCAACTCTGAATTAGAACGGGGGTTTTATAAGAGTGTTGATGAGGGAGAAAATTGGGAACAAGCAGATGCAAACGGCCTTGACGGTGAAGTGTTACACCTGGCCTTACATCCCTCAGATTCAAACTTTGTTGCAGCTGCCACCTCCACTGGAATATTTTTATCAGAAAATGGTGGAGAAGAATTTAAAATTTTAACAGATTCAAATCAGTCAGGCACTGCTGTTTATTTCTATGAAGATGATTTATATTATGCTACCTACGACGGGCAGCCGACACTTATCAAAAGAGAAATTAAAAATAGTGATTCAACAACTGTTAGCCTGCCGGAACTGAAAGAGGCGGATGTTTTGTATATTGCAATCAACCCGAATAATGAAGATGAGTTAGCAATCTATACGACAACTCAAGATGCTTATTTGACTGATACCGGAAGAGAAGGACAGTGGAAGAATATTTTAAATGAAGGTAAAGTAAAATAAGATGCATGATTTAAAATGTAATGATTTGCTAAATGTACGAATAATCTCGAATAATAATTGAAGTGAGGAAATCGTTTATAATGGTTTATATCCATGTAGAGACATGTCAAAACTGAGGAGATCTTTATGTTCAACAAATTAGCCTTAAAGATTGGATTATTTTTTTTCCTAGTGATACTTATGATTGAAATCATATTATTCTACATATTATATACCAACTTGGTCAACGATCGTGTGGAGGAAGTGATGGGAGATTTGTTGGCACGTGGGAATACTCACAGAGACGTATTGGAAGAAAACTATACACCCTCGACTATGAACCATGTCGCCATTATGGAGTCAGAATCAGATTTTATTGTGGTGATAACAGAGGAAAATGGAGAAGTAATCACCAGTTCTGATCCGGTTGAAGCCGAAATGGCTTCAGTCATCAAACATACTGATTATGGTGAAATCCCCCAGAGCGGAGCCATTCTGGAATCGAATTGGTCGGAAGAAAAGTATGTGTCTACAGACAGTCCGATCACTTCTAACGACACGCATAGCGGACATGTCTTCATGTTCGCTGAAAGTGATAGCATCGAACGAATTATTGACCATCTAAGCCGTCAGTTTTTATTTGTCGGCCTGTTAACTTTACTTCTGACTGTGATCACAGTGTTTATTCTCTCCAGAGTCATTACCCGGCCGATATTAAAGATGAAAAAAGTGGCAGAGCAATTAAGCAAGGGCAATCATAATGTCCAATTATATACACAACGAAAAGATGAACTCGGAGATTTGGCGACTTCAATTAACCGGTTGTCACAGGATTTGGAACGCTTAAAAAATGAGAGAAATGAATTTTTGGGGAGTATATCCCATGAACTGCGGACACCTTTGACCTATATGAAAGGATATACGGATATCATTAGCAGAAAAAATATATCCATAACGGAGAGGGATAAATACATCAAAATTATCCAAGAAGAAACAGAGCATTTAACAGACCTGATTAAAAATCTTTTTGAGTTAGCCAGAATAGATCATAATGAATTTGACATCAGGAAAGAGAGGGTAGTATATGGCGACTTGATTGCAATTGTTTTAGCACGCATTCATCCGGCACTCAAACAAAAAAATATAAAACTTACTTTTAATTGTCCGGAAAATCTGATTGTTATGGTAGACCCCGCAAGGATGCAACAGGTTTTATTGAATATATTGGATAATGCAATAAAGTATACGCCTGAGGAGAGGCATATCACAATGGCAGTGATTCAAAAGAAAAATGAAATCTTAACGACCATTTCAGATACTGGAGACGGAATTCCAGAAAAAGATGTACCCTTTATATTTGAGCGTCTGTATCGTGCCGAAAAATCCAGGTCCCGGGCGAGTGGAGGGTCTGGTCTCGGTCTGACCATTGCTAAAGAAATTGTGGAATTGCATGGCGGAGAAATTAGAGTAGAAAGTACATCAGGCAAAGGAACTACTTTTATCATATCTTTGACGAAGGATGATTTGGATGAATAAAGTGTTATTGATTGACGATGAAGAGAGAATGGTGGAACTACTGGACTTATACTTAAGGCCATACCACTATATTTGTCGTAAGGCTTTAGGTGCAAATGAAGGACTCGAATATATCAAAGAAGAAAGGTTCGATATTATTCTTCTGGATATTATGATGCCTGAA
>Ga0079225_10002437_pt1 | contig 10734 bp, 9 predicted proteins | sample Poulit2012_FD_76344 | JGI IMG/M metagenome (GOLD analysis project Ga0079225, IMG submission 76344) | Agricultural soil microbial communities from Georgia to study Nitrogen management - Poultry litter 2012 | ecosystem: Environmental > Terrestrial > Soil > Agricultural land | place: USA: Georgia...
CGCGCCGTGTACGCCACCGTCAAAACGGAGCCCACTACCACGATAACTAGTGGCGCCCAACTCCACACGGCACCCCAAAAGCTTGGCTCCCCGGCGATCGCTCCGATTGCGTGTGCATGGCTACGCCACGCACCCCAGTCGACGGCGGCCTGCATGACGGTTTCTTTGGCAACAAACCCGAAAAACGGCGGGATACCCGCCATGGATAACGCGGCTATTGCAGCAACCCACATTAGAGCTGGGTGTGATTTGTGCAGCCCTGATAATTTATTGAGGTCTCTGGTGCCCGTGATTTTATCGACGGCGCCTACCACCATGAATAAGGGGGCTTTAAACAGCGCGTGGGCCAGCAACATGGCCAGGCCTGCCACTCCACTGCTGGCGGTACCTAGACCATTGGCAATCATGAGCAGCCCAAGCTGCGATACCGTGCCATAGGCCAAGATCAGTTTGACGTCGGTTTGTCGCAGTGCACGCCATCCCCCGACCAGCATTGTCCACATTCCCACGCCTAAAACCATGACTTGCCAGATGGTTTCACCCGAAAATGCCGGAGCGAATCGGGCGACGAGGTAGATACCGGCTTTGACCATGGCGGCTGCGTGTAAGTAGGCCGAAACGGGGGTTGGTGCTGCCATTGCTACTGGCAGCCAGAAGTGAAACGGAACTTGTGCAGATTTGGTTAACGCTCCCAGTAACACCAAACCGATAGCCCAGGTCATGTAGCCGCCTGCAAAATCGCCGGTGAGCAATTCGGCACCCTGGTTGACGACGTCTGAAACCCGATATGAGCCGGCAGCGTGACCGAACATAAGTAGACCCACCAGCATGGCTAGACCCCCGAAGGTTGTCACAATCAGTGCTGTTAACGCTGACCGGCGGGCAAAAATTCGGTGGGCTTGGTATCCGATGAGCAGGAAGGACAGGACGGATGTGACTTCCCAAAAGACGTAGAGCACCATGAGGTCGTCGGTGGTGACTAGTCCGAACATTGCACCGGCAAAAGCTAAAAACTGTGCCCCAAAAGCGCCGAGTCGCGGTTCATTGGCTAAGAAATATCGGGCGCAGTAGACCAGAACTGCAGCTCCAACACCGAGCACGATAAGACCGAGGAATGCACTGAGCGTATCGAGTCTGAATGCCAGCTGAATATTTAGTTGTGGGATCCAGTCCCAAACTTGGATCAGGGTGGAATTATCTGTGGTGCCGGAAGCCACCTGTGCTTGCGATGTCAGGACGGTAGGCAGTTGGCTGGATAACCAGATAAATCCGGCGGCTGGCACTGCGGCAAGTATGAGGAAGCCTTGACGTCCCGTTTTGCGAATAATAGCCGGAGCCAAAAGCGCAACCAGGAATAGTGCAAGCAGCACAATCAGCACGGTTGCCTCCGTGAAGTCTAGGGGACGGTCACTTGTTCAACTTTACCGTTTGGCTGTCGACTTCGGCGCGACAAGGCGAGAATGCCGCAGTGTAAACTTTCTCGATTAGGCCAGGTTTCATTTGGTCTAGGCCGGTTTAACCCCACTTCCCCAATGACGAACAGGCCCGGAATACCCGAAGTATTACTCAAATTTCGTTGAGAAATTGCTCACATAAACCCGCACTGCTATTCGATAGATAGCCTGGTGGCAGCGTTAACTGATTGCACTGTGTTCCCCACGTGCTGGGCGAAATTTGGTTGAGATAAGATGATCGTTTTGCCAGCCAAGCGCGCAGATTTTATTTAGCACGACCAACACATTTTCCCGTTGTAGCTGTCGATTCTGTTATCAGCGCAACAGCAGAGCGTGTCGCGACACAAAGTCCACTCAAGGCAGCGGCTAACCCAATAATGCGGAGCAGAAAGACCTTGCTTGCCAAAAGTCAGTCACCCGAACGGGTCACTATCGTTCAATGATAGACCGGTGAAAGTTTAAGTGAGATTTGGATGCCGTGGGGCCACGCTGATTTTGGTATCGGTTCAAGTTCGGTCCGGTCCCGTATGGGTGCTCTGACGGTGAGGTCAACCCAAAGAATGCCATCTGACCAATTTTAGAACCCGGCCATAATTTAATGGGCAGGGTCGACATGTTGGAAAGTTCTAAGGTGATGTGGCCAGAGAACCCGGGATCAATGAAACCCGCTGTAGAGTGGGTCAGTAGGCCAAGTCGCCCCAGCGATGATTTGCCTTCCAACCGTGCGGCGACGTCGTTGGCCAGGCTGACCTGCTCATAGGTTGAGCCCAACACAAATTCGCCTGGATGCAAGATAAATGGTTGATCCGGATCAACATCTATCATTCGAGTAAGTCCCGATTGGTCTTGGGCAGGATCGATAAACGGATAGTTATGATTATCAAACAGCCGAAAGAAGCGGTCCAACCGCACATCGACACTGGCCGGTTGCACCATGGATACGTCTAATGGATCCAGGCCGATGCGCCCAGATTCCAACGATTCTTTGATATCACGGTCTGATAAAAGCACACATTAACGCTAGCCCACCAAAGGTCCGGGCCCGCGTTTATGGCGTCGGTTTGTCGTCATAGCTGATCAAAAAATCAGTGCACTCTGTTTAGGAAGTTCAAGTTCAACATCTAGGTTTGGTGCAATCTCCAGGTAGGATGGCAGATCGTCGTCGATAAATAACATGACAATGCCTTCTGAAATGAATGCTTCTAATATGACTTGCCTGTCCCCTAGGGGGACTTCTTGGCCGTCAACGAGCAGCTGCACCGATGGGCACTTTCCACAATCACATGCTTCCCCAACGGTGATGCGGTCAAGAGTTTCATGAAGCTCTTGGCGCCACCGGTACCAAGTATCCTGGTCTTGGAAGCAATCTGGATTTGTTGCTTTGGCGCTGACGATCATGGCACTAACCAATTGCCGTTCTGATTCCGTAAGTGACCTTGCCATAACCGTTTCCCTTCTGAAGGTGCCTTAGCACCTAAACTAAGTGCTGACTTGAACAGCCTCTATCATTTCTTGGGCTAAGTCAGCAGGTGCATCCTGTCCCGGTTTGTCGCCGATAAATCTAGGTCGCAGAACGTGGACGTCTACGACCTCCGGGTTATATTCACGCTGAATTTGCTTAGCCAAACTATCGACTGCCATTTTCGAGGTCGCATACGCACCCCCGTTCACAAAACGCTGTTCAACAACTGTCGCTGAGGTGAGCACGACGCGTCCCCCGCCGTGCACCTTCCAATGCGGCAGGATGCGTGACAAAACTTTCGTCGTGGGATAAACACTCATCCCAAGCAGCTTCTGGAGTTGTTCAGTAAACCCATCGGCGCCAATACCGTTGTCAGTGCCAAAGCCACCGTTTAAAAATATTGCGCCGCGCAGTGTATCGGCATGTTGCAGGGCAGTATCGATCATAGAATCTATGAACTTTGGGTCATCCAACGACCCTTTCACCACAGTGACACGCGAATCTTGAAACGGCTCGCCCGAGACATCATGGCGGCTAAATACGACGAGGTGATAACCGGCCTCGGTCAGAATAGGAAGCACCTGCTGGCCAAGGTTGCCCGTTCCACCAAGTATGATGAGCGCTTCTTGAGCTTTCTTCGACATGGGTAACCTTTCTGTTGCCCAAAACTCTGGCTACCTATAAGAATAGCAACCCCCTAGTGATGAAGATCAACACTAGGGGGCTCAAAACTTTGACTTATTGAAGCTTCGCCGGCTCTTTGCCAGCAGCACTGCACTACTTACTGACGGTTAAGCTTGCACAAAACAGTTCGTTTTTGCTTGCACGCGCTTTTGAAGTCACGTAGCCAATCGACCCAAGACCAGCCAGTTGAACGATTATCAAACCCACCGTGAGCGCATACAGCTGAGCAATCGATGCGATAACGACCAAGGCAGACAGGACGGCAACGACAGCGACCAGTGTGCCAATGATTGCGTTTTTATACTGGGTAGTTACCAAAGCTGCTCCCTCCTGATAAATATTGTGAGAATCCAAAGCATTTTTGAATTACTCATAATATAACCCGGTCATCCAGGACCGTCTAGGCAACTTTGGCTGCCCGAATTAGCTAACAATCCACATGACCTAATTAGTTAAGATTGGCTAATTCGCCGCGAAAAACCGCGCTTTTGGGCGAAATAATTACGCAAATGATCCAGATACACGCCAATTCAGGAAGACAGTGTCTAGCAGATCACTGCCAATACTGAGAAGTCAGGTAGTCCTAGTTCACTGGCAGCAGAATTGCCCAGCACTGAGACTTCTTATCTATCGTCCCGAACTAGTACGAGGCCCAGCCAGATAGTCACAATTACGCCTATACCAACTGTGGTCAAGGTCGTTCTGAACAACCCCAGTGTCGCAAATAACGCGATGCAGCCACCAAGTGCGGCTATTACTACCGATAGCCACCAAATTTGGGTTCGTCTGCGTTGGGGCTCAGCCATCGGGTCCTTACTATAAATGTTAGGCGTGTGGCATCAGCCTAGTTGAGGCGTATTTTTCGAAACGATCGGTTTGTAGTGTATGAACCTAGGGTAGAAAGGTACCCGTGGCACAAGTACTTTCGGGATTCTTCATTGTCTGGCTGATCATCGCCGTCGGCTACGGGGCTGGAAGAACCGGCGTCCTAGGACAAAATGCCCAACCGGTACTATCACGTGTGGCATTCTTTGTAGCTTCACCGGCCTTGCTGTTCAACACCCTGTCGACAAGTGATGTGTTCCTGGTGCTGGGGCCACAACTGTGGATTGCAACCTTATCCGCTGGTGTGGCAGCCGGTATTTACCTACTCTTGGCCCGATTTTTACAGACCAAACGAACTGGCTCCGAACGCATGATAGCGGCATTATCGGCCTCATTAATGAACTCCGCTAATCTTGGACTGCCCATTGCGGCCTACGTGCTCGGCGACGCCAGCTATGCTGCACCGGTGATTTTATTTCAACTGGCCATTTACACACCGGTCTATGTGTTTGTATTAGATACCCAAACCGAAAAAGAGGCCCGGGCAGGACTATCCGAAACAAAAGTTGTCCGAGCTGGCTTTTTTCGGAGTATGGGACGCATTATTGCCACGGTAGCCCGAAATCCCCTTATTATCGGTTCTGCTTTCGGTCTGTTGTTTTCCGTGACCGATTGGCAACTATGGCAACCTTTGGACGAGTCAATCAGTCTTATAGCAGGCGCGGCAATCCCCGCCATGCTGATGGCTTTTGGCATTTCGTTGGTTGGATCCCGACCGCTAGATAAAAAGCAGGGTCGACGCCGCGATACCTTGTTGGCATCAACGGTCAAGCTGCTCATACACCCGACTATCGCTTGGCTATTGGCAGCTTTCGTATTTCAGTTGGACAAGGACGGTATCCTGACTTCTACAGTGCTTGCTTCCTTGCCTACCGCACAAAATGTTTTTGTTTCTGCGTCCCGATACAATACCGGTCTCGTGGTGGCACGCGACACAGTGCTGATCACGACGATTCTTGCTATCCCCGCAATGATTACTGTTGCGAGTCTGCTAGCTTAGAAATATTGTCCCTGCTGCCTAAGGAAACACTGGTGTCCAAAACATCTGCCTACCAATCGGTTATTCAGCGGCCAAGTTTTTGGGGGCTCGTCGCCGCTGGGTTACTTCTTGCAGCCGCTGCGGTCATCACCCTGCTAAATCGATTCGTTTACAGTGCCGAATCGGCTGTGGAGGACTACGTAGAGGCGTTAGGCAACGGAGACGGAGCCACAGCAATCGCTTTATCGCAAGCTTACTTGGCTGATGACGCCCCAGCTGATATCTCCACGATACTGCTGGATGGCCAAGCGCTGTCGCAGTCGGCCAACCTGCTCAAAGATGCCAAAATAGTCGCCGTCGATGCTGAGGTACCCGAGTCATTTCGGGATCCTGCTCTAACCCAGCGTGTAGTAGAAATCCGTTACCAGGATGCCTCGGAGGAAACCCTGTCTACCGCCATCGTGGTGGACAAGGTATCGACATCATGGCTGTTCTTCAATGATTGGCAGCTGCACCCTATGCCGCTTCAGCAAATTGAGTTAGCACCGTCACGCATGCCCGAAAATTCCAAGGCCGATGAACCCGTGGCCCAGGTATATGGGGCAAGGACTCCTTTGCTTGGTGACGATGGCGGCCCGGCTGTATTGGCGGCTTTCGCACCATCAGTTATTGAGCTGGAATATCACGGCACGTATCTAGAGGCGGCAGAACCTGAGACGTTTATAGTTTCCGATGTGCTGGCAGCGGGAGCGACCATGGAATTTGGGTTCGACGTTGAGCTAACCTCAGCGGTGGATGAAGCGATTCATGAAGAAGTCCAGCAGCAACTGCAGCGTTGCACCAACCAGACGGTACTAATGCCGGCTGGCTGCCCATTCGGTTACGAAACAGCCAACCGGGTTGTGCCAGATTCGGTTTCCTGGTCGATCGGCTCACCAGAAATTGATTACTCCTGGAACGATTCAGAACCGGAAATTGACCGTATTATGGCTACCGCGGAACTTAGCGCTCAAGAAATAGATATTGGTTCTGGTGAGCGGTCGGCAACGGATTATGAAGAAGCCTTCGAGTTATCAGCCGATTTGGAGCTTACCCCAGAAAACCTGACGGTCCGTCCAGATTGGGACTAATCAGACGGCGCCCCGGGAGTTTATGAATGAGACCCAGGTGGCCAAGGCAGCGTTATCGAGTGCATCGCTTCGAAAGTAGGCCGTATCACGCGGTTCAAAAGCAGTCAGTGCACTGAGCTGTTTTTCATTGAGCTCTTGCTGGGTGCCCAATGCTGCAATGAATAAGGACTTGGTGTCCAGCTCCGCGTATTCGGCATTGATAAAGTTCCGGGCACCGCGGTCTATATTGGCTGTGCTGACGGGAGCGACAACAATGACGGCATCGACTGAATCAACGTATCGGTGACCACGGGAAAACGATTCCACAGCGGTGGTCACACCACGGCGTTTACTCAGGGTATCTGCAAGCTGCTGCGCTACCGCTGCCGCGGAAGCATCCTTGCTATGGGCAATAAGGGTGGCCATGAAACAACTTTCCGATCACCATAGACGACATGTTCGTGTCTGCCAGTCTATCCCGATCAGCACCTTCGGGGCGTGGCTAGTGAATACCGCGCAAATCTAGATCAAGTTCGGTATGTGCCCCTTCACTGGCATCGTGGTGGATCGTTACGGGGATGCCCCAGTCTTGTTGGTATAAATGACAGGCAGCAGAGTCTGGGATCGGTTGACCAACTTCGCCATCACAGGCAGCAGCCCGGGCGGTAACGTGCAGTACACCTTCAGTAATTTCCGGGTTGAGTTGCAGTCGCCGAGTTAGCCCAGTCTGCCTACCTGCGCCCCCAAGCAGTAAGTTCTCTGGTGTTGCAGAAATGGTCAGCTGGGTAGGGTCTCCCCAACGGTCATCGAGTTTCTGTCCTTTCGGAGCAGAAAATGAGATATGAATGGGCACCTGGCCAGCCACTAATTTCGTTGGCGGCCGTTGTACCTGCATGGCTCCTTCATCGACGTGCAAATACTTTTCCGGTACAGCAATACGGACCAGTTGGTGAGCATTGGTTTCCACGACAATGATGGAGACAGCATTGCCATTGGCATCGGTTTCCACCAAGATATCTGAGGGTTCTTCTAGATCTCGGGCCACGGTGGTTACTTCGGCGGGCTTGGGTGTGCCGTCTGGGTTTATCGTTTCAGGTGCCCAGCGTCGAATCGCATGGTTATAAGTATCGGCGATCAGAACTGAGCTATCTGGCAAATTGGTGACACCCAACGGGTGTTGCAAACGAGCAGTTTCTGGGGTGCCATCGCGGAAGCCAAAATCAAAGAGCCCAGTGCCAACCACCGTGCCGACTTCTGGCTTTTTCGAATTAGTCTCGGCTGAGGGCACTACATAACGTACCGCCGAGGTTTCGGCATCGGCAATCCACAATGTACCGTCAGAATCTATCGAAAGCCCCGAGCTCTGTGCGAACCAAGCCTCGTCTGCTGGCCCATCAACCAAACCTTCAAGTGCGGTACCGGCATAAATAGCCAGCTGCTTGGACACAGGCTGATACGAAAACAACTGATGAGTTCCAGCCATAGCGATAATCGCGACACCCTCGACTGGCGAATACTGGACATCCCACGGTGTGGACAGAGATGTTTCCAACGGTCCGGCAGCAAATGGGGCCAAATCGATTGTCCCACTTTGATCAGCTTCGTCTTGGACGCGCTCGGAGTCGATTAGACGCTGTACGCCATTACCGGCAACCGTCGATACTTCTCCGGTTGCTAAGCTGACTGCACGTAGCCGGTGGTTGACCGCATCGGCGATGAGCACATCGTAACCCACCTGAGCTGCAACATCGGCGGGCAGTAGCGCTAAGCCGTGCGGCTCATTGAAGAGGGCAATGTCTGGTGTGCCGTCTGCGTAGCCTCGAACAGAAATGAGCTCAGGGTCGGTTTCCGCCGCCCCCGGTGGTACAGGTTGGCCGGTTCCATTACCGCCGATAGTTTGCAGAACAGTTTCTAGGTCATCAGCGATTTCTACCAGGCGATGGTGGCCCGTGTCGGCCACAAGAAAGGAGCCGTTCTGACGACCGCGAGCGCCAAGGGCAATCGCTTTGGCCGGAAATTTCAGGTCACGGGCCACGGGCTCAGGTGCGACATAAGGGCCCTGGCCACGATGGAGCGTACCTTTAGCTTCGTGTTCTGCAATGAGTTGTTCCACCAGCGGATACAGCCCAGATACATGGCCTTCGCCGGTTAGATGGGCGACAACATAGCCTTCAGGATCCACAACCACCAAGGTAGGCCAGGCCCTAGCTGTGTACGCCTGCCAGGTGGCTAATGCTGGGTCATTGAGCACCGGATGGGCGATATCGTAGCGTTCAATGGCTGCAGCAACCGCGGAGGTTTCGGCTTCATAATCAAATTTTGGGGAGTGTACGCCTACGGTCACTAAAACGTCGGAATATTTTTCCTCTAACGGTCGTAGCTCGTCGAGTACGTGTAAGCAGTTCACACAGCAAAACGCCCAGAAATCTAATATGACAATTTTGCCGCGCAGATCTGACAAACTCAGGTTTTCATCACCTATGTTAAACCAGGTTTCACCAACGAGTTCTGAGGCGCGGATGCGAGGAGCAGTGGGTTCCGAAGTCATAGCTAGTATTCTCCCTTATCCTGCGTATGACACAAGCGATTGCGTCACATAGAGTAGTCAAATCAGCTAAATGTCCCGCAACACTTCGATGATTCTCTCTGACGTCACAAAGAAGTGTTAAGATATTGGGTGTCGCCATAACAGTGGCCCTTATTGGCCCTGACGACGTGCGGGTGTAGCTCAATGGTAGAGCGCTTGCTTCCCAAGCAAGATACGCGGGTTCGATTCCCGTCACCCGCTCAGTTTTTCTCGCAGTGTTGAGCCGTTATTTTCCGTTCTTGCAGAAATCCGGCGTGGTATTGAACTTTCACCACCTGGGATGCGAACCAAAAGCCGCAAGGGTCTTTAAATATCGTGGCGGTATTGCATTAACCATTGCCAGTAAGCCTCCCATCCTCCGGCAGCGGTAGCTTGTTTGCCAGCTTCGACAATTAGTCCGTGGAATTGTTGTTGTTCAGTGGTTGTAAACTTAGCTTGCCGCTCGGCGGTAGCCAAATAGCGCCGGGTGGTCTCATAGCCCTTGGGAAGACTATAACCGGCGGTCGATAGCATTCTGCGCGCATATGTGTCCCAGATAAATACCGGCCGGTGGTAAACATATAGCAAAAGTACATCAGCGGTTTCGGGCCCGACACCACCAACGGCAAGCAAATTATCACGTAAAGGCTTCGTTGCTAGTTGTTCGGCTACGGCATGATTGGCTAAGTACCAAGTGGTGTAGTTTTTCAGGTAGGTTGCTTTAGCGTTCATAAAGCCTGCCGGACGGATTAAGGATTTCAGCTCGTCCAGGGCTGTAGCCGCAATACCCGTCGGATTCAGCAGGTCAGCACGTCGTAGCTTGGAGATGGCCTGTTCGACATTCACCCATGCGGTATTTTGCGTCAGAATCGCTCCGATACCGATTTCAAAATCGGTGTCTGCTGGCCACCAGGTTCCGGGATCCACGGCTGCATCTAACAGCGTGTATAACCGACGAAATGTCCATGGCACAGGAGCCGTCATTATTCCCTAGGGTCTCATATTCTATTGACTGGCAGACTGGTGCACAGGCTTTGAAAACACTTGCTGCCGGGCGGTGAGTAGCACCGATGAAAACGTGACAGTGTGCTGATATACATCAACAATAGTTGCCCAACCATCTGCCATCCCTTGCAATGTGTCGCTATCAGCAAACAGATTGAAATTATAGGACACCGCACCTGAAACCCATACCGGTATGTGACCGAGTGTGCCAGAAATTTGATGGTGGTAATGTCCCGATAGAATCGCGCGGACATCGCTGGTTTTAAGCACATCGTAGAGTTTATCGGCTTCCTGCAGCCCAGTATTGCGCTGGGAAACCGTGGTCGCAGGAATCGGCGGGTGATGAGCAACCAAAAGTGTGCCATGTTGTGTTGGTTTGGCCAGCACCTGTGCTAACCAATCGTATTGTTCGGCGGTCAGATGGCCATAAAATCGGCCCACGCCATGGGTGTCTACACCGATGATTCGTAACCCGTGAACGTCATGGACTGTATCGCAGAGCTCTGGGCCGGAAGCGATTTTGGCGGGGTTAAATGCGGTACCGACCGAATTGATTGGGTCATGGTTGCCGCCCACCGCGATGAACGGGA
>Ga0079225_10002439_pt1 | contig 10729 bp, 9 predicted proteins | sample Poulit2012_FD_76344 | JGI IMG/M metagenome (GOLD analysis project Ga0079225, IMG submission 76344) | Agricultural soil microbial communities from Georgia to study Nitrogen management - Poultry litter 2012 | ecosystem: Environmental > Terrestrial > Soil > Agricultural land | place: USA: Georgia...
AGGGTCTGCGTGACCGCTACGAGGCTCACCACCGCGTATCGATCACCGATGAGGCGCTTGTCGCAGCCGCCACAATGGCTGACCGCTACGTCAACGACCGCTTCCTGCCAGATAAGGCAATAGACCTGATTGACGAAGCCGGTGCGCGCCTGCGAATCCGTCGCCTCACCGCGCCGCCCGAGCTCAAAGAACTCGATGAGCGCATCGCAGAAGTTGGTGTAATTAAAGAAACCGCGATCGACGATCAAGACTTCGAAAAGGCAGCATCACAGCGCGATCTGGAACAGCAGCTCATTACTGAGCGCGCTGAGAAGGAAAAAGCGTGGCGTGAAGGTGACCTCGACACGGTCTCTGAAGTTGATGAAGACGTAATCGCTGAAGTTCTGGCGATGTCGACCGGCATCCCCGTGTTCAAGTTGACCGAAGAAGAATCTTCACGTCTGCTGCGCATGGAAGAAGAACTGCATCAGCGCATCGTTGGTCAAACCGAAGCGGTTAAGGCCATCTCGCAGGCAATTCGCCGCACCCGTGCAGGCCTGAAGGACCCGAAGCGCCCCGGCGGTTCGTTCATCTTCGCCGGCCCCACAGGTGTTGGTAAGACCGAGCTCGCGAAGGCCCTGGCAGAGTTCCTCTTCGGCGACGAAGACGCACTCATCCAACTCGACATGTCCGAGTTCGGTGAGAAGCACACAGTCTCGCGCCTATTCGGTTCACCGCCCGGATACGTCGGATACGACGAGGGTGGCGAGCTGACCGAGAAGGTGCGCCGCAAGCCATTCTCAGTCGTGCTCTTCGACGAGGTTGAAAAGGCCCACGCCGACATCTTCAACTCGCTGTTGCAGATCCTCGAAGACGGTCGACTCACCGACTCGCAGGGTCGCGTCGTGGACTTCAAGAACACGATCATCATCATGACCACGAACCTCGGAACCCGCGATATCGCGAAGGGTGTCCAGACAGGGTTCCAGGTCGATGGCGATAAGACGACCTCGTACGAGCGCATGAAGGCCCGCGTAAACGACGAACTCAAGCAGCATTTCCGCCCCGAGTTCTTGAACCGTGTCGATGACACAATCGTGTTCCCGCAACTGGATCAGGACGAGATCTTCGCGATCGTCGACTTGATGATTGCGCGCCTGGCCGAACGCATGGCCGAAAAGGACATGTCCATCGAGATCACAGAATCAGCCAAGCAGTTGCTCGCTGAGAAGGGTTATGACCCAGTTCTGGGTGCACGCCCACTCCGCCGAGCAATTCAGCGCGAGATCGAGGACGCCCTATCTGAGAAGATCCTCTACGGCGACCTGAAACCCGGCCAGAAGGTAACGGTAGACGCCGAAGGTGAGGGCATCTTGGGTGAGTTCACGTTCCACGGTGAATCCAAGGTCGAAGAGAGTGAAGAACCGGTCGCGGCTGGAACCGATAGCAGCGCAAACTAGCCCGGGGTTAGTCTTGTTACATGACTAGCTTGCGGTAATACATCGAGGTGGGATCCAACCATTAAAGGTTGGGTCCCACCTCGCTTTTACGCCGAAACGATTTTGACAACCATTTTAGAACGGTGATTTGTGGGTAATCCCAGCCCGAGAATTACGGGAGAGCCAAATCCACTCAGGTGGAAGGCGCTCGCGGTTTGTTTGACAGCCGGCTTCATGAGCCTGTTAAACGTCAGCATCGTAAATGTTGCGTTGCCCTCGATTCGTATCGGATTGGATGCCTCCGAGGCCGAGCTGCAGTGGATTGTCTCTGGCTATGCCCTGAGTTTCGGGCTCGTTCTGGTTGCCGCGGGGCGGCTCGGGGATGCGCGCGGGCGACGGACGATGTTCGTTCTGGGGGTTGTGCTCTTTGCCGGAAGTTCAATTTTGGCGGGATTTGCCCCCAACGCCTCTGTGCTTGTTGTCGCCCGCCTCATTCAGGGTGTCGGGTCGGGATTCATTAATCCCCAGATTTCGGGCCTCATTCAGGAGCTCTTCCGAGGAGCAGAGCGTGGGCGAGCCTTTGGCAGCCTGGGTGCGGTTATTGGAATTTCTACCGCTATCGGCCCTGTTTTGGGCGGCGTAATTATTGCGCTTGTGGGCCCCGAAGCGGGTTGGCGTTGGATTTTCTTGGTCAATATTCCAGTTGGAGTTTTGGCCATCGTGATGTCGTATAGGTATTTACCTCGACCTCATCAGGATCGGAACGCGCATGATCTCGATCCGGTGGGTGTTGTTGTTTTAGGCGCCTCGGTTCTCGCGATCCTGTGGCCTCTCGTTAACGGCGGGACTTTTGCCGCAGTTGAGTTGTTGTGGCTTGTTGCGGGTGTCGTGCTGCTGTGGATTTTCGTGCGGTGGGAGCGGATCTATCAGGCCCGTGGGCGCGCCCCGATGGTTGATTTAAGCCTGTTCCGCTTACGCAGTTACACGGCGGGAACCATTTTGGCGTTCACGTATTTTTCGGGCTTTACTGGCATCTTTTTCATACTGACCTTGTTCTTTCAAAACTCGGTTCACTACTCGGCACTCATCGCGGGTCTTGGCTTGACCAGTTTCGCGATTGGTTCAACGCTGTCTTCGTGGCTGAGCGGCCGTTACGTCTTGCGCGCTGGACGCAAAATGGTCGTATGGGGGCTTGTTCTGGTGATGATTGGGCTTGCCGGTACCCAGGCGGCGGTTTTCTTCGTCGGAATTAACCCATCGATCGGATGGTGGATGGCCACGCCCCTGTTTATTGCCGGAATCGGTTCGGGGCTCGTGATTTCCCCGAACCAGACTCTTACCCTGGTTGAGGTTCCCGTTGAGCGGGGCGGATCAGCGGGCGGGGTTTTGCAAACGGCCCAGCGCATGGGAACCGCACTTGGTATCGCAATCGTTGGCGCACTGTATTTCGCCGGTTCGCATTCCGATCCGATCACTGCGGTGACAAATGGGCTGTGGGCAACACTGGGCTTGACCGCGGTTTCGCTCGGTGTTGGAGTGGTCGACCTTATTTGGGGTCGGTCCGCGCGATCCAGTTCATAGATTTTTCGACAGCTTTCTTCCACATCGCGTACCGCTGCGCGCGCTCTTGGGCGTCCATCGCGGCTTCCCAGCGTTGGCCTTCGTGCCAATTTTGGACGACGTCACTCAGATTGGCCCAAAACCCGACCTGGACTCCGGCCGCGTAGGCGGCTCCCAGGGCGGTAGTTTCTGTAACTTTCGGGCGCACAACATCGATGCCTAGAATGTCGGCCTGGAATTGCATGAGCAGGCTGTTTTCTACCATGCCGCCGTCAACGCGCAGTTCATTAAATGTCAGGCCGGTGTCTTCGCGTACCGCTTCGAGCACGTCGCGGGTTTGGAACGCGGTTGCTTCGAGAACGGCGCGGGCTATGTGGTGTTTATTTATGAAGCCCGTGAGTCCCGTGAGGGTCCCGCGCGCATCGGGGCGCCAATAAGGTGCGAACAGGCCTGAGAATGCGGGCACGAAGTAGGCACCTCCGCTGTCGGGAACCCGCGCTGCGAGGGCCTCAATCTCTCTAGCCTCATCTATAAGACCGAGGTTGTCGCGCATCCACTGCACGAGCGAACCGGTCACCGCGATGGAGCCCTCGAGTGCGTATTGGGCGGGCGCGTCGCCGAACTGGAAAGCGACCGTCGTGATCAAACCGTGGCTCGATTCTTTGGGCACTGTTCCGGTGTTCACTAATAAGAAGTTGCCGGTCCCGTACGTATTCTTGGCGGCCCCAGAGTAGAAACAGGTCTGGCCCACGGTTGCGGCATGCTGATCCCCCAAGACCCCGGTGAACGGCACATCGGGAAGCAGCCCGCCACGCCGTCCAAAACCGAATTCGCTAGAGCTTGGGCTAACGCGCGGCAGCATTTTTAGTGGAATGTTGAACTCGGCTGCGATTGTCTCGTCCCAGTCCAGGGTGTGCAGGTCGAGCAGCAGCGTGCGTGAAGCGTTTGTGACATCCGTTAGGTGTACACCGCCTGAAGCGCCCCCGGTGAGGTTCCATAGAAGCCAGGTATCGATTGTGCCCGCCAAAAGCTCACCGGATTCGGCGGCCTGCTGCGCCCCAGCGACGTTATCTAAAATCCATCGAATTTTTGGGGCTGCGAAATAGGTCGCCAGAGGCAGGCCAGTCGTCGCACGAAACCGATCGACTCCTCCTTCTCGCGCGAGCACATCGCAGATCGCTTGCGTCCGAGTGTCCTGCCACACGATCGCGTTGTGAATTGGTTCGCCCGTGTGTCGATCCCACACAACGGTTGTCTCCCGCTGGTTTGTGATCCCGACTGCTGCAATGTCGCTCGGTGTTACGTTGCCGCGGGCCAACGCTAGCCCAACAACTTCACGAGTTAGGCGCCAAATTTCGAGGGAATCATGTTCGACCCAGCCCGCGCGGGGGTAGATCTGACGGTGCTCCTTTTGAGCGGAAGCGTGAATAGTTCCAGCTCGATCAAACAGGATTGCTCGCGTGCTCGTGGTGCCCTGGTCAATCGCCATCACGAAGTGCTGCATTTAAAAAACCTATCCCAAATGGGGCAGCAAATCGGTTAATTGCGCAATCTCGAAGTCTGCGGGACCCGGATCCAAGTCAAGGTTCGGGGTAATGATCATTGCCGCGGTGATGCCCGCGGCATGGGCGGCCTCAGCATCGAGTGGCCGGTCACCTACCGCTAAACACTGGGATGGCTCGAGGCCGTGGCGCTCGATGAGGTGCAAATACATTCCGGGATCAGGTTTGCGCGCGAAACCATCTTCGGGGCAGATGAGGTCATCGACCGCGATATTTTGGGCTTCGAGCAGAGCCATCGCACTGCGGCGATCACGGTGGGTCACGACGAGGTTCAAGCCGGGGACGGGGGCGTTACGCACTGCGTGCATAACTTGAGCCAGGCCCGGCATCGGGGGAGGAGGAGCGGTAAGCCACCGTTCCTTGAGTTCGGCTTCAGCTTCGCGAAAGACACTCGGCGGGATCTGAAAACGCGCCGAAAGTTCAATAATTGCGGTGCGCGTCGACCTTCGGGTTAAGTGCGCTACCTCAACATTGGTCACCTCGTGGCCACGGCCTCGAACGACCCTTGCGAGCATTTCGTCAACTTGCGGATACGTGTCGAACATCGTGCCGCCCATATCCCAAAACAGGTGGTAAAACATTGCGGCTCCAACGAGGTAGACACTTAGAGTAAAAGCGTAAGGCAAGGCCCGAGTGTGTTCACGCCGTGCCATGATTGATCGATGAGCCAAATTACGGTTCGGCCCGCCAGACCCGCCGATGTTCACGAGATCGCAGAGATAGTTCAACCGCTCGTAGAGCAGCGCATCTTGCTAGGCAAAGACCTCGTTGACTTCTATGAGCAAATTCAAGGGTTCGTAGTTGCTGAAGATGCTTCGAGCGTCGTTGTGGGGTGCGGCGCGCTCCACATTATGTGGGAAGACCTCGCAGAAATACGAACGCTCGCGGTGCGTCCGCAGTGGCTTGGGCACGGGGTGGGAAGCGCGCTGGTTGAGCGTCTGCTTGAGCGAGCTGCCGAATTGGGCTTGCGTCGAATCTTCTGTCTCACGTTTGAGGTGGAATTCTTCGAGCGCCACGGATTCCACGAGATCCACGGAACACCCGTCGAGGGTGAGGTTTACGCAGAACTTTTGCGCTCACACGATGATGGTGTCGCGGAGTTCCTCGACCTGGCTCGGGTCAAACCGAACACTCTTGGCAACTCGCGGATGATGCGCGAACTATGAGTTAGGCCGGTCCCGGGTTGCGACCGAGAAGAGGATTACGAGCTGCAAAATAAACGCCACGCCGAGCACCGCTCCGGTAATGGTGATTACTTTAAAACCAGTAAAGAAGAGCGTCACTATTGCACTCAAGAGCCCCAGCCCGAGCATCGGAAGTCGGGTGCGTCGTAACTGGGAGCGCCACAGGGCCAGCGGTTGATCAATGCTCGCGGGAGCGTCGGGCTGTGAAAACAGCCGTAAAACACTTACCCCGTAGAACATGGAAACGAACGCGCCTATCTGGCCGATGCCCGCAACCACGATGAACGGCATAACGTCGGATGTCGTGCCCTTGGGCGGGGCAGTTAACGCAACCGCGCCGATTGCCACGATGCCGGCAAATAGCACCGCGCCAACGAGTACAAGGTTTATCCAGCGCACCTGGCGCAAAAACATGGCAATCCGTAGATTGCGTTCGGCGGCTTCGCGGCGCCGCTCATCGCCGCTTGCTGGGCTTTTTGACTCAGAACTCACACCGCTGAGCCTATGCCACCGGCAACATCACCCGATTACGGGAGTTAGGGCCATGAGTAACCGGCGAGTCTTGGCCTCTTTAAGCCGATTTTTACTACTGTGGGAGTGTGAAAGGCGTTTTGCGACCGGTTGGATCCGAGCCCGCACGCGTGTACTGGGTGCGGCGCCTTGTAGTGCTCGCGGTCGTCGTCGTGGTTATAGCCCTGATCGGGCTCTTCATCTCGAAGGCTTTCGGTGGTGACGATAAGCCCGAACCCGAGCCGACACCGACTCAGGCGCAAGACGATGAAAAACCCGCCCCTGACGATCCGTGTAAACCAGCTGATCTCACACTTGCCCTGAATTCTGGCCCCGACCAAGTCGCGAGTGATAAAGATGCGGCTTTCGATATTGCGGTAACTAATAACGGCGAAAACGCGTGCACTGTCGATGTTGGTGACAAGTCACGGGTTCTTACGATCACTTCGGGGGCTGACCGCATCTGGTCTTCGGCTGACTGCCCAAGCGAAGACGATGCTTCTCGTCTCGTTCTTTTGCGGCCCGGGTCCGCACACACCTCGACGGTCGTATGGGATGGCAACCGTTCAGACGCCAAGTGCAGTGAAGATCTACCTAAACCGCGACCCGTAACATACACCCTTGACGTCGAGATGAAGGACGTCAAGACAGTTGAGCACCGCTTCGAAATTTCTTAAACGTAGCGCTCAAGAATCGACGACTCAGCCAGACGCGACAGCCCCTCACGTACTGAGCGTGCGCGCAATTCCCCAACACCCTCTACGACCATGAGGTCTTCGGCGCTCGCGGCGAGAAGATGCTGCAGAGATTCGAAGTGGGCTACGAGCCGGTTGATGATTCCGACGGGTAAACGCGGGATCTTGTGCAGCAGTCTGTAGCCGCGCGGTATAACCGCGGTATCGAGATTTTCGTGAGTTCCGTTCACGCCTAGCACGCGCGAGAGCTGTGAGAGATCCACGAGCTCTAAAGAGTCGAGACTCGAGAGGTTTTCGAGGATCTCTTCGACACGTTCGGCACTGATGTCTTCTGGTAAATAGTCTTGAATAATCAGTTCGCGGTCGGGCCCAATGCCGCCAATAAGTTCATCCAATTGGAGTTGGAGAAGCCGGCCGTCATCGCCCAATTCGAGAATGTAGGTTTCGATTTCGTCGCTGATACGGCGCACCATTTCGAGTCGCTGCACAACGGCGGCGACATCGCGAACCGTCACGAGGTCTTCAATTTCGAGCGCGGAAAGCGTGCGCGTGACCTCGTCGAGACGGGCTTTATAGCGTTCGAGTGTTGCTAGGGCCTGGTTGGCGCGCGACAAAATAATGTCGGAGTCTTCAAGCACGTATCGTTGCTCACCCACGTATAGGGCGACGATGCGCATTGACTGCGATACCGAGATGACGGGGAAACCCGTTTGCTTTGCGACACGTTCAGCGGTGCGGTGACGTGTGCCTGATTCGGTGGTTTCGATCGACGAGTCGGGTAGTAACTGAACGGCAGCGCGCAGGATCCGAGTTGCGTGGCGGTCCATGATTACCGCGCCGTCCATCTTGCACAGTTCGCGCAGGCGTGTCGCAGAGAAGTCGACGTCTAATGAGAAGCCACCCGATGAGATTGAGTCAACGATGCGGTCGTGGCCAAGCACAACGAGCGCACCTGTGCGACCTCGAAGGATCCGCTCGAGACCATCGCGCAATTCAGTGCCCGGTGCCACCGCCTTTAACGTTGCGCGTAACTCGTCAGGGCCGGGCCGACTCTTATTCACAAAACTCCGTTGCTCTTAACCGCTCGCTATTAACCCAATCTTAAGGGGTGTTTACAGATATTTAAGACAATCACGGGCCGAAACTAGAATTTCATGTCGGAGGAGTCTGAAGCGGCGCTAACAAAGCGAACCTCCATGATTGCGTTCATCAGGTGGCCGGCCTCGACGACTTCTGCCCCTGCCGGAATTTTCCCCAGTTTGTCGCGGGTGCCATTGGGCGCTAACACTGTTCGATAGCCGAGGCGAAAAGCCTCATTGACCCTCTGGGCCATCATCGGAACGGGGCGAATATCACCCGAAAGTGTGACCTCGCCGATGGGCAAAAGATCAATAGGCACCGCGTGATTTGAACGCGAAGTAATTAGTGCGAGGCAAATTGCCAGGTCTGCACCCGGATCGATTATTCGCATTCCGCCCATAGTGGCAACGAACACGTCATGGGTTGCGAACTGAACGTTTGATGTGCGCTGCGCCACCGCCAGGAGCATCGCAATGCGTGAGGAGTCAAGACCGCTCACGCCCCGGCGCGGATTGGGCTGGCTTGATGGTGTTGAAAGTGCCTGCACCTCGCACGCCATCGGGCGTCGTCCCTCAATTGTTACGGTCACGGCCGTGCCGGGAACGGGGGTATCGCGATTGCCTCGGAAAATTTCAGACGGGTCAGTTACTTGAACCAGCCCACCCTCAGCCTGTTCGAAGCACGCAACCTCGTCAGCTGGCCCGTAGCGGTTTTTTGTAGCTCGAAGAAGACGCAAACTGGTCTGCCGGTCACCGTCGAACGTCAAAACCGTGTCCACTAGATGCTCGAGCGCGCGGGGACCCGCGACCGAGTTCTCGCGTGTTGACTGCCCCACGACAAGAACGGGCAATCCCGCCATTTTCGCTGCTCGCGTTATCGCCTGAGTTACCTCGATCACCTGCGAGACTCCGCCAGCGCGGCCCTCAACATCACGTGATGCGATGGTTTGAATCGAGTCGATCATCAAAATAGTGGGTTCCTGCTGGGCGATATGCCCTAACACAACCTGCAGATCGGTCTCGTCAGCGATCAGAAGCGAATCTGAATCCGCGCCGATCCGGCGCGCGCGCACACCAATCTGCTCGGCGGATTCTTCGCCCGTTATGTATAAAACTTTCTCGCCGGTCTGGGCCATTTCTTGCCCCACCGCGAGCAGGAGCGTCGATTTACCAACACCCGGTTCGCCCGCAATAAGTACGACCTGTCCCGCGACGAGCCCGCCACCCAGTACGCGGTCGAACTCGCTTACCCCCGATGGTTTACGCGCGATCTCTTCGGTGCGAATCGAACTTACTTTGCGTGCCGGTCGCGTGGGCTCCTTCGCTTTAGAGCGCACTTTTGAACCCGCGCTTGAAGCGGTGGCCACCTCATCGACGGTGCCGAACTGTTGACATTTGCTGCAGCGTCCAACCCAGCGCAGGTGCATTGCACCACACGCCGAACACCGGAAACTGGGGGAATCTTTTGCCATCGTCTCTGACTCTATTCCCCACCACTGACATTGTGGTTTTCTTCTGTGCCCTCGTCCTGAGTGGCGAGCGTCGCGGGGTGGGTGATCACGGTGAGTGGGAGTAGCTTTCGCACGCCCATTGCCTCGGTGCACGCTGCCGCTAAAAGTTCGTAGGCGCCGTCCCCAATCATTTCTCGCAGTTCGGCCTCCATCCCGCGAAACACGGGTACGGGAGCGGTGTGCGCCTGTGGATTTCCGCTGCAGTACCAGTCCAGGTCGTGGCCGCCCGCACCCCATGCGCGCCTGTCGAACTCGGAAATTGAGACCTCTAAATAGCTCGTCCCATCGAGTCGCTCGACCGTGCGATAACTGCGGCGGATCGGCAGTTGCCAGCACACATCCGGTTTGAGTTCGAGCGGATTACGGCCCGCTTCGATCGCCGCGTGATGGAAAGCGCATCCCGAACCTCCGGGGAAGCCTGGGTCGTTCAAAAACACGCACCCACCGTCGACCCGCCTGGTCGAAAAGCTCGGTTCGCCATCGTCCTCTTCCTCATCAAGCCAGGCATCCTCGGGCGCGTATTCGTGCCTTTGCCACTGGTCCGGGCGCAAATTATGGACGGCGTCGCGCACCCTGGCCAGATCTTCTTGCCCTGTGAAGTGCGCCCCCAGAGTGCAGCAGCCATCGGTTGGGCGATCAGCGTAAATTCCGGCGCAGCCGCGTCCGAAAATACAGTTCCACGATGAGGTGAGCCACGTTATATCCGCGCGTAAAACCTCATTGGGTGTGCCGTCGGGTTCGGCCGATTCGGGCAGCGGAATTTCGAGCCAGGTGCGTTGAAAATCAAGAGGAACCTCAGTACTCACCCACCCATCGTGCCTCATTACTCGCGTCGGCGGGCAGCGGTGGCGAGGTCACAGTGATGAAATAAAGTGGGGCCATGAGTGATTCCGAGCGTCGAAGTGTCGTCCCCTTTTACTGGTTGGCGATTCTCGTGCTCGCTGGTCTGTTAGCGGGGGCGATCTTTTTGCTCGTGCGGCCCAATCCTCCCGCGAGCGAGAAGCCGGATGGGCAAGCTCAGCAGGGTGAGCAAGAGCCCGACGGTGAAGGCACCGAGTCGCAGGAGCCCGAAGTAAGCGATGAACCCGAGCCCGAACCGACAGAAACCGGGCCGCTGCGCGCAAAACTCAGCAATCCGATACAAGGGTTTGAAGTCGAATCGTGGGCAGAAAGCGCGGGACTAATCAAGTACGGCGCCGTCGAAGCGTAT
>Ga0079225_10002440_pt1 | contig 10726 bp, 9 predicted proteins | sample Poulit2012_FD_76344 | JGI IMG/M metagenome (GOLD analysis project Ga0079225, IMG submission 76344) | Agricultural soil microbial communities from Georgia to study Nitrogen management - Poultry litter 2012 | ecosystem: Environmental > Terrestrial > Soil > Agricultural land | place: USA: Georgia...
CGCCGGTTCACCTCCGCCCGCACCTGCTCATACCGGGACTGGCTGACGCCCAGCGACCGGCGGCGGTTCGCGTGACCTGTGCCGTGCTTACCCGCGATTACCTCACTAGCCATCTGCGACACACTCTTGGACCCACCACCACTACTGCTGCCGCTGCTCTTGGACGGTGCAGGGACAGGCTTGGATGGTGCGCCACCACCGGACCAGGAGCCACGTTCCACGGCAGCGCGTAATGCGTCCCAGCCGCCAGGCACTCGCGTCGGGTCGGAGCGGCGTGAGGGTGCCCATTCGCCATGCATGACGTGGCGGAGTTTGTTCTTCCATTCGCGGTCGAACGCCGCCCCGATCCTTGCCCCGGCTTCCAGTTGGGCCGCGTTGATGGGTGTGGTGTTGTTGTTGGAGTCGAAACTGACACCCACCGAGTAGTAATTGCCCTGATCGCGGGGCATACCAAACCCGGTGCCTTTGCCCGCGTGCGCGCTGGTGCCTGCTGCGATGAGGTAGGCGTGCCCGTCGCGACCAATCAAGATGTTGTAGAGGGGCCAGTTCTGCCCGGCGCGGGCGGTGACGTACCCGAGTGTTGGCACAGTGCTATTGCGGAAGGCGCTCGTGGCGGTCTCTGTGGTGTGCCACATGACCGCACGCACCTCACGCAAACCGCCACGGTGAGCGGTGCGTGTCTGCCAACCGGGCCTAGCGGTCCAGCGCACGCCGGAGTCGTTGAGTACACGGTCAAGGCCGGTCAGAAACATAGGTACCTCCGGGGCATAAAAAGAGCCACCAACGCGGGTGGCTTGATCGGGCAGAATCAATGTCTATTTGGGTCGGTCGGGCATCCTCGGCCACGGCGGAAGTTCCTCAAACGGCAGCCCCGCCTCCAGCCACGCGGCGCGGTGCTGGTGTAGCGACTCTTCGAGCACGCGCCTTTTGGCTGCCTCGTGGTCACGCTGCACCCAAGCGCTCTGCTCCCTGTCAGCGCGCCCCGTCAGCCGCTCCACTGCGGCCTTAGCGCCGGTGGTGAGGATGCCGCCGAGTCCGAGGGCGCCTATCAGCGCGATGATTTCGCCGGCGTCCATGGTCACCCCCGCACCGGTGCTAGTTACTATCTGTCACACGTGGCCGGTCGGGATCCCAGGGTCTCTGTTTGACGCGGTGCCACCGGACGGGGAAATGCAGCACGATCAGCCCGAAGATCGCCGCCGCCTGTAGGAGACGGTTGCCGCTGGTGCTGTCGTACTGCATCCAGAGGACAACGATCAGGTACAGGGAGAGCGCGAGGGCAACGAGTCCTACCGCGGTGCGTTCCAGCCACCAGGTGCCCCACAGCGCGGTGGGAACACCGATTGCCCCGCCGGCGGCGAGGATGCCCGCCAGGAGGTACATGGCGGGCTGGCCGATGGCGTAGTCCACAGTGGAGGGAGGGTTGACCAGGGCGTACAGGCCGGCGCTGAACAGGGCGAAGTACACCAGGGCGTGGCTCGCGGCGATCACGCGGGGTTCGTTGACCTTGGACCACAGGGCGCGCAGGTGTTTCATCGGTACCCCCAGAGTCGCGCTATTGCACCGCTGCCCCAGGTGTCGGATGAGGAGGCGGTGCGGACTGTGAAGTGTGAGGTCAGGGCGGAGGTGCCCGACCACTTGCCGCCGCCGACTACGTTCGCGCCGCCGCCGGTGCCGGTGTCGGCCCAGCCTTCCACGGTCCACATGAGCAGGCCGGTGGAGCCCAGGGCGCGGTTGCTGTAGGTGACGCGGGTGATGCCGGCGGAGGTGCCGACGAAGCCGACTGCGGGCAGGGCGGTGGAACTGGCGTTCTGGAACCTGATGCGGTCGTCCAGGTAGCGGGCGGTGAGGTGGGATGTGTAGTTGGAGCCGGAGTCGCCGTTGACGCGGACGACGAGGTTGAGTAGCGGGTCGGCCCCGGCGAGTGAGGCGGCGATTTCGACCACGTATTTGCGGAATGTGCCCCGCAGTGTGGGGGGAACCGTCAGTGCCGTGCCGCCGCCCACGTTCCCCGACAGGGATGCTTCGGCGAGGAGCATGGTGCCGCCGCCGATGGGCTCCCACCCGTCGCCCGCGTTACGTTCTAGGGTGCCCGTGTCGGCGCGGTCCACGTACAGGGGTCGGGCGGGTGTGGGGTTGTAGTCGTTGGCTAGGGCGTTACGTTCGGAGGCGTTCGCGACGGGCACGAAGTGGTGCACGGAGCGGGCCAGGGCTTCCATGTCGCCGGCAGGGTCCCAGTTGTCGGCGTTGGTGGGGTAGAGAATCTTCGTGGGTGTTTGCGCCATCGGGGGTGCCTCCAAAGTTGATGATTGGCGTGTGGGCAGCGTCTTTTACCGCTGCCACCTGATGTCCAGCAGCCCGCTTTGGGAATCCAAACCTGACCCGGAGCCGGTGCCAACGACGCCGCCGTACGCGCTGCCACCCGTGCCCGCCAGGGCCACGCCGTGCCCCTGGGCCAGGCCGTCATGCCACGAGGCGGGCAGGTCCACCCACTGGGCGCCTGCGCCCGGGTCCAGGGTCACCGTCACCGAGGACCCGGTGAGCGATAGCGCGCCGTCCGGGCGCCTCTGGTGGGTGTGGCGGCGCAGCGTGAGGGTGAGGGGCTGGTTGTAGTTCCCTACCCGGCGGCGGGCGCCCAAGCGGATGCGGGCGCTGGTGATGGTGCGGTTGCGTAGTGCCGACCGGGGCCGCTTGCCGTAAAACCAGCCCCCCTGGAACGCTAGCCCGCCCCAGGAGCCTTGCATGACGTGGCGGCCGTGGTTCGTTCGCCACCCCGCCGCGATCCTGGTGCGCGAATCCACCGGAGTCAGCCGCGTGCGGCCCGACTGGTTCGGTGGGGGCTTGGGGTTCGTGGGGCGCGGCGGCGGAGGTGGCTTCGGTGGCGGCGGGGCTGGCACCTCACCGCGGCGGCCGATCACCGTAGGTGCCGACTCACCCGGCGGCCACGTCAGCAACACCGAGTGCCCTACCTGCGGGGTGTAGGAATCCAGGAACGGGCACTGCAACGTGCCCATGCCGGTGATGTTGACGCTGATGCGGGTGGCGCCCGTGGGCACCGCGGTCACCGTGCCACGTGCGGGGGCGGGCTGGTCTGGTTCCTGTAGCGGCTCGCCCAGCACGGTCCATAGTTCACCCACGCGCACCGCCAGCACCACGTCACCTTCGGAGGGGTAGTAGCCCCGCGGCCACCGCGGGCGCACGCTGACCCCGCCCACCGTGAGCACCGGGCCGCCCTCGTCCTCGATGGTGCCGCGGCGAACCTCCCACCCCGCTGCGCCGCCCAGGCCGCCGATGGTCTGATCGAGGCGGGTCACGCCGTACTCCCGCGCAGCGCGACCCCGATGTTCTGCACCGCCTCCATCGGCACCGACACCCCAATGCTCATCGGGTGCACCGCACCATCGGACCCCGACAGCGACATCGACTGCACCGGACCCACCAGGTCACCCTCAGGGGTCACCACACGCACCACATCACTAACCTGCAGGCCAGGGTGGGGCAGGCACGTCACCGGCAGCACAATCGACCGGGCGGCGGCCACCTCCCGCAGGTGCGTCTCGGCGGCGCGGTCGACTTTGACTTGGGTGTTGAGGATGTCGGCCTGCCGGTACGCCGGCACCAGCCCGTGCGGGCCGTCGGTGCGTAGCGGCCCCGTGGTTTCCCGTGCCACGCCGATCAGCGGCCGGTCATCGTCCTCCCGCCGGCCTTCCACCACGACGGTGTTCACCAGGTCGCCGGCGGAGTAGGTGCGCCCGAAGTCAATCAGCACCCCTTCCTCACCACCGGCCGCCACCCACACCGGGTCACCCTCGGCGGACGGGATAATCTCCATCACCCCGTCCCCGGTCATGCGCCCCTCGGCGTCGATGGACCGCAGCAGCGACCCGATGGCGTCCATGCGGTCGCCTTCGTAGGTGATCGCCGACGGCACCGAGGCGTCTTGCACGTCCTCGCGTGGGTCGATGTCGATCAGGTCCTCACATAGCCGGTCCACTTCCGCCAGCACCGAGGAGGTGTGCTGCACCGTTTCGGGGCCGAGGAAGTCCGCGGTTTTCACGTTCCAGGTGAGGTCATCGATGTTGAGGGTGACTTGCACCCCGGCGCGTAACCACCTGCCCTCGTCCTCATAGATCGGCAGGCCCTGGTCGTCATACCCGGTGACGATGCGCTTCATCACGTACTGCTGGGCAGGGGAGGACTGGGTGATGCGGTACTCACCCAGGGCCACCTCGCCACCGGATGCGAACACCCAGGTCAGGCGCACGGTTGCCCCGCCGACGTTCAGCGGGTCATCCACCGCCCACGGGTCCAGCACCCCGTCGGCGTCCACGATCTGCACCTGGCCTTGGCACTGCACTTGGCGGGACCGGTCCCAGTCCAGCCGCCAGGACACCACCGGCAGGTCACCGGCTACCAGTGCGCCGTCGTACCACGCCTCTGCGACCACCCGGTCACCTGACCTGGAGCCCGGCAGTGAGTCCACGTCGTAGGCGTCCATTGGGCGCATCAGGTGTCATCCCCCATCGTTGTGGCGTTCGTGAGAGACCCCAGGGCCGCCGGGTCGCGCACCCAGTCGAGGTAGCGTCTGCCGTCGATGGTCTGGCCGTAGGTCGAGTACAGTTCCTTCACCTGCCCATACGTCCACCTGGGCACCAGCACGCTGACAGACGGGCCGCGGGTTTGGTCGCCGACCAGGGGCCATCGGGTGATGTCGGCCCGCACGGCGGGGTTGAACGTGGTGATCGGCTGCTCGGAGAGGCCGACGTGCCAATACGTAGTTGCCTCCACCTGGTCAATAGTCTCGGTGGTTCGCAGCATGAGCGTGGTGGACGTTTGCAGCAGGGTGCGCAGCCGGGTGGCTTGGGCTGCCGCGTTGGTGACAACGGTGAGCGGGACGCCGGTAGGTGCGCGCCGCTGCCCGCCGAGGCTCGCGCCGAGCCCGGAGCCCATCGGGTAGTGGATGCTGCCGGGCAGAGAGCGGGCCAGTTCGGAGAACGCATCGGAACGCAGGTACACCCCGCCCCGGTCGCTGGTGACGTCCAGGGGTACGGCGGTGACGGGGTTGAGTGGGTCCTGGAGCCAGGCGGTGTCGGAGTGGATGGTGATGGTGTCGGTGAGCACCTCTGGTTCCACCGACCCGGACACGATTTCCAGGGTGTAGGTCACCTTCCGGCCGAGTGGCACGCCCCAGTCTTCGATGAACGCCGCGGCGGTCACTTCCATGTCGCGTGCGCCTTGGACCACGGTGCGCGGTTCACCGGGAACCGACCGCCAGATCGTGATGACCGATCCCTCATCGAGGGCCAGGCCGGTGACGCTGATGCCGGCGAATGGGGCGTGCTGGAATCCCTCCTCCACGGCGATCCCTGAGTGGCCGGTGCGGGTCAGGGTGGACGTGGAGGCGTTCCGGGCGCCGGTCCAGGCGTAGTGGTATTCCAGTGCGCCTTCGGTGTGGTCGGGGGTGTCGCCGTGGAATGGGGCGCCGGTGTAGTGGCCGTCAACGATGGTCACCTCATCCCACCATCCTGGCCCCAGCATCACTGTGCCTGGGCCTTGGACCCGTAGCGGGGTGTTGTCCAGGTAGGCGGTGTACTCCACCGAGTCCAGGTGCAGCCGCTGACCGGCGAACCGGGGGACGATGACCAGGGTCTGGTCAGTCAGGGTCGTCAAAGCCACAGACACAGAACACGCTCCCTTCTCACCGGCGCGGTCATCTCAGATTCCGCCGGTTGCCACAACAACCCGACGCAGTTCCACATACCGGCGCACAGCCTCATCAGCGGGAGTGTCCATGATCACCGTGATGTGCTCGGTGCTGTCGGGGTGCTCCCACGCCGACACCACGTGCCCCAACCCGTGGCCCGTGCCGGTTTTCCCGGCCACGAACTCAGGAAACGCCGGGCGGGAAGAGTCGGCGAACATGGTGTGGGCCACCGCGTAACTACGCGGGTCTGGACCGCCGACAATAGTGACAGTGTGCTCCCGCGTGCCCATCGCCTCCCGCAACACCGAATCGGCCAGGGCGTGGCGCATCATCCCCACCACCTGCAACGGCGACATCAGCGCACGAGAATGCGCGTGGGTGAACATCGTCCCCTGATAACCCCACCCTTGAGCCGTGGCCTGCATTTCCTCATAGAAGCGGGAATACGGGTCACCAGCAGGGTTACTGTCCGCCGCGAGCATCAACGTCCCCGCTTCCCGCGCCAGCACATACGGGGCGGTGTTATCCGAAGGCACCATGCACAACATCAGCAAGTCGTGCACCGTCAAAACGTCACCAACATAAAGCCGGTTCCCCGACCAAATATCGGACTGCACAATCTGCACCTGCTCGCCCAGATCCGTCAGCCACGCCCGCGCCACAATGCACGTCATAATCTTCGTGATCGACTGAATGCCACTGGGCGTCATCGCATTCGGGTCACCCGCAGCAAACGTCTCCATGCCGGCCGCGTCCTCCGAATATGCCCGCGCCCCAGGACCAACGCCGGGCACGAACAACGACCACTGCCCCGAGGACGCCCAATCCTGTGACCGGGCTGCCCCAGAAGGCAGCAGCGCGTCGGCCTCCCACGACGGGTTAGTGTGCAAGTTCTCCCACGTAACAGTCACAAACCTCTCCCTGCCCCGCCACGAACCGAACGATCCACAGCCGCCAACGCCTGCCCGGACACATCTCGCGCCATCCGCACCGTCGCCGCAGCAATCGCGTTCACACTCCGGTCAGATAGATCCAACGGCCCCGACTGGCCCGGGGCCTGCACATTCACAACGGGTGCGGGGGCGGAGAAGGTGGGGCGGTACTGGTACGCCGGAGTCCCACCCTCAGCGAACCCGCGCACACCAGCCCGCGCCCACGCACGCATCTGCTCCATCACCGCATGCCCACCCGCGCCACGAACCTCAGCCGCGGACCACACATGCTCGTTGTGAGACAGGCGGGCGGCAATCGAGTCCGAGGTCTCTGAACCAGGGCCAAACACCGGGCCACCACCGGCGCGCAACAACTCAGCACCAACCGAAATCCGCTCCTGATTCAGCGAACGCACCGCAGCACGAGCACGCGACACATCAGCGTAGATCGTCGCAGTCGGCCCATAGTTAGAAACCCATGTGCCAAACGCATTCATCGTCCGCCGGGCAGGGGCATCAGTCGCATCAAGGTTCGTCTCAGTGGTGACACCCGCCCAGTGGTCCGTCGTAATCCCAAACCGCCGTTCCGCCTGCGCCGGGTCCATGTTCAACAACGTGTCCGTCGTCGTCCTAGACCAGTCACCCGTCTCCCGGTCAAACACCCGCACCGCCTGATCCGGGTCAAGGCTCAACAACGTGTCCGTTGTAGTGGCCTCCCACGCCCCAGTCTCAGCATTGAAGATTTGCATCGCAGGGCCGGAGTCCGCCGAAAGCGTGGTCTCCGTTGTGGTGTTCTCCCAGTCGCCCATCAGCGCTATTGACTCTTCAATGGCCTCACGGGGGTCCACGCCAAGTCCGGTGTCTGTGGTCGTGCCGCCGAAGTCATCAATTAGTTCCTCGAACCCGGTACGGGCCGGCAGGTCATCAACCTCGATCGGGACCGGCTTCTCAGCCTCCTCCCGGAACCGCACCGCCGCATCCGTGTTCTCTTCAATGGCCTCCTCGACAAGACCTAGGTCTTCAAGCAACCCGAGCAACTCGGCGTCCCCAGCCCGCGCCAACTCATCCGCTAATGCCGCAGCGGTTTGCGGGTCCAGGTCGTCCAACAGGTCCGCGAGGTCACCGAACGGCACCTTCAGGTCCGTCAATCGCTCCCGCAGCGTGTCGAGGTTTCCGGTGTACCCGGTGAGGATTTCAAGGCGCTCCTCTAGGTACTCGCCCACGGACTCGATGTCCCAGTCTTCTTCCGCGAACGCCCCCGCCAGATCGACCAGGCCCTCAGCGGCACCACGGGCAGCCTCACGGAGAGCCTGCAACTCCGCCTCAGCCTCGGCCGCGGCAATCTCGGCAGCAGACAGCCCGTCAGCGGCGTCCTCGCCAGCGTCGCCCGTGTCCAGAAGCGCGGCCACCGCCTGCGGCAGATACTCGCCCAACTCCTCGGCCGAGTACCCCAGCCCCGAGAGCATCTCTTGAACTAGTTCACCGTGGCCTGCCTCCACCATGTGGGCCAACGCGGCGTCCGCTTCGGCCACGGCAATCTCGGTGTCCTTCATCCAACTGGGCATGCCCAACTCACCGAAGAAGGACGAAATTTGGCCCGCGAGGGTCGGGTCAGCCAGCCGTTGGAGCGCTTCCCCGAGGTTCTCCGATTCAATGGTTACGCGGTCGAAACCCCACGTAGCCATCTCAGAGAAGATTTGGTCCATGCGCAGGTCAGCAAGGTTCTGGCCGGCGTCTGCGAGGCCTTCAATGGAGGCGGCGATGTCGTCTACGCTGCGGGCGACGCCGGGGGTATGCACCGCGCTCGACAACGCACCAAAAGCGGTAGCGGTGACAGCGATGGTCGCACCAATGGCCGACAGTCGCCCCACAGTGCCGACGAAGCCACCAGCGGCGGAGGCGAACCGGGGGAACGTGTCAGCCAACGCGGCAATGGACGTGCGGAACTCCACGAACCGGGGCACCGCCAACATCAGCCCGCCCGCACCCAGCGTGGCGGCACCACCAAGCATCGTCAGCCAGCCAGGGATCTGCACCAACGCCGGCGGCATATCACGGAGCGTGAACAGGGCATCCGACAGCCGGTTGAGAAAGTCCACCAGCAGACCCCCACCTTCAGGGTCCACAAGGGGTGCTGCGATGATCGCAGAGATATCACGGAACGCAGCAGACACGTCATCTACGGCGCCGCGGAACGTCTGCCGCACCAAGTCAGACGAGCCCTCATAGCGGTCCACCAGGCCAGCAGCCAACGCATCCAGAGCAGTCTCAGCGTCCAGCGCCCCGGCGGTGATTTCGTCGCGGATCTGCGAGCCGGTCTTGCCCATCGCTTCACCGATGATGGTCGCGGCGTCGATACCGCGCTGACCGAACTCGTTGAGTTCCTGGGCGGTGATCTTCCCCTGCCCAGCCACCTTGGACATCGTGAACGCCAGTTCTTCGAATGTCTGGTTCGACCCACCCGTGGCGGCCACACCTTCAGCCAGGGCATCCATGTAGGGGATGACTTTGTTGGTCTCGATCCCGAACCCGGTCATCTGCTGCTGAGCACGAATCAGCGAGTCCCGCATGAGCCACGAGTTCTGCCCGTACTCATCCAGGCGCCGCATCTGGTTTGCGGCTTCCTCGGTCGAACCGGTGACGGCGGTGAGCCCTTGTGTGGCGGTCTGACGCAGGTTGTTGTAGTCGATGCCGGTCTTCAGCACGACCGCGCTCAATCCAGTAACCGCCAGTCCGACACCGGTCAGCGCCGTCCCTACGGTCGTCCACTCCTGCCGTTGCAACCGGGCAGACTGAGCCACCCGGCCAGCGAACGTGTCGGCCGCCCGCTCACCCTCACCGGACTTGCGAACGATCTGATCTAGCGACGACGCAGCAGACGAAATCTCACGGTTGAAGTCCGACACTTCGGCCCGGAGGCGCACCGCAATGGAACGGTTCGACACGGAATCACCCCCGGCGAATATTGAGATGTGAGACAATCAGTGGTATGGACGTGACAAACACAGACGAAAAGGACCAGCGCCGCGGATCATTCGAGAAGACCGTGGCGACCGTGCTAGGCGCAGTGATAGCGGTCGGTGGAGCAATCGCCGCCGTAAGCAACCTCGCAATAGCGGGACTAGGGATCTTCGTGTCCCTGCTCGGCTTTGGCGTGTTGATCTACGCCCAGGCGTTCATGGGCCGCACACGCTAAGCGGGCCTGGCCTTACCGACCTTCCCGCGGCGTTTCCGTGGAGCCTTCGGGTTACGCCACACATACGGAATCTCACCCGGCTCCGGCTTATACCCATCCTCGGGCTGAACAGCAGCGCACGCGTAACACACCTCGGTGCGCCGCTCATACCGGCCCTCCATCGCCGGATCAGTGGACTCCTCATGCCACTGCCCACAACCACCAGGGCAAAGGTTCTGCTCATGAAGTTCCAGCGCCGTCGTAAGCAGAAAATCAGTCTCAGGGTCGCGAGGTAGGCCAAGGTGTGCGCACGGATAAGACCCATACTTCCGCGCCGTGCGCAACACCGTCAGCCAATACGGCGCATGCCTCAGCGCCCTCGCAAGAAATCCGGCGTCACCGGCGCCTTAGCCGCCTGAGAGTTAGCACGCTGAGCCGCCGCAAAGATGAGGTCTAACGCCGGCTCATTCACGTCCAGCAGTTTCTCTATCCCCTCAGCGGTCACACCCTTGGGTGACACCACCTGGTCAGCCAACTGGTGCGCCATCAGCGTCCGGGCGTAGTCCTGCTTCTCCTGCTCCGAGGCCTTCTTGCCCGGCTTCTGCACCAGGCCACGCTTCTCTAATTGCTTCTCCAACTCGCGGCGACGATGCGTAGACCTAGCCTCCACCACGAACACCCGCCGGGAAGCCTCAAACTCCGCACGGGCCTCCTCATACTCACCGGCCAGACGATCTACCGCCTCGGTGTCGCCACGCTTCTCAGCATCCTCCACCCGCATCACAATGGTTTCCATCACAGCGAGCAGGTCACCCCGCATCGCAGGGCGAACAGCATGGCGGGTAGGACGTGAACCCTCCACGAACGCGGCGAAGTCAAACTCCTCCACGTCCAGGTCACCGGTCACGTCCTCAA
>Ga0079225_10002442_pt1 | contig 10725 bp, 10 predicted proteins | sample Poulit2012_FD_76344 | JGI IMG/M metagenome (GOLD analysis project Ga0079225, IMG submission 76344) | Agricultural soil microbial communities from Georgia to study Nitrogen management - Poultry litter 2012 | ecosystem: Environmental > Terrestrial > Soil > Agricultural land | place: USA: Georgia...
ACCCGGACTCGCTCGCCGGGAAGATCCTGCGGGTGGACGAGGACGGCGAGCCCCCGGCGGACAACCCGCGGGCGGGGTCGCCCGTGTGGTCCCTGGGGCACCGCAACGTCCAGGGCCTGGGCTGGGACGCCGAGGGCCGCATGTACGCCTCGGAGTTCGGCCAGGACACCTGGGACGAGCTCAACCGCATCGAGCCCGGCCGGAACTACGGCTGGCCGGTGGTGGAGGGCACCGGGGGCGGGGAGGAGTACACCGACCCGCTCCACCAGTGGCGCCCGGCCGACGCCTCCCCGAGCGGGATCGCGGTGACCGCGGAGGCGGTCTACCTGGCCGCGCTACGCGGACAGTCGCTGTGGCGCGTGCCGCTCGACGGCGGCGAGCCGCAGCGGCTGCTCCACGGCGAGTACGGGCGGCTGCGCGAGGTTGCCCTCGCCCCGGACGGGCGGCTGTGGCTGCTCACCTCCAACACCTTCCGCGGGGACCCGGCCCCCGACGACGACCGCGTCGTCGCCGTCGACGAGGCCTGGCTCGTGGCGCAGGCCGACCGGTGAGCACGGCCTATGGTGTCCCGGTGGACACGACGGCGGTACGCAGCGACCTGGCGGACCTCGTCGCCCGGGCGGCACGCGGCGAGCTGGGCGACGTCCCCGACGTCCATCGCTTCGACCCCCGCACCCAGGCGGACTACCGCGAGGCGGCGGTCCTCCTGCTCCTCACCCCGACGGCCGCGCCGGAGGCCGGGCCTCCCGGGGCGGACCTCTTCCTCGTCCAGCGCTCCCCGCTCCTGCGCCACCACCCCGGGCAGATCGCGCTCCCCGGCGGTCGGCGCGACCCGGAGGACCGCGACATCGTCCACACCGCGCTGCGGGAGACCCACGAGGAGATCGGGCTCCCCCCGGAGCGGGTCGAGGTCATCGGGACGCTGCCCCGACTCGCGGTCCCGATCAGCCGCTACGCCGTGACACCGGTGGTGGGCTGGGCGGAGGACGGCACCGACCTCGCCGAGGTGGACGACGGCGAGGTGCTCCACACGCTGCGGGTGCCGGTGGGCCACCTCCTCGACCCCGCCTCACGGGCCCGGGTGCGGCTGCTCACCCACACCAGCGCCGGGTTCCTCGTCCCCGGTGGGTGGGTGTGGGGGTTCACCGGCAACCTCCTGGACCACGTCCTCGACGAGCTCGGCTGGACCCGGCCGTGGGACCGCGACCGGGTGCACCGGATGTCGCTCGCCGAGGCACACGGCGGTCCGCCGACCACCGCCGAGGGCTGAGGCGGCCCGGTAGCCTGCGGTCATGAGAGCCGTCCGCAGGACCCTGGCGACGACCGTCGCCGCCGCGGCGTTGGCCCTGGCCGCGTGCAGCAGCGACGACGGCGTCCCCACCGGCGACGACGGCGACCCCACCGCGGCCGAGGGCGGCGACGTCGCCACGGGCAGCGCAGAGCCGGACCGCCCGGACGGCGACCTCCCGGAGCCCACCGACCTCCCCGACCTCGTGGGCCGGCTGCCCACGGCGCGCACCGACCGGCTCGTCGTCCAGGCGGCGGACCTCGGGGTGGCGGCCGAGGTGGCGGGTGTCGAGCACCCGCCCACCGCCCGCCGGCAGTGGGCGCTGGACCTCACCACCGGCAGCCCGCAGACCGGTGTCCACGTCCCGCTGCCGCCCGGGTTCAGGCGCGAGCTGCAGGCGGGGGTCGACCCCGAGCTGGGCTGGTCCGTCGCGGACGCGACGGCGTTCGCGTACGTCGGCGCGCCGCCGGAGGAGTCGGTCCTCCTCACCGGGGTGGACGAGGACGCCGCGGCGGACACCGTGGAGCCGCTCGAGGGCGGGATCCTCACCGTCGGGAGGGGCGCGGACCACGAGTTCGACGGCACTGCGACGACCCCGCTGCGCCAGCTCGGCGCGCCGCTGCGGCTGGCGTTCCGCGACGACACGGCCCTCGTCACGACCACGACGTCCGCCGCCCGCACGTTCCTCACCGAGCAGGGGGCCACGCTGGCGCAGGACGAGGCGGTGACGGGCGTCGTCGCGGCCCTGGCCGACGCCTTCGCGCTGAGCGTGCTCGCCCCGCCGATGAGCGCCGACACCATCATCGGCCCGGTGCTCGACCCGGGTGCGCAGCGCCCGCCGCTCGTCACCGCGCCCCCGCTCGCCGTGGGTCTCGGGTCGGTGGCCACGGACGGTGGTGTCCGCCTCCTGGCCGTCTACCGCTTCACCGACCCCGCCACCGCCGGGTCCCAGGTGGAGCACGTCTCGCGTGTGTGGCAGGAGGGCACCGTGGACGGGCAGCGGCCGGTGACCGAGCTCGTCGAGCTGGAGGAGGTGGGCCAGGACGGCGCGACCGTCGTCGCCGTCCTGGCCCCGGTCCAGGGGCTCGCGGCACAGCACCTGGACCCGGCGAGCCCCCGCGGCGCCCTGCCCTTCGCATGGTGAGCCGGCCCTAGAAGAGTGCCGGCTGCGCCGGGGGAAGGACGCCGGCCGCCGGCGCCGCCTCCACCGTTCGCAGCGAGGAAGGCCGGTCGAGGCCGTGCGCGCGCAGGAGCGGCCCGACCCGCTCGGCGAGCCAGGTGCGGTACGCCGTCGGGGCGTAGGACCCGCGTCCGTAGAGACGCCGGTACTGCGCGACGAGCTCGGGGCGGTGCTCCGCCAGCCACTGCAGGTACCACTCGCGCACACCGGGGCGCAGGTGCGCGGCGAACACGGTGGCCGACGTCGCCCCGGCGCGGGCGACCTCGCCCAAGAGCGCGTCGAGGTGCTCGCGCGAGTCGGTGAGCCACGGCAGTACCGGCGCCACCATGACGTGGCAGTCGAGCCCGGCCTCGCGGATCGCCCGGACGAGGTCGAGCCGCGCCCGCGGCGTCGGGGTGCCCGGCTCGACCAGCTGCTGGAGCCCCTCGTCGAGCACGGCCAGCGAGACGCCGAGGGAGACCGGGACGTGTGCGGCGGCGTCCTGGAGCAGCGGCAGGTCGCGGCGCAGCAGCGTGCCCTTGGTCAGGACCGACAGCGGGGTGCCGGAGTCGGCCAGCGCCGCGATGATCCCCGGCATGAGCCGGTAGCGGCCCTCCGCCCGCTGGTAGGGGTCGGTGTTCGTGCCGAGCGCGACCAGCTCCCGCCCCCATGACGGGCGGGCCAGCTCGCGGCGCAGGACGTCCGGGGCGTTGACCTTGACGATGATCTGGGAGTCGAAGTCGCGGCCGGAGTCGAGGTCGAGGTAGCGGTGGGTGGCCCGGGCGTAGCAGTAGACGCAGGCGTGGCTGCAGCCGCGGAAGGGGTTGACGGTCCACCGGAAGGGCATCCGTGAGGCCGGCGGCACCCGGTTGAGCACCGACCGCGCCGCCACCTCGTGGAAGACGATGCCGGCGAAGTCCGGTGTGCGGACGGTGCGCAGCAGCCCGGCCATCCGCCCCAGCCCGGGCAGTGCGGCGGCGTCCTCCTCGGTGATCTCCTGCCCTTCCCACCTCACCCCGACTAGCGAACACCTGTACGAGACGAAGGTCAAGCGAACGCCCCGGGACCCCGACTTGATGACTTGATAGACTTCTCAAGTCATCAAACCACCCCCCACCCTCGGAGGCTCCGTGCATGAGCGCGCCATCGACACGCCCGTCTACGTCATGAAGGCGGAGCTGTTCAAGGCCCTCGGTCACCCGGTCCGCATCCGCACCCTGGAGCTCCTGCGCGAGGGTGACCAACCGGTCAGCGCGCTCCTCGAGGAGATCGGCGTGGAGGCCTCCCACCTCTCCCAGCACCTCGCCGTGCTGCGGCGGGCGGGTGTCGTCGCCAAGTCCCGGCAGGGCAACACGGTGACGTACACGCTGGTCGACAGCTCCCTGGCGACCATGCTCGACGCCGCCCGGGCCTTCCTCGTCGGGTCGCTGGGCCGCACGAGCGACGCGCTCACGGGGGAGAGCCGGTGAGCGGCCCCACCCCCCTCGCCCCCCGCCCCTCACTCGGCCTCGTCGCCCGCCGCGCGGCCGGCCTGCTCATGCCGCGCCGCTCCGACTACCAGGGACTGGGCCGCACGTGGCGCGCCGACCTGGCGGCCGGCGTCACCGTCGGCGTCGTCGCCCTGCCGCTGGCCCTCGGCTTCGGGGTGGCCTCGGGGGTCGGCCCCGCCGCGGGCCTGGTCACGGCGATCGTCGCCGGCTTCGTCGCGGCGGTCTTCGGCGGCTCGCACCTCCAGGTCTCCGGTCCCACCGGGGCGATGACCGTCGTCCTCGTCCCGGTCGTGGCCCGCTACGGGCCCGAGTCGGTCTTCGCGTTGTCCATCCTCGCCGGCATCCTCGTCGTGGGCATGGGGCTCATCGGCATGGGCCGGCTCGTCTCCGTCATCCCGTGGCCGGTGGTCGAGGGCTTCACGCTGGGGATCGGCGTCATCATCTTCCTGCAGCAGGTACCGCTGGCACTGGACACCGAGCGCCCGGAGGTGGAGAACGCCACGGCCGCCGCCGTCGAGACGCTGGGCGTCACGGACTGGGACCGGGCGGTCACCCCGCTCGCCGTCACGGTCGGCGTGGCGGTCCTCATGACGGTGCTCACCAAGGTGCGCCGCTCGCTGCCCTCCTCGCTCATCGCCGTCGCGGTCGCCACCGTGGTCGCCGAGCTGGCCGACCTGCAGATCGACCGGATCGGCTCCCTGCCCGACGCGCTGCCCTCCTTCCAGGTCCCCGCCTGGGACTCCGCGGCGCTGTCGGCGATGCTGCCCTCGGCGATGGCCATCGCCATGCTCGCGGCCCTGGAGAGCCTCCTGTCGGCCCGGGTGGCGGACGGCATGGTGGAGAACGTGCCCCAGACCGACGCGGACCGCGAGCTCGTGGGCCAGGGGCTGGCGAACGTCGCCAGCGGTCTGTTCGGCGGTATGCCCGCCACCGGGGCCATCGCCCGCACCTCCGTCAACGTGCGCGCCGGGGGCCGCACCCGGGTCGCAGCCGCGAGCCACGCCGTCGTCCTCGTCCTCATCGTCCTGCTCTTCGCGCCCGTCGTGTCCCTCATCCCCATGTCGGCCCTGGCCGGGGTGCTCATCGTCACGGCGCTGCGGATGATCGACCTGCGCACCGGCAGGGCGATCATGCGGGCCACCCGGGCCGACGCCGTCGTCTACCTCTCCACCGTCGTGGTGACGATCGTCTTCGACCTCATCGTCGCCGTCCAGGTCGGGGTGGCGGTCGCCGCACTCCTCGCGCTGCGGGCGATGGCGCGCGTCTCCGGCCTCACCCGCCAGGACGTGCCGCCGGAGATCGCGGCGGAGGAGGAGGACGCGCTGCTCCACGAGCACATCGCTCTCTACCACTTCCGCGGGGCGCTCTTCTTCGGGGGGACCAAACGGTTCCTCGACGAGATGACCACGGTGAAGGACGTGCGCGTCATCATCCTCGTGCTCCGGGAGATCCGGGTGATGGACGCCTCCGGCGCCCACGCGCTCGCGGAGATCATCACCGACCTGCGGCGCCGGGGCATCACCGTGCTGCTCAAGGGTCTGGACGCGCAGCAGCGCAAGCTCTCCGACGCGATCGGCGTGCTCGACGCGCTGGGCGACGAGCGCCACTACTTCACCGACATCGCCGCCGCGGTCGCGCACGCGCGCAACCACGTGCGGTTCGAGGTCGAAGGAGGCGCCGAGCTCGACTGCAGCACGGTCCCGCAGCGGGCCGGCTGAGTCGCGGCGCCGCCGCGACCGGCCTCGCCGCGCGCGTGCCGGGTGCTACCCGCGCGGCAGCCGGTCGACGATCTCGGCGAGCGTGCGGCGCGGCCCGGTGAAGAACGGGACCTCCTCGCGCACGTGCCGGCGCGCCTCGGTGGCGCGCAGCTCGCGCATGAGGTCGACGATGCGGCCCAGGTCGTCGGCCTCGAAGCCGAGCAGCCACTCGTAGTCACCCAGCGCGAAGGCGGCCACCGTGTTGGCGCGCACGTCGGCGTAGTCGCGGGCGGCCAGGCCGTGGTCGCGCAGCATGGTGCTGCGCTCCTCGGCCGGCAGCAGGTACCACTCGTAGCTGCGCACGAACGGGTAGACGCACAGGTGAGCGCGCGGCTCCTCGCCCAGGAGGAACGCCGGGACGTGCGCCCGGTTGAACTCGGCGGGACGGTGCGTGCCGACCTGTGACCACACCGGCTCCAGGGCGGCGCCGAGCTCGCTGCCGCGCAGCCGGTGGTAGGCCTCCTGCACGGCGGCGGCCTCCGGCGCCCACCACCACACCATGAGGTCGGCGTCGGCGCGGAAGCCGGCGACGTCGTACCAGCCGCGGACGGTGAGGCCGGGCACCGACTCCACCGCGTCCAGAGCCGAGCGCACCAGCGCCGCCCGGACGGCGTCGTCCTCGGGCAGCGGCAGGACCGCCCGGAAGACGCTGTACATGAGGTAGGCGCTGGGCTGGGTGTCGGTCTCGGTCACGGGTTCTCCTTCAGGCTCGGGGGACGCTTGTCAGTCGGCGGTGCCGGCGAGGACGGGGATGCCGGTGACCTCCCCGTGCCGCATGCGGCAGCTGCCGGGCGGGGCCACGTCGGGGAAGGCACCCAGCTCGCCGCGGACGGTGGCCGGTGGGTTCTCCCCGCGCTCCCGGCTCGCCCGCTCGAGGACGAGGTCGACCAGGCCGGTGACGAAGGCCGGCGCCACCCCGGCGGTGGCGGCGCGGGAGGCGTGCAGGCCGAGCGTGCGCGCGGTGCCGAGCGCCTCGGTGTCCAGGTCCCACACCACCTCCATGTGGTCGGAGATGAAGCCGATCGGGGCGACGACCACCCGGGTGACCCCCGCGGCGGCGAGCTCGGCGAGGTGGTCGTTGATGTCCGGCTCGAGCCACGGCGTGCGCGGGTCGCCCGAGCGCGAGCAGTAGGACAGCGAGGAGGAGGTGACCTCCAGGCCGCGCTCGCGCAGCTCGGCGTCGACGACGCTGCGCACGTCCTCGTGCTGCTCGCGGTAGCCGGGGCCGGTGACGGCCGAGGCCTCCTGCATCGTCTCGGGGATGGAGTGGGTGACGTAGGCGACGTGGACCCCCCCGCCCTCGGGCAGCCGGGCGGCGGCGTCGAGGATGGCCGTGGTGTTCGCCTCGATGAACCCCGGGTCGTTGAAGAAGGGCCGCAGGACGTCGACCTCGAGCACGATCCCCTCCTCGCGCAGCTCGGCGACGGCCGCGGCCAGGTGCTCGCGGTACTGCCGGCTGCCGGAGTAGGAGGCGTAGGCGCTGGTCACCAGCGTGAGGATGCGGCGCGCGCCGAAGGCGTACGCGTCCCGCAGCGTGTCCTTCGTGTAGGGGTGCCAGTTCCGGTTGCCCCAGACGACCGGCAGGTCCACCCCGCGGCGCCCGAGCTCGGCGGCCAGCGCGGCGCGCAGCGCGATGTTCTGCTCGTTGATCGGGCTCTTGCCACCGAAGGCGAAGTAGTGCTCCCCCACCTCGGCGAGCCGCTCGTCCGGCACCCCCTTGCCCCGCACGACGTTGCGCAGGAAGGGCACGACGTCCTCGCTCGCGTTCGGCCCTCCGAAGGAGCACAGCAGCAGGGCGTCGTAGGGGGCAGCGGACTGGTGCATGGTGGGCTCCCGTCGTCGTCACGAGTCGTCGTCACAAAACGGCCACACCGTAACATCAGATGAAGTACTTGATCTGATGAAGTCGATGTGTCAGGTTTAGCGCGCGACGTCGGTCCGGGGAAGCCGGTCCGACCCGCCCGCCGGACTGGGGGAACCGGGCCGGCGTCGCCCTGCAATCCCGCGTGAAGGACGTTGATGGCCCAGCTGGACAACCCGTCTCGCCCCCTGGCGACGACGGCGGGGCCGGCCGGCACGCACGCCTCACCCGGGCGACGCCTCCCGCGGCGCGTGCTGTGGCTCGCCCTGGGAGCGGGCCTCGCGCTCGTCGGGGCGGTCCTCCTCAGTGTCGGTCTCGGCACCCTGCGGCTCGACCCGTTCGACGCGGTCCGGGCGGTCGTCTCCCCCGGCGCCGACCAGGTGTCCACCGTCGTGTGGTCGATCCGGCTGCCCCGCATCGTGGTCGCCGTCCTCGTCGGTGGCGCGCTGGCCGGGGTCGGGGTTGTCATGCAGGCGGTCTTCCGCAACCCGCTGGCCGACCCCGGAGTCACCGGGGTGTCCGCCGGGGCCGCCGTCGGTGCGGTCGCCGGCATCACCCTGGGCCTGGGCGGCTCCCTGCAGTGGGGGGTGCCGATCGCCGCCTTCGCCGGCGGTCTCGCCGTCGCGCTCGCGCTGCAGACGGTGCTCCACACCACCCGGGGGGCGAGCACCTACACCCTCATCCTCGTCGGGGTCTCGATCAACGCCTTCGCCGGCGCCGTCATCTCCGCTCTCGTCGCCAACGCCGAGGACGACGCGCTCGCCCGCGGCGCCGTCTTCTGGCTGGCCGGCGACCTCGAGCTGCGCACCTGGACGCACGCCGCCATGGCCGTGGTCCCGGTGGTCCTCGGGCTCGTCGTGCTGCTCACCCGCGTGCGTGCGCTCGACGCGCTCCTCCTCGGCGACGACGTCGCCGCCACCTCCGGCTACGACGTCCACCGCACCCGGCTCGTCCTGCTCCTCGTCGCCTCGCTCGTCACCGGGGCCGCCGTCGCGGTCTCCGGCGTCATCAGCTTCGTCGGGCTCGTCGTGCCCCACGCCGTGCGCCTCCTCATCGGCGCCAAGCACGCCCTCCTGCTGCCGATCTCCGTCGTGTGCGGCGCACTGTTCCTCGTGCTCGCCGACACCGCCGCCCGGGCGCTGTCGACATCCTTCGTCATCCAGACCGGCGCGGTGTGCGCGCTGGTCGGCGCCCCGGTCTTCCTCGCCCTGCTGCTCTCCCGGAGGCCGGCGTGAGCGAGCTACTCCTCGACCGGGTCGTCGCCCACCGGGGCCGCCCGCTCTTCGCACCGGTGAGCGCCGTCGTCGCGCCCGGCACCCTGCTCGGTCTCGTCGGGCCCAACGGTGCCGGCAAGTCGAGCCTGCTCGCCGCCGTCGCCGGGTCCGGCGTCACCGCCACCGGCACGGTCCGCTACGGACGGGCGGACCTGCACCGGATGCGACCCCGCCGGCTCGCCCGCGTGCTGGCCTACATGACCCAGGACAGCTACGCCCCCAACGAGCTGCGGGTGCGCGACGTCGTCGCCGTGGGCGCCCGGGCGACGCCCGGCGCGGACCCGGTCGAGGAACGGGTGCACGCCGCGCTCGAGCGCCTGGGGGTCGCCGGGCTCGCCGACCGCAGCTACTCCCACCTGTCCGGCGGGGAGCGCCAGCTCGTCCAGGTCGCCCGGGTGGTCGCCCAGGACGCTCCGGTCATGCTCCTCGACGAGCCGACCTCCGCCCTCGACCTGGGCCACCAGCTCACCGTCATGCACGTGCTGCGCGAGCGGGCCGCCGCCGGGCACATCGTCCTGGTGACGATGCACGACCTCGCCCAGGCCCTCAACTGGGCGGACCAGGTCGCGGTCGTCGCCGACGGCCAGGTGACCTTCGGACCGCCCGCCGAGGTCATCACCCCCGGCCTCATCCGGCGCGTCTACGGCGTCACCGCGGAGGTGTTCACCTCCCCGAGCGGGTCACCGACCCTCAGCCTGGTGCGGCGTTCCTGCCCTACCGCCACGAGCTTCACCCATCGCCGCCCCGTCGCGGCTCGACCCTGAGAGGCTGCCTTGCGCCACCGTCTCCTGCTGACCCTCGCTGCCCTGCTCGCCCTCGCGGGCTGTGCCGCCACCCCGTCGTCCGACCCGGCCGCCGGAGCCACCGCTGCCGGGTCCCCCGGGGCGTTCCCTCGGACGGTGAGCGTGCCCGCCGGGGACGGGCGGCCGGCCGCGGAGGTGCGGCTGGAGCAGGAGCCGCAGCGGGTGGCGGCGCTGACCTACGAGTCCGCCGGCGTCGTCGCCGAGCTCGGCGCCGCCGACCGGCTCGTCCTCGTCCCGGAGGCGGCGACGAACCCGGTGCTGTCGAACCACCCCGGGCAGATGGCCGCGGTGGAGCACCACGTGCCCTCGGAGAGCAGCATCGACGCCGAGGCCGTCATCGCCGCCGCGCCGGACCTCGTCCTCCTCAACGACCGCCACGGGCTGGAGGAAGGTGTGGGCAGCGTGCTCGAGGGCGCGGGGATCCCCGTCCTGGTGCTCCCCAACACGTGGTCCTCGGTCGCGGACATGACGACGAACATCGACATCGTGGGTCGGGCCCTCGGAGTGGAGGACGACGCCGCCGCCCTGGCGGAGGAGATCACCGGCGGTCTCGTCGACGAGTCCGCCGCCGACGGCCCGCGGGTGCTCGTGCTGAGCAACCAGGCCGGCCGGCCGTTCGTCACCACCGGTGGCGCGTTCCCGCTGGAGATCCTGCGCCTCGCCGGTGCCCGGGACGCGAGCGAGGCGCTGGGCATGACCCGCACCGGACCCATCTCCGCGGAGCAGGTCATCGCCGCGGAGCCGGACCGGATCCTGCTCGTCGACATGAACGGCTCGGGCGAGGCGATCTTCCGGCCGCTGCTGGACACCTCGGCGGTGGCCGAGCTGCCCGCCGTGGCCGAGCACGAGGTGCTGCTCGTCGAGGGCCGCCAGGTGCAGGCGCTGGGGATGACGAGCACCGTCGAGGGCCGCGACCGCATCGCCGAGTGGCTCACCGAGTGAGCGAGCGGCCCCTTCCTATACTGTCGGCGACGACCGACGACCGAAGGAGCCGAGGCGTGGTGACGAGCAGCGGCACCGAACGTGCCCGCAGGACGCTGGCGTACCTGCGTCGCAAGATCACCACCGGGGAGTGGGCGGTCGGGACGCGGAT
>Ga0079225_10002444_pt1 | contig 10722 bp, 18 predicted proteins | sample Poulit2012_FD_76344 | JGI IMG/M metagenome (GOLD analysis project Ga0079225, IMG submission 76344) | Agricultural soil microbial communities from Georgia to study Nitrogen management - Poultry litter 2012 | ecosystem: Environmental > Terrestrial > Soil > Agricultural land | place: USA: Georgia...
GTAAGGTGTTTTAGTTTGGATATAATGAAAAAACACTTGATTAAGCGCTTCCGCTTCTTCTTGTAAAATACCCGCTTCAACGTCGATTCCTGCTTGACGGAGCTTCTTCATTCCCTTGCCGGCTACCTTTTCATTCGGATCCTGGCAGGCGATGACCACCCTTTTAATCCCTGCTTCAATAAGCAGATCAGCGCACGGAGGCGTTTTTCCGTCATGACTGCACGGCTCAAGCGTGACATACATCGTTGCGCCCTTTGCTTTATCCCCTGCCATTTTGATTGCATGTGCTTCAGCATGAGCTTCACCGGCTTTTAAATGGGCACCAAAGCCAACTATTTGGTCATCTTTGACAACAACAGCTCCAACCAGTGGATTCGGGCTTGTTTGACCAAAGGCTTTACTTGCAAGCGTTAAAGCGAACTGCATATAATCCACATCTTTCAATGGATCCCCCCCTTTTTTCCATCTTTTTTCGCATTAAAAAATGCCTCTGAATCAGCTTCAGAGGCATAAAGAGTTGAATTTTCGAATTTTAATAAACAAGTGTCTTTCATATGTAAAAACATTCGACAAATGAACAGTAAACGTGTACACAAAAAGTATACAAAGATCCCGTTTGTTCAGATCATTTTCACATGACTGCTTGCTCGTTTCAAAAATTCCTTCTCCCATCCAGACTTTACTGTCGGCTCTGGAGTTTCACCAGATCCACCGCTTGGTTATCAAACCGTACGGGTCACGGACTTAGAAGTACGACACTTCATCACCGCCGGTTGGGAATTTCACCCGACCCCGAAGGAAATTCATTTATGAACTTGTATATTAGTTATAACTTAGATGCGCTGATACTGCAAGTGTTTATATGGAATTATTTTTACTTTCGGTTTAATTTTGGTCTTTTTCGATAGTTGTTGACCGTTTTAGTCAACGTTTTGTCAACAAGTCATTTTCATTAAAAAAGCTCCCGTTTTTTCATTTAGCGGGAGCTTTAAATTTTTTTGCATTTCTTTTACATTCAGGACACGGTACTAAATGTTTTGTTCCTTTGATAAACATATCTTCATTATTACATGTTTCACACTTAGCAACTTTAATCTTCGCTGGCTCTTTTTCCTTGTTCTCCAATTTGACTACATTAGATGTTTTTCTGTTTCTACCTACATAAATGTGGTACCCTAACATTTTTATGTTAATGCCGTTACTTAACCTTTTAATGAGATCATTTAATTTGTATCCGATAACGGATCCTAATATAAGTCCGATGATTAATAACATGTTAGCACTTCCTTTTCATTTAACATGTGTAGAGTGTGCGTTTTTTATGTTTTAAATCAACACAATTAAAGTACCATATAAAAACACTCCAGCTACACCCGTTTTCGCTAGTTTTGAACTAATCATACTTATTAGTGCATACACCCCTATGGATACACCTATTAATATTGGAAAGGCCGCTAAAAAATCCGTAACAAACCCGCCTAGTAATCTTTCTGTTATCTTTTCTAGTCCGTATGTTACAGGTTCCTCAAACATTAAGATGCAACTCCTTTCATTGCATCAACTAGTACGTCAAGTATCATAGGAGCAAGCATTACAAGCACATATCCAAGTCCGGCGCGTTGCATCAATGCAAATCCCTTTTCATTGTTCCCTATCATGACAAATATTGCACCGCCTAGTACAACAATCATTGCAACGGGATAGGCCATTCCCTGGATTAAGTCTATTATTGGAGTAAATGCAGTCATCATTTTAGCTTGCACCGTTGTTTCTGCACTAACTTTCATTGTTGACCAAAGTGGTGCTGTTGCTAACGGGATCAACGATGCCGTGGGTAGCTTAACTTCCTTTTCATGCTCATTCCTGATAAATCCCTTGAAATCATACGTTTTAGTTTTCATGAAAACCCTCCTAATGAAGATCTGTATTTAAATAGACCTTTATATCTAATCCATCACACAGCTCCAACAATTTCTTTTGTCTATAGGTTGTTGTGGTGACCCAAATTAATTTCGGCATGCTCCCAAAGGAGTTTCGCTCAATCAGTCTCCTATACTTATCAATTTTGGCACGATTCTTGTTCATTTTTTGCATATTATCAATCTCAACAATGTAGTGTTTTTTATCTATAATAAAGTGCGCGTCTGACACAACGGTCATGTCACCCTTCTTGCTTCTGCTGATAATTTTAATTTCATTCCGCCAGGTACTCGGGCAACCTAGTGCAATATATAGATCATTACGTATTAAGTAGTGATTAACGTTTGTTATTTTCTTACGGACTTTATCGCTACTCACCACTTCTCTACCATTGCTATTTAGATAGTAAATGTTCTGTCCTTCATAGAAACTATTCAAGTAAGGTTCCAATTGCTTCATAACCCTGTAGGCATTGCGACCACTCTTTAAATCATGGAGTTTCTGCAGTTGCTTAATTGTTAAATAGTCAAGCTTCTTTAAACTCAACAGTATGTTCTCTTTCCTCTCGATGCTTTTCTGCTTTACGCTCACTGTGATCCTCCTTCGAACGAATATTAATATGCGGCCGTATAATCTCATTGATTCTTGTTTCTTCTATATAAGGTGTTTGCACAATATGATTCTTCACCCTACGAAAAATGGCCCTACCTTCAATCTCCGGCAATTCTTCTGCCCCGCCTTCATCCAATACAGCACGACTTTGGGTATTGGTTTCAAGTCGAAAACAAACCCTAGCCCCAATATTCGCCCGCACCTGGGATGGCAAGGTTTCATTAGTTGGGTATTGCGTGGCGTAAATAAGTCTATATCCCGCTGATCTTCCCCGCCTTGCGATATCTACAACTAGATCCCTACTAGCGTCATCCAAGTCAGCAGCTTCATCTATAAAGATAAAATCACGTTCTTTTTGACCCAAACGCCCAACGCTGTTTAATCCTTTTTCAAATAGATGGTCCAGCTTATTGTTCATATCTGCTCGGATGTCTTCTAATACCTCTTTAGCTCCTTTGGGTTCTCTGGCGAAGTTAAGTGTTTGGCTTAAATTTTTAAATGGACCAAGTTCATTTCCGCCCTTTAAATCGATTAAATGCAATCTGCAGTGTTCCGGCTGTTGCTTTATTAATACAGATACTAACAACTTTAGAAACTCCGACTTACCAAAACCAGTTGCCCCTGCCACAATCATGTGTGGACGCTTTTCAAAGTCATGTGTCATTAAGTCTTTATACGTATGTCCTACGGGGACTCTCCACCCTTTCGATAACAATGATTCATTATATGGATACAATTTTTCAAGTCCCTTCTCATAAACTCGGAATCTCAACATGCCGTCATAATTCATTTCTAGTTGTTTATCAAGTTTCACCCGATTGTTAAATATGTCCTTTAATTGTTTAATTACATCGCCTTTCCAGTCGATATTTTTAAAGTTTGCCAAGTTTATATCCGATTGACTTTTGTTGTTTAAACCATCAATGAACAGTTGCTTATGTTCTTCAAACTGTTTAAATGATAGTCCTAAAGGAATTTTGTAAATGTATTCGGCATACCCCTTCTTTCTAGCTTTCCGATGAATACGGATACTTCCCTCCTTCGTTTTAAGTCCTGCTGCATCTGCAATCTTTTTGATTTTTTCATGCTCATTAGAAGACGATTTGTTTTGCAGAAAATATGTTGTTCCAGCTATTAAAGCCATACTTGTTGTGCTTAATACTTCAGCTAACAAACCCGCACCCCCTTTTAGTATCTATACAATAGATAGTCCCTGATCAAGTGTAGTTTACGTTAAGTAAATAAAACGTTGTAGCATCACTAGTTGAGCTTGTTTTCGTTAGTACATTCAGTTCTTCATTGAGTGTATTTAAGTTTATATATATCAGAGCATATGTAATCGAGGCTTGTCTTTATTCATATATGAACAAATAAATATTCAAAAATGCGTAAAGGGTAATTCACAATCGTGTGGAATATATAAAGTAGGTGATTACATGGATGTTCGATTCGACACAGAAAAAGTTGAAAAACTCATACGGAAAAGTGGATTTAGAAAAGGGCATATAATAAAGAAGTTAGAAACATCCCCCACTACATTTGGAAGATGGATGAAAGAGGAAACGTTAATTCCTTATGTGAAAGCTGTGGAACTAGCAATAATTTTAAATTGCAAAGTAGACGATCTATATAAAAGGACTGATTAAAATGAAATGGGTAAATCCTCCCCACGGTGGAAATTACAAATTAGTGGCCACTAAGAAGTATAAAAATGACATTGGGTTAATTGTGTTATGTGAGACAGAACAGGGGCTACAAAGAAGGACGTACGGTTGGAATGCTGTGCCTTGGCTACCTAATAGTGACTTAAAAAGTTATTTACTATCATTAAAGGAAGGCATCGAATCGGGTATTTATGATATAGCATTGTTGGACAAAGAATTAGATGAAAATAACCCCTCGATTTGAGGGGTTTACAATATGGTTACATCCAGTACATCATCAAGATTTAATTCAGTTCCATCGTCAAATCGCAAACGTTTATTTAATGCATCGATCATCAACAATTTTTCTTTTACGGTATGGAAATCATGAGCTGCAAAATATTCAACTTCCACAGTTAGGTCATCTTTCAATGCAATCTGTAGCTTTAAATCAATCTCTACAAGCTGCTGTTCATCCAAGATCGGCTTTTCTTTGTAGTTCTGTTCCGCAATAACCTGCTTTAGCGCTTCAATCTGTTCGGGCATCATCATTGATGTCCATTTTTTCGTACCGCGATCATTTACATCCATTATTATGTTCCCCCTTTGAGGGCGTTTGTTCCTCACAGTATATAAGAACACCCGTTTGATACCAAGTGGTAAAATATAGTTTTGGTATGATGCCCCTTTTCACTAATAGGATTCGATTGTACCTGTAGGAGGGGATTTATTATGGAGAAAATAATTAACGGCCACTTAGTTGGTTTTGGATCCGTTGCTGATTTGTGGGACGATCACGATCATGATTTTACAGATGCTGGGATGAGTGAGATTCAGTGTAGTGTTTATGAGGGTGTGCCAAGTAAAGATGAGTACGATCGGTTGTGTGCGGAGATGTCTGGGGAGGTAGTGGTCGTTAAAAAGGAACAGTTTTCCTATAATTATCTTTGAGGTGTTCAGCTTGGAAAAACTAATAAAAGCATACATCATTTTGGGCGATAATAGCCATGCAGGTAGATCGCGAGCAATTTAAAGGGCGTAATTATGCTAAATGTATATTGGAGGAAGATTGTTGATCATATTATAGAGCAAATGCAACAACATCACAACGATATAAAACGCCAGTTGATTGGTAAATGCAAAGTGAGAGTCAATGCTTTTAAGGATGGTAATATTAGGAGATATGTAGCTGGTAATCAAACGTATGAGTATACTGCAGATGAATTAAATGATATGACTGCTGCTTTAATACGTTGTGGGTAGAGCAGCAGGAAAACGCATCGGAAAGTTATTCAAGTAAAAAAATAAGCCCAGGTTTTCCACGCCTGGGCTTATTAATAAAAACTGAAATTGTTTCGAAAAACAGAACATTTGATTAAATGAAAGGTGTCAAAAACTTAAATATAATCTCCGTTACTTCAAGCATTTGCATCTTTGAAAAATTTTCTAACAAGACCAGTATACCAAACCACAGCAACATTAGTCCTAATATTAAAAACAGTGTTACTATATTTATTACTTCATTTCTTTCTAATTTCTTTAAGTTTGGTTTCACATGATTAGCTTTAATATTTTTTAAAGCTTTTTCATTATAATTAAATATGCGAGGGTATTCATCTTCTATAACTTTCATTTCAGATGATATAAATTCTGACTCCTTATGAACACCATTTATAAATTTTAAGACAATAATAACAAATACAAAAACAGAGGATACTATAGGTGAAACTATTTGATCAATACCTTTTTAAAAAAATGAAGTAATAATTATACCAGTAATACTAACCAATTGAGTAAATAATTCGTTATTCAAACTTTTTACTCTCTGCATGATATTTCTAGACAGATCTAATTGTTTTTCTAAAACAGCTTGTTTGTCTTGAATAAAACTGTTTATTGCTTTGTCTATATAGAGCATATGATGTTCTTTAATTTCAATAAATAATAGGTTAAGAAATTCATAATTAATTGTTATATCACTTCCTTGATATAACCTATCTGCTAAAAGTTTTATAACAATTAATAATTTATCATAACTATGTTGAGCATCTTTAAATACAAAATATGTGATTTCAGATAGTTTTTCATAAGTGCTTTTAGAATAATAGATTTGTTCAGTAGCGATATTAGATGTTTTTCCACTTTGAAAATAATAGCGGTTACCATTAGAATGTGAACTTATAAGTTCTAACATCGAATTAATAGCAATTTTGTATTGTCGTGTATCAAAATCGATATCTTTAGATAACATAAAGGGAAAAGTGGAAATATTCAACTGTCTATAATATTCATGCTCTGTAATCCCTTTTGGTATTTCAATATCTTCTACACCTTCTGAAAATAGAGAAGAAGATATGTTTTTTCGAGGTTTAACAAAAAAAATAATTCTAATTTTACTTTCTAGATTAAACAAAGGTCCATAAGTCAATTTATTACACAATTCTAGGTTCATATTTTTAAAAGATTTTAAATTATACAAAGAAATGCTATCTGTGATTATAGAGTTTTCTACTAAAGTTTTCTTCAACAAAACTTTATAATCTAGATCTTTTTGTGTATCTGAATCATTAGCTTGTTTTAAAGTTGTTTCAAAATCTTTGCCACCATCAAAGTACCCTGCATCTGCTAGTTGAAAAATTTGATCTAGTTCTGAGAAATTTGAATTAAAAAAGTCTTTTTTACTCTTTAAAGTAAAAGTCTCTGTTAATATTATTTCCCCATCTTTTACCAAAACAGTTAGTTTATTATCAAAGGAGTCTTCGACCAATTCATAATTTCTAATTTTTGAATATAACTCATTATGATCAATCATAGTTTCTCCCCTTTTCAAAATATCTTTAAAAATCATATCAAGTAGTTTCTACTTTTTCAACTAGATCCATATCAAAACTTATATCATAGGTATTTTCGCTATAATTATCATAGACTTCTACTTGTCCACTTTCCATATACTCTTGGGCTACTGAAATTTTTAGTTTTTTTGGATCTTCTCTATCCTTGAATACTACTTTAGGCACCACTGGCAATTGAGATTTAAATTCTTTTTGAGCAGTAGGGTTATCAAACTTTGCTAGTTCAAAAGCTTTTTCACTAATTGATTCTAAGTCAAAATTCACATCATTTAATTTTTCAATGTCTAAGTATGATCCTATAGAATTTACAAGCGCCTCATAATCTACTCTTTCACCCCTAGAAAGAACGTTTTTCAACCTTTTCTCTACGTCTCCAGGACTGCTATCAATTTTTAAATAGTTAGAAACACTTTGCTTTATTGCTTTCTCAGCCAAAGTTGTATTAGTCCTATCATCAGCAACAATTTTACTATCCATGAAATTTCTCATAAAATATTGTGCGATTGAAGTTCCCTTCCTGTCAAGGATTAATGAGTGTGCTAGTCGGTCATTTATTTCATTACCACTTTTATAGTTTTCGCACCCATTTTTATATATAAAAGCACACTTTTGTAATCTTGATCTAACACCTGGCAACAAGTCTTCTATAAGTCTAAAATTATCGGTATCCTTCATTTGCACACCATCATTCGTATCCATTATAAGGATTGCTAGCATGTCGTCTAAATCACCTTCATCAACAATCGAAAAAATGATTAAGAAAAAGGGATGTCTGAATTTTCTTCTATCAATATTATCTTGAAGTTTCTCAGCAATTCTTGAAGTGCTTTCTTCAAATTCTTTCTCAGATTCAAAGGTTTTCAAAGCTAAGTTTAACATCCCCTCATGTGGTGAAATAAATCTAAAATTTTTAGATTTATCATCATAGCCTGATAATACTACGTGTGACTTAAAAAAACTGTGTAGCTTATTATTATCTTCTGTATCTTTATAACTAAAGACTTTACCTCTTTGTATTTGGTCAATTTCTTTTTCTAAATCTATTTGAAAGACTCTAAAATGTTTTATCATTAATTTACTCCTTCCATAATATTTTATAGAACTATTTTACTATAGTTCCGTCTGTAAATATAGCGATTTTGAAGTAGTAAGTACTTTTCTACCTGAGTTAATTGCTGTGATAGTTGACTTTAATCCAACGATTTGATGATAGAGCCTCTTTTACTTCTTCTTTAGAGTATAAAAGAATATCATCATTGTCTATGATATAAACCTCTTTTTTTACACTCCACTTAGCGGTATGAATTTCTTGATCACTAAGGATCGGTATCTTGAAATCAAATTGTTTTTCCAACTCATTTCCTCCTTCATTTACATATTAAGATATTATTTTTAGTTATCACCTTTATAAGAAGATCTATTCACTTCCTAATCCATGATTAGAAAGTATTGTTAATATTTATGCTCCCTTTTACTTACATAATACTTAAATAGATTAAAATACATATAAAATAGTATTACCTCTATAAAAGATTTAGAATGTATTTCTTAGTAGCCCCCACATTGTGAGGGCCCTTTTTATTTAATCACAGCACTAGTACCCGGACCGACATAAATATTACGTTTTCCGCAACTAGTATTAATCGTTACGACATCTTTATATAGTCTGCCTACTATTTTGTAAGCCAGTCCACCGAATGCGATGTTTGCAAGTGGGGACATGTAGAAAACATTTACCCAATCTTATTCAACGTCTTCTAGATCTATCCAGGAGAGCATTTCCCGAACAATTTTATTTATCTTTTCATCAATTACATCATCCCCGTGCTTTTTCTTTGCAAGTTCAATGTCCTCAATAACATCATCACTATAACTAATTATTTGCTTATCAGTTTCAAGTGCATTAAAAAGTTCAATCATAGCATCATTTCCCTCTTGTATTCGATCAATTGCATTGCTGTATTTTTGATAATCCGTTTCATTAGCTTTCATGTTTATCACCCGGTATTAGGATATCCAATAAATAAAATATTTAGCAACGATGCCACCTTTTACTACTTACCTTCGATTTTATCTACAGGAGGTGTCTTATTAATGGAAAAAATAGTATCAGGACATTTAATTGGGTTTGGATCCGTTGCAGATATGGAAGGGTATGAGGATTATGTATGGCATGGTGGTGCTATGTCGGAGATAGGATATAACGTTTATCGAGAAATACCCAGTAAGAAAGAGTGCGATCAAATCTGTAAAGAATTATCCAGTGAATGTATTACGAAGTCTGTAATGGATATACTATAAATGCCACGTCTCCAGACTTAAGTAGCCCCCACACAGTGAGGGCTCTTTTTATGTAAAGACCGCCTATGATGGGACGGTCTATTGAAAGTTACTTATTTTACTTTGTATAGTACCTTACATAATTCGAATTTGCAGTGATATACAAACCACTCTTGATCTGATACATATGCCCGGCACCAACTGGGAACTTGTCCCGAATTACGGTAAATACTTCTCCTCGTTTTACAGTAACGGCCCGATTATCCCAATTAGCGGTATTGTAAGTCCAGAGTGAATCAGTCACGATTTCGACGTATCCTTGCCCACCTTCTTCTTTCTCTTTCAGTCCAAATGCTTTTGCAATTCCATTAACGTGACCACGAGCCACGTTGTTAATCCAAGTTTGGGATTTCATTTTCGCCGCATCCGCCGAGCTGTCGATAAATCCGTTTTCCGTTAAAACAGCAGGCATAGCTGTTTCACGCAACACATGCAAGTTAGCTTTTTTCTTGCCACGGTCTTTCATACCGTTCTTCTTCATAATCTCACCGTGAATATGGTTGCGGATTTTCCCCGTTTTAGAACCATCGGAAATAGTGGTATATACAAAATCCTCGTATCCTACTCCACCACCACTATTGATATGAATTGACAAGAAGAAGTCTGCTCCCCAAGCGTTCGCTTCATTAGTACGTTGAGTAAGCGTTGGGTAAGTGTCTCCTGTACGTGACATTTTAACACTAACACTTTTATATTCATTAAAATATGCCTGTACTTTCTTAGCTATTTTCAAAGTAATATCTTTCTCTTTAATACCGTTACCTACTGCACCTGGATCGCTTCCACCATGACCTGCATCTACATAAATTTTAACCATAAATTATCTCTCCCTTTATTTTTTAAAAAAAGACACTCGATCGAGTGCCTTTCATGTCTTATTTTTCCTTTATTAATTTTTCTCTTTGTAACACTTCTTTCTGCTTTTTACCTTTGGCGGTTACATAGTTATTTTTGAACCAGGCCCATGCTGCAACAACTGCAGTAAATACACTAGAAACAATTTCTCCCCAGCTTTCCTCTGTCCCTGGAATCGGATTAAGTCCTGCTGCAATCAAAAACTGATTTGCTAATGCCAACAACAAGACTACCGATCTTACAATTGTCCCTTTATCCATTTAGATCACCTCCTGATAAATAATATGAAAAAAATAAGTTGCCCGATTGGACTAGCCGTTTGTACTAAAAAAGACACCCGAATGAGTGCCTTATTTTGCTTTTCTGTCTTTATCTCGTTCGAGTTCTCGATCAACATCTGTCCCCATCAATTCTTCTCCCATTTGTTCGGGGAGAGTATCACCGCTATTGTCAATATGCTTTAGCTTATCAGCAAGTCCTGGCGGAATTAAAACGCCAAC
>Ga0079225_10002445_pt1 | contig 10721 bp, 24 predicted proteins | sample Poulit2012_FD_76344 | JGI IMG/M metagenome (GOLD analysis project Ga0079225, IMG submission 76344) | Agricultural soil microbial communities from Georgia to study Nitrogen management - Poultry litter 2012 | ecosystem: Environmental > Terrestrial > Soil > Agricultural land | place: USA: Georgia...
CCTCCTTTAAAATTTGTTCTTATAAGGACGAGGGTAACTAACTTATTTCAAACTATTATCTAGAATACAACTCAACTATTAAGTGTTCTTCTATTGGGATGTCTATATCCTCTCTTGTTGGTTCAGCTACAATAGTACCCTTTAATTGTTCTAAGTCTACAGTTAACCAAGAAGCAGTATTGCCATTATGGTTTTCAACCAATGACTTGAATTTTTCATTTTTCCTGCTCTTAGATTTAACCTCTATAACATCTCCTACCTGGGTGATTATAGATGGTATATCTGCCCTTTGGCCATTTACAGTAAAGTGGCCATGTCTTACTAGCTGTCTTGCCTCTGCTCTAGAGGATGCAAATCCCAATCTATATACCACATTATCTAATCTGGATTCCAATAGTCCAAGTAGGTTTTCACCTGTTATCCCACTCATCCTATCAGCCATATTAAAGTATTTCCTCATTTGGGACTCGCCAACCCCATAAAATCTTTTTACCTTTTGCTTCTCTCTTAACTGTAAACCGTACTCTGTAACTTTCTTCCTAGATTGTCCGTGTTGACCTGGAGCATAATTTCTTCTAGTTATTGGACACTTGTCTGTATAACATTTATCCCCCTTTAGGTATAACTTCATACCCTCTCTACGGCACAATCTACAAACTGGACCTGTATATCTTGCCATTTGTATGCACCTCCTGATTTAAACTCTTCTACGTTTTGGTGGTCTACATCCATTATGTGGAATTGGTGTTACGTCTTTAATCATATTTACATCTAAACCTGTTGCTTGTAAAGATCTAATAGCTGCCTCTCTACCTGAGCCAGGCCCTTTAACATAAACCTCCACACTTCTTAGACCATGTTCCATTGCCTTTTTAGCTGCTTCCTCAGCTGCTTGTTGGGCAGCGAAAGGAGTAGACTTTCTGGAACCTTTAAATCCTAATTGACCAGCACTTGCCCATGATATTACATTACCTTGCATATCAGTTAATGTAACCATGGTATTATTAAATGTAGAAGAAATATGTGCCTGGCCTCTTTCTATATTTTTACGTTCTCTTCTTCTTACACGACTTGCTTTACCTCTTCTGGTTGCCATTCAACACCCTCCTTTTCTACTTCTTAGTAATTAGCCTTTTAGGACCTTTTCTAGTTCTAGCATTTGTCTTTGTCCTTTGGCCTCTTACTGGTAGGCCCCTTCTATGCCTGATTCCTCTATAACAATTAATCTCTCTTAATCTCTTAATATTCATGGCGACTTCTCTTCGTAGATCTCCCTCTACTTGATAGTCATTTATTAGCTCTCTTATTTTACCTACTTCTGCTTCTGTCAAATCCTTTACTCTTGTATCTGGATCTACACCAGCATTTTTCAATATTTCTAAGGAGCTAGATCTACCAATTCCAAAGATATATGTTAAACCTACTTCAACTCTCTTATCTCTTGGTAAGTCAACACCTGCAATTCTTGCCATTAAAACCACACCTCCTGTGCATCTATAAATTAACCTTGTCTTTGTTTATGTTTCGGATTCTCACAGATTACCATAACCCTACCACGTCTTCTGATAATCTTACATTTTTCACACATCTTCTTAACCGATGGTCTTACTTTCATATCAATCCCTCCTATGCTACTTCTTTCGCCAAGTTATTCTACCTCTTGTCAAATCGTAGGGTGAGAGTTCAACAGTTACTTTATCCCCAGGAAGTATCCTTATATAGTTCATTCTTAATTTCCCAGAAATATGGGCTAAAATCTCGTGATCATTTTCAAGCTTCACTTTAAATATGGCATTAGGTAAAGCTTCTGTAACTGTACCTTCTACCTCAATAACATCTTTTTTAGCCATAAAGTTTTCGAACCTCCTGTTCAACGAATTTAGAACCTTAGCTAAAAGGCTCTAAAAGCTTCCTTATAAAAGCATTATTAAGCTTTATATTATTATCTTTCTTATACTTAAGTTCTGTTTGCACTGTATTGTAGATATCTAAATGTTTTACCTTCTTTTTCTTAGGCCTATCAAGTTTTCTTAAATCGCCATCTACAATATAAACATGATGTTCATCTATTATTTCAAGCACCAAGAAAACTCTTCCCTTATCACGACCAGCTTTTGACTTAACCACTTGCCCAATGGCTATGTCGCTAGTTGTTTTCATTAACTTCACCTCTTTAAGTTGACTTGGCAGCCTGTAGCATTTTTTAATAGCCTAGAGCTATTAATTATCTTCTAGGGAATTGACTATAGTATTAAATATGTCTTCTATAGCCCTGGTACCATTTATTTCTAAAAGCAAGCCTTTATTCTTATAATAGTCTATTAAAGGTTGGGTCTGCTTCTGGTATACTTGAATCCTAGTTGCTACAGTTTCAACCTTATCATCTTCCCTTTGGTATAAGGTTCCACCATCAATATCACATATGCCGTCTACCTTTGGAGGCTTATTTTTAACATGATAGGTTGCACCGCACTGCTTACAAATCCTTCTACCTGTTATTCTTTCAATTAAAACGTCCTCACTTGCTTCAATATTGACAACCTTATCCAATTTTATACCCATATTAGATAATTCCTCATCTAGAGCCTTGCCTTGCTCTACTGTTCTAGGGAATCCATCTAATAAAAATCCATTTTCACAATCCTTTTGGCTAATCCTATCCTTCACTATGGAAACTACTATTTCATCAGGCACTAAAAGCCCCTTATCCATATATTCTTTTGCTGTTTTTCCCAGCTCTGTACCTTCCTTTATATTAGCTCTAAAGATGTCTCCCGTAGATATATGGGGTATATTATATTTTTCTACTATATTTGATGCTTGAGTCCCCTTACCCACACCTGGTGGTCCTAATAATACCAGTCTCATCTTTTCATCTCCTATAGTCTATTTTAAAAAGCCTTTATAATGTCTCATTAACATTTGTGACTCTATTTGTTTAACTGTCTCTAAGGCTACTCCTACCACAATAATAACAGCAGTACCACCGAAATTAACATTCATCCTGAATATTTTTGAAAGGATAATCGGTAATGATGCTAATACTGCCAAAGATAGACCACCTACAAAAGTTATCCTTGATACTACCCTGTTTAATGCTTCTGATGTTGGTCTTCCTGGCCTTATGCCTGGAATAAAACCACCATTTTGTTGTAGGTTCTTGGCATATTCTACAGTATTAAACTGGACAGCTGTGTAAAAATAGGTAAAGCCCATTATTAGTGCTATATTTAAAATAGAATATATCCATATTCCTACACTGCCTTGAGGAGTAAGGTACTTTGTAATCCAATCTGATACTCCTCCTTTAAAGAATAGGGCCAAGGTCTGTGGTAATGCTAAGAAAGATGAAGCAAAGATTACAGGCATAACACCAGACATTGAAACCTTAATTGGTATATGGGTGCTCTGTCCCCCATACATTTTTCTGCCTACTACCCTCTTTGCATATTGTACTGGAATCCTTCTTTCCCCTTCTTGTAGAGCCACTACTACTGCAATAATTGCAACAAATACTAGCCCAAATATTAGGACTTGCAGAATTTTTAATTCTCCGATCCTTACCAGCTTAAATATATTAATTAAGCTTCCTGGTATCCTTGAGATAATTCCTACAAAAATTATCAAGGATATACCATTACCTATACCTTTTTCAGTGATCAATTCACCTATCCAAATTAATAGGGAAGTTCCAGCTACTAAAGTCACAACTACTACTAACTTTTGTAGGTTTGAGTCCACTACTAAAGCACTGCTAAATATACCTATAGTATATCCTATTGCTTGAATCATTGCCAAAACTACTGCTGCATATCTTGTGTACCTACTGATCTTCTTTTGACCTTCCTCCCCTTCCCTAGCCAGTTCCTCTAGTCTTGGGATGGCTATAGTTAATAACTGCATTATAATTGATGCAGTTATATAGGGGTATATGTTGGTGGCAAAAATACTAAAATTACTAAAGGTTCCTCCTGCCATTAGGTCTAGAAACTGTAGGATCCCTCCCTGAGATGATTCGAATATACTTTTGATTACAGCCTTATCCATATATGGAACCGGAATACTAGAACCCAGCCTAAAGACTAGCAACATAAGCAAGGTAAAATTAATCCTTTTTCTAATATCCGGTATCCTCCACGCATTTTGTAAGGTAGATATCATTTATATCACCTCAACCTTGCCACCAACGGCCTCAATCTTATCCACAGCTGACTTACTAAATTGTTGAGCTTTTACTGTTAATTTCTTAGTTAGTTCTCCGTTTCCAAGGATCTTTACTCCGTCTTTTGCTTTAGCCTTTTTCACCAGGCCTGCATCCATAAGTAGCTCTGGAGTAATGACTGTGCCTTCTTCAAACTTGTTTAAGTCCTCTATATTAACAATACCATATTCCTTTGCAAATATATTGGTAAAGCCTCTCTTTGGTAGCCTTTGGAATAGAGGTGTTTGACCACCTTCAAAACCAGGTCTTATTTTACCGCCTGATCTAGCTTTTTGACCCTTATGACCTCTACCTGATGTCTTACCCCAGCCAGATCCAGCACCTCTTCCTACCCTTTTTCTTGGCTTGCTACCTCCGCCTTCGTTCGGTCTTAATTCATGTAATTTCATGAGTGCACCTCCTTACACTTATTCTACCACTTCTACCATATGGTTTATCTTGTTTATCATTCCTCTAATTTGAGGGGTATCATTTTTTTCTATTATCTGGCCTACTTTTCTAAATCCAAGGGCCTTTACAATTCTTTTATGGTTTTCAGGTTTTCCTATTGGACTTCTAACCAGCTTAATTTGAATCTTAGCCATTTAAATCCCCCCTAACCTAATATTTCTTCTACTGTTTTTCCTCTTAATCTAGCTACATCTTCTGCTGTCTTTAAGTTTTGTAAGGCATCCATAGTTGCATTTACTATATTTCTTGGATTACTACTTCCAAGGGATTTTGTCCTAATATCTCTTATGCCTGCCAATTCACATACAGCACGCACTGCTCCACCAGCTATAACTCCTGTACCCTCTTTTGATGGTTTAAGCAATACCTTACCTGCACCATAGTTACCTATTATTTCGTGAGGGATAGTAGTTCCTATCAGCGGAACCTTTACAATATGCTTTTTAGCATCTTGGATTGCCTTTCTAATAGCCTCAGGTACCTCCAGTGCCTTAGCCATTCCTACTCCTACATGCCCTTTTTCATCTCCAACAACTACCAGGGCGCTGAATCTAAAGTTTCTACCGCCTTTAACAACTTTAGTTACACGATTTATATTAACTACTCTCTCTTTTAAATCTAACTCATTTGCATTAATAAATGAACGCTCCATCATTTCCCTCCTTCAGTTAGAATCTAAGACCTGCCTCCCTTGCTCCTTCGGCAAGTTCCTTTACTCTTCCATGATAGATGTATCCACCTCTATCAAATACTATCTCTTCTATACCTTTTTCCAGTGCCCTTTTAGCAACCAATTCTCCTACTGCCCTAGCCGCTTCTTTATTGTTAGTTGAAGTAAGGTTTAGTGACTTATCTAAAGTAGAAGCTGATGCTAATGTAGAGCCTGTTGTATCATCTATAACCTGTGCATAAATATGTTTAGAACTTCTGAAAACATTTAGTCTTGGTCTTTCAGGCGTTCCAAAGATCTTTTTTCTTACTCTACGATGTCTTGCCTTTCTGTTTAAGTTTCTATCAGTCTTTTTTAGCATTAAGTTTCACTCCCTTCTACTTACCAGTTTTACCAACCTTACGTCTTACCTGTTCGTCTGCATATCTTATACCCTTACCCTTGTAAGGTTCAGGCTTTCTAAATTCCCTAATTACTGCAGCGTAGTTACCTACCTTCTGCTTATCTATTCCTCTTACAATAATCTTGTTTGCAGCTGGCACTTCTACTTCAATTCCTTCTGGATCTTCTAGCTCAATTGGATGGGAAAAGCCTAATCCTAAAATCAACTTTTTACCTTGTTTTTGTGCCCTATATCCTGTTCCAATGATTTCTAATTCCTTAGAATATCCTTCAGTAACTCCTTCTATCATATTAGCTATTAATGTTCTTGATAACCCATGTAAAGATTTGTGTCTTTTAGTTTCTGTTGGTCTTTCTATAGTTAAAATATTGTCCTCTATTTTAAGCTTCATAGCTGGATCAATTTGCTGAGTTAGCTGCCCCTTGGGCCCCTTTACCTCAACAACATTATTTTCTTTAATATTTATTTCCACTCCACTTGGAATGTTAATTGGTCTTAATCCTATTCTTGACATGAGTGCACCTCCTGTTCCTCTAGTCTTCTATATTTTTTACCATACATAACAAAGTACTTCTCCACCTACACCGTGTTTTCTAGCACTTTTGTCTGTCATAACCCCACTTGATGTGGATAGAATAGCTATACCTAAGCCACCTAGTACCCTTGGGACCTCGTTATTCTTAACATATACTCTTAAACCAGGCTTTGAGATCCTCTTTATACCACTAATAACTTTTTCGTTATTGTTGCCGTACTTTAGGTCTATCCTAATAATTCCTTGCTTGCCATCATCTATTACATTAAAGCCCTTTATATATCCCTCGTCTAAAAGAATTTGGGCTACTTGCTTTTTTATATTTGAAGCTGGAATGTCAACTGATTTATGTCTCGCATCATTACCATTTCTTATCCTAGTTAGCATATCTGCAATTGGGTCTGTCATCATTTTAGCTACCTCCTTTCATAAGCTTAAAACTACCAACTTGCTTTTCTTACTCCAGGGATCTGCCCTTTATATGCTAGTTCTCTAAAGCATATACGGCATACTCCATACTTCCTTAAATAACCATGTGGTCTACCACATATTTTACATCTATTGTATTCTCTGGAGCTAAACTTTTGTTTTCTTTTTTGCTTAGCTATCATTGACTTTTTAGCCATTCTTTATCCCTCCTCATTATTTTCTAAAGGGCATTCCCATTTCTTGTAAGAATACTCTAGCTTCTTCATCAGTTTCAGCCGTTGTAACAATTACTATATCCAAACCTCTTATAGCTTCTATCTCATCGTATTCAATTTCTGGGAAAATTAGCTGTTCCCTAATACCTAAGGCATAGTTGCCTCTTCCATCGAAACTTGTTGGACTAACACCTCTAAAGTCCCTAACCCTAGGTAAAGCAACATTCATTAACTTATCTAGGAAGTCATACATTTTTTCCCCTCTTAAGGTAACTTTAGTTCCAACATTCATTCCTTCTCTTAATTTAAAGTTTGCTATTGATTTCTTTGCCTGGGTCACTACTGGACTTTGACCTGTAATAGCAGCTAATTCTCTTACAGCTGATTCAAGTAGTTTTGGATTCTCTTTTGCTTCTCCAACTCCCATGTTTACAACAATTTTTTCAAGTCTCGGCACTTCCATAACATTTTTATATTCAAACTTTTCCATTAACTTTTTTACTACTTCATTTTCATATTTTTCCTTTAATCTGGAAGCCATATTAATTACCTCCCCTCTGACTATTTATCTAGAACTTCTCCACATTTTTTACATACTCTTACCTTGCTACCATCTTTCAGTATATTATAACCAAACCTAACTCCCTGCTCGTCATTGTCGCAATATAACATAACTTTGGAAGCATGAATAGGCCCTTCATATTTTACTATTCCACCTGGTTCTGTTGGTCCCATTGGTTTCTTATGCTTTGTAAGCATGTTTACGCCTTCCACTATTACTCTGTTTTCATTTGGGAATGCTTTTAAAACTTTTCCGATCTTCCCAACATCTTTGCCTGAAATAACTACTACCTTATCTCCACTTTTTACATGCATACTTTACACCTCCTAACAAGTACTATGGGCTTTTGGCTTATGCATAATTAATTTAAAATTTATAATCTATTATTATAGAACCTCTGGCGCCAGTGATATTATCCTCATAAAGTTTTCTCTTCTTAACTCTCTTGTTAAAGGACCAAATATACGGGTTCCTACCGGACTTCTATCTTCCTTGATAATAACTGCTGCATTATCATCAAATTTAATATAGGAACCATCATCTCTTCTCACACCGTCTTTAGTCCTTACAACTACTGCTTTTACTACCTCTCCTTTTTTAACAACTCCACCAGGCGTTGCACTTTTCACAGAACAAACTACTACATCTCCAATACCTGCGTATTTCCTGTTTGTTCCCCCAAGCACTCTTATAACTAAAACCTCTCTGGCTCCTGAGTTATCAGCTACCCTAACACGACTTTCTACTTGGATCATTAGAATACCTCCTTTCATGTATAAGGACTATTTTGCCTTTTCTATTATATTTACAACTCTCCAGTTTTTATGTTTGCTCAGTGGCCTAGTTTCCATAATCCTTACCACATCACCTATACCACATTCATTGTTTTCATCATGAGCTTTGAACTTTGAAGTCCTTCTTATCTGCTTCTTATATAAAGGATGTGTAACAAAGGTTTCAACAGCTACAACAACCGTTTTATCCATCTTATCACTTACTACTGTACCTATTCTAACCTTACGATTACCTCTTTCCATTTGAGATTAAACCTCCTTTCCTATACCTAATTCTCGTTCTCGAATAATAGTTTTCACACGAGCTATGTTTTTCCTTACGGCTTTTATTCTTAAGGGGTTATCCAATTGCCCTGTGGCCAATTGAAATCTCAAATTGAATAGTTCAGTTTTTAATTCTAATAGTTTACTGTCCAATTCTTGTTCGGACATTTGGCGAATTTCCTTAGCTTTCATTAGCCTCACCACCCTTTTCTTGCCCTTCATCACGAGTGACGAATTTCGTTTTTATTGATAATTTATGAGCTGCTAATCTCATAGCCTCTCTTGCATCTTTCTCGCTTACTCCACCCATCTCAAATAGAATTCTACCTGGTTTAACAACCGCCACCCAGTATTCAGGGGAACCCTTACCAGAACCCATACGAGTCTCTGCAGGTTTTTCAGTTACCGGTTTATCTGGGAAAACCTTGATCCAGATATTACCACCTCTACGTACATATCTAGTCATAGCACGTCTGGCAGCCTCTATTTGGTTGGATGTGATCCAAGTTGGTTCTAATGCTTGTAATCCATACTCACCATAAGTAATTGTATTACCACGGTGGGCCTGACCTTTCATTCTACCTCTATGAACTCTACGATATTTTACCCTCTTAGGCATTAACATAATAAAATTCCTCCTTCCTACAGTTTTTATTTACCTGTTTTTTTCTCTTCCTTATCTGATTTTTTAGTAGGAAGAACTTCTCCTTTGTATATCCACACTTTTACTCCTAGTTTACCGTATGTGGTATCCGCTTCACAGAAGCCATAATCTATATCTGCTCTTAATGTTTGCAGTGGTATAGTCCCTTCACTATAACCTTCAGTTCTGGCCATGTCTGCTCCGCCTAACCTACCTGAAACTGAAGTTTTAACACCTAAAGCTCCCGCTCTCATTGTTCTTTGAATAGCTTGCTTCATAGCCCTTCTGAAGGATACCCTTCTTTCTAGTTGTGAGGCTATATTTTCAGCTACCAATTGAGCATCTAGCTCAGGTACCTTAATTTCTTCTACATTTATTACTACAGATTTCTCTGTCATCTTTTCAATTTCTTTTCTTAAAGCTTCTACTCCAGATCCACCTCTACCTATAACCATACCTGGTTTGGCTGTGTGTATAGTTAATTTAATTCTGTTGGCGGCTCTTTCTATCTTAATGCCAGATATTCCAGCAACATACAACTTCTCCTTAATATGTTCACGGATTTTATAGTCTTCCACTAAAAGTTCATCAAAGTTTTTATCTGCATACCATTTGGATTCCCAATCCTTTATTACTCCAACTCTAAAACCATGTGGATTTATTTTTTGACCCATTAACTATCCCTCCTTCTCTACTCACGTTCTTTAACAACAACTCCTATATGACTTGTTCTTTTCAGTATTGGTGAAGCCATACCCTTAGCCCTAGGTCTCCATCTTTTCATATGGGGGCCATCATTTGCATAAGCTTCTGATACATATAGGCTATCTCTATCTAAATTATGATTGTTTTCAGCATTTGCAATTGCAGAAGCCAATACCTTTTCAAGGATTCTTGCACCCTTTTTAGGTGTGAACTGTAAAATAGATAGAGCTTCGTCAACTTGTTTTCCACGGATTTCTCTACATATATAGTTTACTTTTAATGGGGAAATCCGAACATATCTAGCTATCGCTCTTGCTTCCATTGCCATTCCCTCCTTACACTCTATCTTATACCAGTTGATTTTTCTGATCTTTCAGCGTGCCCTCTAAAGGTTCTAGTAGGTACAAATTCACCTAGTTTATGACCTACCATGTCTTCTGTAATATATATTGGCACATGTTTTCTACCATCATGCACTGCTATTGTATGGCCTACCAGATCTGGATATATGGTAGAACGACGAGACCATGTTTTTATTACCTTTTTCTTGTTTTGCTCATTTAATTCATTTACCTTCTTTAGTAGATGATCATCTATAAAAGGTCCTTTTCTCAAGGATCTAGCCATAACGATTCCTCCTTCCACAAGAGTTTAACTACTTAGTTCTCCGTCTTCTTACAATGTATTTGTCAGACTCTTTTTTCTTCCTAGTTTTAACACCTAAAGCTGGTTTACCCCAAGGAGTTAATGGTGCAGGCATTCCAATTGGAGCCCTTCCTTCTCCACCACCGTGTGGGTGATCTACTGGGTTCATGGCACTACCTCTTAC
>Ga0079225_10002446_pt1 | contig 10721 bp, 10 predicted proteins | sample Poulit2012_FD_76344 | JGI IMG/M metagenome (GOLD analysis project Ga0079225, IMG submission 76344) | Agricultural soil microbial communities from Georgia to study Nitrogen management - Poultry litter 2012 | ecosystem: Environmental > Terrestrial > Soil > Agricultural land | place: USA: Georgia...
GAGAAGTCGATGACAGTGGACACAGCACCCCCGCACCAGCCACCACCGAGGCACTCACAGAGGAGGCGCCATGAGCCAGTCATTCGACACCCGCCAGATCCACGCCGGGCAGAGCCCCGACCCGACCACCGGTTCCCGAGCCCTGCCGATCCACCAGACCACTTCGTACGTCTTCGACAGCAATGAGACCGCGGCCAACCGCTTCGCCCTGTCCGATCTCGGCCCGATCTACACCCGCATCACGAATCCGACCACCGAGGTCGTGGAGAACCGCATCGCCGACCTCGAGGGCGGCGTGCACGCGGTCCTGACCGCATCCGGACAGTCCGCGGCGCTCCTGGCGATCACGAACATCGCCGGTGCCGGCGACCACATCGTGGCCAGCTCCAGCCTCTACGGCGGCACCCAGAACCTGTTCAACGTGACCCTGCGCAAGCTCGGCATCGAGACCACCTTCGTCGACGTGTCCGATCTCGACGAGTGGAAGAGCGCCGTCCAGGACAATACGAAGCTCTTCTTCGCCGAGGTCGTCTCGAATCCCCGCTCCGACGTGCTCGACATCGCCGCGGTCGCCGATATCGCCCATGCCGCCGGTGTTCCCCTCTTCACCGACAACACACTGGCGACCCCGTACCTCGTGCGCCCCATCGAGCACGGCGCCGACGTCGTCATCCACTCGGCGACGAAGTACCTCGGCGGTCACGGCACCTCGATCGCCGGTGTGCTCATCGACAGCGGAAACTTCGACTACGGAGCCCAGCCGGAGAGGTTCCCCGGCTTCAACGAACCCGATGAGTCCTACAACGGCCTCGTCTACGCCCGCGACCTCGGTCCCGACGGCGCGCTCGGCGCGAACGTGTCCTTCGGCATCAAGGCCCGCGTCCAGGGCCTGCGCGACCTCGGGCCCGCGGCCAGCCCGTTCAACGCCTTCCTCATCGCACAGGGGCTCGAGACGCTGAGCCTGCGCATCGCCCGCCATGTCGAGAACGCCGAGAAGGTCGCCGCCTACCTCGAGGACCACTCCCAGGTCACCCGCGTGGCCTATGCCGGACTGGCCTCGAGTCCGTGGAACGAGCTCGCGAAGAAGTACCTGCCTGAGGGTGTGGGTTCGGTCCTGGCCTTCGACATCGCCGGCGGCTACGACGCGGCCGTGGCCTTCGTCGACTCGCTCGAGCTGCACTCGCACGTGGCCAATATCGGCGACGTCCGCTCGCTGGTCATCCACCCGGCGTCGACGACCCATTCGCAGCTGGACGAACAGGCCCAGGAACAGGCCGGTGTCAACCCTGCACTGGTGCGCCTGTCGGTGGGTCTCGAAGGCATCGACGACATCATCGGCGACCTCGACAAGGGCTTCGCAGCAGCAGCGGCGAAGGCGTCGACCGCGGCCTGAGATGACCACCCAGAGCACCTCCGTCGAACGGATCCTGGGCTTCGGCACGGACTCCGGGCACACGTTCGGCACGGTGGAGATCGCCTATGAGACCTTCGGCACTCTCAACTCGGATCGGTCCAATGCGATCCTCATCGAACACGCCCTGACCGGCGATACCCGCGTCACCGAGTGGTGGGCGGGCATCGTCGGTCCCGGCGAGGCCGTGGACACCGACGAGTACTACGTGGTCTGCGCGAATTCGCTCGGCGGCTGCTCGGGCACGACCGGCCCGCAGTCGACCTTCGACGACGGATTGGCCTACGGTTCGCGCTTCCCCGCGGTCTCGATCCGGGACATGGCCCGGCTCGAGCACAACCTCGCCCAGATCCTCGGCATCGACTCGTGGGCGGCCGTCATCGGCGGTTCCATGGGTGGGGCCCGGGCCCTGGAGTTCGCGCTGCTGGACCGGCGGAAGGTGCGCAAGTGCGCGATCCTGGCCGCCCCGGCCTTCTGCGAAGCCGACCAGATCGCCTGGGCGATGATGCAGGAACGGGCGATCGAACTCGATGCCGACTACTACTCCGGAGACTATTCGGCCGTCGGCCGGTTCCCGGCCCAGGGACTCGGTCTGGCCCGCCAGATCGCACACCTGACCTACCGCAACGACGTCGAACTCAACCAGCGCTTCTCCTGCCGGCTGCGGTCCGAGAACTACTACGAGGTGACGTCGTACCTCGACCACCAGGCGAAGAAGCTCACCGCGCGGTTCGACCCGCACAGCTACATCGTGCTCACCCGCGCCCTGCGCGACCATGATGTGCGCCGAGGCCGCTCGAGCGATCTGCGCACGGCGCTGGCGGATGCGTGCACCGACAACCTCGTCGTCTCAGTGTCCTCGGACCGGCTGTTCCCACCCGAACAGGTCGCTGTCCTGGCCGAGGCACTGCCCGGGAAGGTCACCCACGAGGTCCTGGAGTCCCCGGTCGGCCACGACGGGTTCCTCACCGAGACCGAGAAGGTCTCCGCGGTGCTCCGGGACTTCCTGGCCTCCTGAGGAGCCCGGGCAGACAGCAGGCCCCCGCAGTCCGTTCGCTGCGGGGGCCTGGTCGTGTCAGCCGGAATCCGCCGAGTCCGCGTGCACCGGCTGCCGGCGTGGGCCGAGACTCGGCCTACTTCGCTGCGGCCTTCGCCTTCTGCTTGGCGGCCTTGCGCAGCTGCTTCTCGTCGACGGGGTAGTCCTGCTTGGCCCGGGCCCGACGGTAGTAGTCGGCGGCCTCGGCCTGTCGCTGCGCCTCGATGCCGGTCGAGATCGTGGCCCGACGGTGCTCGTGGCCGTATCCGAAGGCATCGACGAGGTCGAGGGCGTTGGCCGTGAGCTTCGCGCACAGACGGCCCAGCGTCTCATTGAGCTGACGCGCCCGCGACATCGGCAGGCGACCGTACATCAGGTGCCAGGCCATGTGCTTCTCGATCAGGCTCAGACCGTAGGTGTCGCGCAGGCGCCGGAAGACCTTCGCCTGGTCGGCATCGGTCTGCTCCCGCATCTTCTCGTCCAGGGCCTTCCACTTCTCCAGCTCCACATAGGCACGCGCCATCTCGATGAGCTCGTGCTGGTGGGTGTTGAACAGATCCGCGGCCTTGTCAGCAGACATCTTCGTGGCCGGCCGCAGGGCCTGGGCGACGTCGGAGACCATGACATCGAGGCGGGTCTCGAGCAGTGTCCGCTGCAGCCGCCCCGAACGGATCCGCCGCTCACCGAGGTTCGGAGTCAGAGCGTCAGAGATCGCCCGGCCCGCATTGGCCAGACCGGTCCGATACAGCGTGTGCTCGGCGGCCTGGGTGCCGATGTAGCGGGCGGCCCCGCCGACGTCGAGGTGCGCGAACTCCTTCGCATAGTCGCCGAGGAGGCGCTTGGCCACCAGCTGCAGCAGCACCGTGTTGTCGCCTTCGAAGGTGGCATAGACGTCGAGGTCGGCGCGGAGGCCGACCAGGCGGTTCTCGGCCATGAAACCGGCACCGCCGCAGGCCTCACGGCATTCCTGGATCACGTCGAGAGCCATCCAGGTCGAATCGGCCTTGAACGCCGCCGCCCGAGTCTCGAGCACGGCACGGTTCTCGTCGGAGTCATCGGCGCCGGAGAAGACCTCCTCGAACGAGGTCAGCAGCTTCTCGTGGGCGAAGGCCGAGGCATAGACGGAGGCCAGGGCCGGCATCAGGCGACGCTGATGCTGCCCGTAGTCGAGCAGCGTGGTCTCCGTGGAGTCGTCACCGGCGGTGAACTGCTTGCGTTCGAGCCCGTAGCGCACGGCGATGTCGAGGGCGAGCTTCGAGGCGACCACGGAGGCGCCATCGAGGGACACACGCCCCTGCACGAGGGTGCCGAGCATGGTGAAGAAACGCCGTCCGGGCGATTCGATGGGGGAAGAGTAGGTGCCGTCGGCGGCCACATCGCCGTAGCGGTTGAGCAGGTTCGTCCGGGCAACGCGCACCGAATCGAAGGCGAGGCGACCGTTGTCCACGCCCTTGAGCCCGCCCTTGTAACCGTCGTCCTCGATCGTGACTCCCGGCAGCGGATCACCGGCGTCGTCGCGGACCGGGACGAAGAGCGCATGCACCCCGTGATTGACTCCGGCCGTGATCAGCTGAGCGAAGACCACGGCGGCAGAGGCGTCGCGGGCGGCATTGCCGATGTACTCCTTCGTCGCGGCCCGGAACGGGGTATCGATGACGAATTCCTCGGTCTTCGGATCGTAGGTCGCCGTCGTCGCCACGGAGGCGACGTCCGAACCGTGCCCGATCTCGGTCATCGCGAAGGAGCCGAGGAGGCGACCCGCCTGGGCGTCGAGCAGCCACTTCTCATGCTGCTCGGCATTGCCGAGGTGGAGGATCGCTCCGCCGAAGAGCCCGAACTGGACTCCGGCCTTGATCTGCAGGCTGGGATTGGCCGTGACGGTCTCTTCGAATCCGGCGACGTTCGTGGCGTGTTCGTTCTTTCCGCCCATCTGCGGAGGCAGCCCGGTCATCGGCAGACCGGTCTCGGCCATCATCCCGACACCGGTCAGGGTCTTCGCCCGCGCGGTCTCGAGGTCATCGGCCGGATCGTCATGGGTCGTCGGGTCGAGCGCCAGGCTTCGCCCCGTGCGGCGGGCCTCGGCCCACCGTCCGTCGAGAACATCGTTGATGGCCTGTGGGTCAAGCGACAGTTTCATTGTCCTTCTCCTCGTTGTGCGGGCAGGGATGCCCAGAGCCAGTGGCTGATGGTGGTGGCGAACTCTTCCGGTCGGTCGGGCCGGGACAGCCAGGTCTCGGTGGCCGCGCGGACGAATCCGATGGCGCCGGCCGACCACAGCTGCGCCTGTTCGCCCTCGAGATCGAGCCGTTCGGCCAGCAGACCGGCGATCGAATTGAAGAACCCCCCGGTCTCCTCGGGGGCGAAGCGGTTGACCGCCGTATCGCAGAAGCGATAGACGTTCGGCGAATCCGCGGCGATCGTGACGAAGGCCCGGATCATCGCCGCCAACGACTCCTGCGCGGCAGCGGCGGAGCTGTCCCGCGCCGAGGCGGCCGTGGCGTCGTCGAGGGATCTGACGATGACGCCCATCGCCCATTCGCCCATGGCCGCCTGGAGCCCCGCCCGATCCGTGAAGTACCGGTAGAGCACGGACTTCGTGGTCCCCGAATGCTCGGAGATCTGGTCCATCGACAGCTCGTCGCCGTACTCGTCGACGACGAGACGGACCGCACGCAGCAGTTCGCGACGGCGCTGGTCGCGGTGCTTCTGCCACCTCGTCGAGCGGCCGTCTGTGATCGATTTCATGGAACCGACAGTATCAGGTACTGTCGGTAACAGCTAAATCCATCACTCGGAGGTGCCTATGTCCACTCCCAATCAACGCGCCGTCATCCTCGGCGGCAATCGCATCCCCTTCGCACGCTCGAACAAGCAGTACGCGAAGGCGACGAATCTCGATATGCTCACCTCGGCCATCGACGGGCTCGTGGCCCGCTTCGGACTGGCCGGAGAGAACATCGGCGAGGTCGCAGGAGGCGCGGTCCTCAAGCATTCGAAGGACTTCAACCTCACCCGGGAGGCCGTGCTCGGCTCATCCCTGGCCCCGACCACCCCGGCCTTCGATCTCGGCCAGGCCTGCGCCACGGGACTCGAGGCCGTCGTCAGCCTCAACAACAAGATCAACGCCGGCCAGATCGAATCCGGCATCGCCTCCGGCGTCGACTCGGCCTCCGATGCCCCGATCGTCGTCAACGACTCGATGCGCGAGATCCTGCTCGAACTCTCCCGCGCCAAGACCATTGTCGCCAGGGCGAAGATCGCCGCGCAGATCCGGCCGGCCCATCTCAGCCCGCAGGCCCCGAGCACGGGCGAGCCCCGGACGGGTCTGAGCATGGGCGAGCACCAGGCGATCACCACCGCCGCATGGAACATCACCCGGCAGGCCCAGGACGAGCTCGCCGTGGCCTCGCACCGGAACCTCGCCGCGGCCTGGGACTCCGGCTTCTTCAACGACCTCACCACCGCCTACCTGGGCGTGAGCAGGGATACGAACCTGCGGCCGGATTCGACCATGGAGTCCCTGGCCAAGCTCAACCCCGTCTTCGGCAAGAAGCTCGAGGCCGAGCCGACTATGACCCCGGCAACTCGACCCCGCTGACCGATGGGGCCTCCTCGGTGCTGCTGAGCAGCGAGGACTGGGCGGCCGAACACGGCTTCACCCCCTTGGCCCGCCTCATCGACGCCGAGGCCGGTGCCGTGGACTTCGTCGACGGAGCCGAGGGCCTGCTCATGGCCCCCGCCTACGCGGTGCCGCGTCTGCTGGCGCGCAACGGGCTGACCTTCGACGACTTCGACGTGTTCGAGATCCACGAAGCCTTCGCCTCCACCGTCCTGTCGCACATGGCGGCCTGGGAGTCCGAGAAGTTCTGCGTCGAGAAGGCCGGACTCGACGCCGCCCTGGGCAGCATCGACCGCGACAAGCTCAACCCGCTGGGGTCGAGCCTGGCCGCCGGCCACCCCTTCGCCGCCACCGGTGGACGCATCATCGCCACTACGGCGAAGCATCTCAAGACCACAGGCAAGAAGAGGTCGCTGGTCTCGATCTGCGCGGCAGGCGGCCAGGGACTCACCGCGATCGTGGAGGCAGCATGAAAGACACCTATCTCTCCCTCGTCAACGGACCGCTGAAGCAGGTGGCCAAGAGCCTCGGCCTGCCGCAGCCGGTCGAACTCAACCGCTTCGACTCCACCCCGGAGGAGTACCTGAACCGCCCCGTCCTCGTCCTCGGCGCCGGAGACGGCGCCCAGGGCCTGGCCGATCTGCTCCTCGACAACGGCCTCGAGGTCCGCCGCAACGCGCAGACCGGTGAGAAGGTCCGCGCCGTCATCGCCGTCCTCGACGACGCCCAGTCGCCGACGGATCTGTCACCGATCGTGCTCGAGGTCGGAGCGGCCCTGCGCTCACTGGTCCCGTCCGGTCGAGTGATCACGATCTCGACCGCACCGGGCGCCGGCGACCAGAGCCCCGAGCAGGCCGCCGCCACTCAGGGCATCACCGGCTTCACCCGCTCCCTGGCCCACGAGATGCGTGCCGGGGCGACGGCCAACGGCATCCTCCTCGACGGCGTCGACCTCACCGCCCCCTCGGTGGCCTCGGCCCTGTGGTTCCTGCTCTCGGGCAAGTCCGCCTATGTGTCCGGGCAGTTCCTCACCGTGGCCTCCGACGCCGGCGATCGCCTCGACCTCAAGGCATTCATGTCCACCGGTGCCGCCGGGCCCCTGGCCGGACGCAGCGCAGTGGTCACGGGAGCCGCCCGGGGGATCGGCGCGGCCATCGCCCGCAACCTCGCCCGCGACGGCGCCGAGGTCATCGGCGTCGACATGCCCCAGGCCGGTCAGGCCCTGGCCGCGGTGATGAATGAGATCGGCGGGAAGTCCCTCCAGCTCGACATCACCGGCGACGATGCGGCGGAGGAGATCGCCGAGGCCGTCGGCGCCCCCGTCGACATCCTCGTCCACAATGCCGGCATCACCCGCGACAAGATGCTGGCGAACATGGACTCCTCCCGCTGGGACTCGGTGATCGCGGTCAACATCGCCGCACAGGCGAAGATCAACGCGCACCTGGCCGAGGCCGGTCTCTTCGCGAACGGCGCCCAGGTGGTGTCGCTGGCCTCGACATCGGGCATCGCCGGAAACCGGGGACAGACGAACTACGCGACCTCGAAGGCCGGTGTCATCGGACTCACGGCCGCCTCGGCGCAGGACTTCGCCTCCCGCGGCGGGTCGATCAACGCTGTGGCACCCGGGTTCATCGAAACCGATATGACCGCGAAGATGCCGACCCTGACCCGACAGGTCGCCAGACGGCTGTCGAGCCTGCAGCAGGGCGGCCATCCGATCGACGTCGCCGAGGCCATCAGCTTCCTCGCATCGAGCGGTGCCCGAGGCATCAACGGCCAGACCCTGCGGGTGTGCGGACAGAACATGGTGGGTGCATGATGGCGGATTCGATGCTTCCGGTCTACGCCCGCGCCCTGCTCAAGACCCTGCCCGTGGGGCCGAAGACGAGCTCCGAGCTGCCGGATCGAACCATCGATCGCAGCGTGGCGCTCGAGCCGGTCGCCTATGCCGGATTCGCCCATGTGGTCGGCCAGACGCTTGATGACACCGTCCATCCCGGATATCTGCACATCCTCGGCTTCCCGCTGAGCATGCAGCTGCTGGCCGATCCCGAGGTGCCGCTGCCGATGCTGGGCATGGTCCACATCCACAACCGCGTCGATATGCTCGGCTCGGTCCGCCTCGGCGAGGTCGTCGACTTCCATCTCGAACTCGACGGAGCCTTCGACCACACGAAGGGCACGACGATCGAGATCCGGGTCGACGCCCGAGTCGACGGCCGACCGGTGATGAGCGAGGTCTCGACCTATCTGGCCAAGGGCAGGAAGCTGCCCGGGGCGAAGCCCAGGGCGCAGGTCCCGCACACGGAATTCACCGCGCCCCAGCCGACGGCGCTGTGGCGGCTCGATCCGAACATCGGTCAGCGCTATGCGCGGGTGTCCGGTGACTACAACCCGATCCATCTCAGCGGCCTGGCCGCCAAGGGGTTCGGGTTCCCGAGACAGATCGCGCACGGCATGTACGGGGCCTCGCGGGCGCTGTCGGCGATGGACCCGCGCATGGACTCCTACCGCTGGGACGTCTCGTTCGCCAAGCCGATCGTGCTGCCGGCCACGGTCGGCTACGCACTGACCGACGGGCGGCGTCACGAGGCGGCGAGCTCGGCGGTCTTCGACCTCCGGACGGGCAAACCGCACGTGCTCACGCAGGTGTCACACCTCGGCGAATGAGCCCCTGAGTGGGGTGCGTCACAAATGCCGATTTCGATTTTGCGCCACCGAATCTCGCATGTAGAGTTATCTCTGTTGCCAGCGCGAGTGGCGGAATTGGTAGACGCGCTAGCTTGAGGTGCTAGTGCCCAACTTATCGGGCGTGGGGGTTCAAGTCCCCCTTCGCGCACAGCGGACAACGGCCTTCGGATTTCGATCCGGAGGCCGTTTTCGCATCTGCGCGCATGAGCTGACCTCCCCGGCCGGTGGGATACGGTGGTCCATATCACTCCGGTGACAGCCGGGAGGAATGGTCGACCACCACCGAGGGGAGTCTCCAATGTCTGATTTCAGCGCCGCCGAGGCGGAGGTCACGGAACTGTGCCGCCAGCTCATCCGCATCGACACTCAGAACTGGGGAGGGAATCGGGTGAACCCGGAACTGCCGGCCGCTGAGCTCATCGCCTCCTGGTTCGCCGAGGTCGACCTGGACTCCGAGATCGTCGAGTCCGCGCCCGGTCGAGCCAACCTCGTCGCCCGGGTCGAGGGCACGGATCCGCAGGCTCCGGCCCTGGTCGTCCACGGCCACACGGATGTGGTCCCGGCCGCGGCCGAGGACTGGAGCGTCGATCCCTTCGCAGGCGTGATCAAGGACGGTCTGCTGTGGGGGCGCGGGGCCGTGGACATGAAGAACATGGACGCGATGATCATCGCCACCGTCCGGGCCATGCTGTCCCAGGGGATGCGTCCGCGACGCGACCTCGTCATCGCCTTCTTCGCCGATGAGGAGGCCGGTGGCAACTACGGGGCGCGGCACATGGTCCGCAACCGCCCCGAGCTGTTCACCGGCGCCACCGAGGCGATCTCCGAGGTGGGCGGCTACTCCGTCGACATCCGCGGCCAGCGGGTCTACCTCATCCAGACCGCGGAGAAGGGCCTGGCCTGGCTCAACCTCATCGCCCACGGCACCGCCGGCCACGGCTCCCAGCGCAACGACGACAATCCCGTGACCAGACTGGCCGCGGCGATCTCACGGATCGGCAGCCATCCCTGGCCGCAGGAGATCCCGCTGGCCACCCGGCAGCTGCTCGAGGGCGTTTCGGAGCTGACCGGCATCGAATTCCGCTCCGAGACGATCGGTCAGCTGCTGGCCGAACTCGGCTCGGTGGAGAAGTTCGTGGCCCCGACCCTGCAGAACACCTCGAATCCCTCGTTCCTCGACGCCGGATACAAGCACAATGTCATCCCCGGCACGGCCACGGCCTATGTCGACTGCCGGACTCTGCCCGGCCAGCACGAAGACGTCATGCTCAAACTCAAGGAGCTCGCCGGCGAGGGCATCGACATCGAAGCCGAGGACGAGGGCGAGGCGCTCGAATCACCGTTCGACACGCCGCTGGTGGCACAGATGAAGAAGAGCCTGCTGGCCGACGACCCCTCCGCGAAGGTCCTGCCCTATACGCTCTCGGGCGGAACGGACAACAAGTCCATGGCGGAGATCGGCATCACCGGCTACGGGTTCGCGCCCCTGCAGCTGACCGGCGATCTCGACTTCCCGGCGATGTTCCACGGCGTCGACGAGCGCGTGCCGATCTCCGCGCTGAAATTCGGCACGCGCGTCCTCGGAGACTTCCTGATGCGGGCATGACCGCCGGTCAGGTGCTCAGCGTCAGCGGCATGATCTTGCGGCGCAGCCACACCGTGCGCACACCGCCGACGGAGATCCGAGTCCGGGCGAGCTCCCATTTGCCGTATTCCGCTTCGTCGTTGAGCTCCTGCAGGCTGACCGAACGCGGCACATCCCTGGAGAACGAAACCTTGCGGAATTCGTAGGTCATACGTGGACGCTGACGTTTCATAGGCCCACCCTAGACGATCTGGGCTAATCTGGATGGCATGCCCGTCATCGTTCTTCTGCGGCACGGCGTCTCGAGCGCCAATACCGCCGGAATACTGGCCGGACGCGCGCCCGGCGTGTCTCTGACCGAGGAAGGGGCGGTCGC
>Ga0079225_10002447_pt1 | contig 10720 bp, 10 predicted proteins | sample Poulit2012_FD_76344 | JGI IMG/M metagenome (GOLD analysis project Ga0079225, IMG submission 76344) | Agricultural soil microbial communities from Georgia to study Nitrogen management - Poultry litter 2012 | ecosystem: Environmental > Terrestrial > Soil > Agricultural land | place: USA: Georgia...
CTTGTCCGATTGCATAAGGTGTACAAGCAAGGACGAGGAGGCACGAATATGTTATTTAGTCAATTAGATGGAATTGGTTCGTTGTTTTTTATGGCATTTGCACTAGGATTAGATGGGTTTTCAGTCAGTTTAGGAATAGGGCTACAAAATATTCGCTTAAAAAGGGTTGCGATGATTGGATTTATCATTGGTGTCTTTCACGTCATACTACCTTTTATAGGAATTATTATTGGGAATTATTTATCATTGAAAGTGGAATACATTACATCACTCGTAGGTGGATTTATTTTAATTTTTATAGGTGCATATATGATTTTTTCTGCGTTACAAATAAAAGAGTATTTTTTTGAAAATTTAAAAGGATTCAAACTGATGTCGATTGCCTTTATCGTTAGTATTGATAGTTTACCGGTTGGGATCAGTTTAGGCTTATCAGGTGTTCAAACGCTACTGATGTTTTTCTTATTCGGCATCATTACAGCGCTACTCTCCTGGATTGGAATGTTAATTGGTAAAAAAACAAATGCGATACTCGGTTTATATAGTGAAGTAATTGGTGGAATTATTTTATGTATATTTGGTCTGAATATCGTATTTGCTTAACTAAGAAGATATTACCACTTTCCGATTTATGGATAATGCTTATTTACTAATTTGTTAACAATAAGAAGCGATTATGTTATATTAAAACAAGAAGAAAAAACGGAGGAAAAAAATGAACGTATTATTTATTTGTACAGGGAACACATGCCGTAGTCCAATGGCAGAGGCACTTTTAAAGAAAAAAGCCCCACATTTGAATGTAAAGTCTGCAGGAATCTTTGCCCATCCAAATGACAGCGCTAATAAAAAATCCCTCCAAGTATTAAAAGAAAGAGAGATTCAATTAGAACATGCAGCCCAAACAGTTTCAAAAGACTTATTACAATGGGCCGATTTAGTTCTTACAATGACGACTGCACATAAGCAAGTATTATTGGAGAAATTTCCCGACAATAAGCAAAAATACTATACGTTAATTGAATACACTACAGAAGGTAATAAGAAATACCCCAGTATAGATATATTAGATCCTTTTGGAGGAGATATAAGTACTTATAAACAAACTCTACAAGAACTTGATACACACATCGATGCTCTTGTAAAGAAAATTAATATGTAATATAGGAGGACAATTAATGAAGAGTGGCAGGAAGTATCGTTTTAATTTGCGTAAAAAATTGGTATTATTTATTGTCTTATTGGCATTAATTACGTATTCAAGTAGTGCATTTTTTATTTACGTTGTCTATGATTATACTCAAACATTTTGGAATATAAGTCAAGAATTGTTTATTATCATCGTCTTATTATTAGGAATAATCTGGTCAGGAATCCTTGCCTTTTTTGCTGCTGGTTTTATTACGAAGCCATTGCAGCAATTAGAACGAGCTGCTTCAAGTGCTGCTGAAGGACATTTAAATCAAACGATTACTATTCCAAAATCAGACGATGAAATTCGAGCGTTAAGTATAGCAGTAGACACTATGTTTAAAAATATTAAAAACATGGTAAATAATATTGACGAAAACTTTAACACTACAAATAATACAGTTTCTAAAATGAAAAATGTTTCGGCAACTGCTTCAGAACATGCGGCTGCAATTAGCGAAGCAGTAGAAGATATTTCTCAAGGCGCGATCAGTTCTGCGGAATCAACTCAACAAACTGCAGAAGCGGTAGAAGAAGCGACTAAGTTAGCGACCGAAGTCCAAGCGAAGGCTGAGCAATCCACTAGTAAGTCTGAGTCAATGTTGGAGATTCTTTCTGAAAGTAAAACGGTTGTCAATCAATTGGTGCAAGGAATCCAAACTCTTGCAAATGAGCAAGAAATGTCTTTAACTGATGTTGAAAAACTAAAGACAAACGCATTGCAAGTTGAATCAATTATTACAATGGTAGGTGAGATGGCTGAGCAAACGAATTTACTCGCTCTAAATGCATCCATTGAAGCGGCTAGAGCAGGAGAACATGGTCAAGGTTTTGCAGTTGTAGCGGATGAAATTCGAAAACTCGCTGATGAAAGTGCCCAAGCAGTTCAGCAAATTTCCTCTTTAATTACTGCAATTCAAAATGATGTTACACTTGTTGTGCAAAAAATTACAGAACATGTGGATAGTGCGAATGCAGAAGCAAAAAGTGGGCAGTTAACGAATGAATCATTTGAAGAAATGGCGGCTTCAGTAACCGAAGTAGCTCAAGAGATTGCAACAATTCGAGAATTGGTTAATCGTCAGCTACAATTTATCAAATCAACGGTCGAACAGTCACAAGAGGTAGCCGCGATTTCGGAACAAACATCCGCAGCTACAGAAGAAGTAAGTGCATCAGTATCTGAACAAGACTCTACTATTCAAGCGATTGATAACTTGTCCCAAGAGTTAGAAAATCAAGCGGGAAATTTACGTAAGCAAATTGAACAATTTAAAGTATAATTAAAGATGAATCATGTTAAAAGGAGGCTACCCGATGAAAGTAATTATAACGGGTGACCATGCTGGAATGACACTTCGAAATGAAGTGAAGAAAGTATTAGATGAATTAGGTTACACATATGAGGATGCCGGCGCAGACTGTTTAACGTCGGTGGATTATACGGATTATGCTCTTCCAGCAGCAAAACGTGTCGCAAATGGAGAGTTTGATCGCGGGATATTTGTTTGCGGTACCGGAATAGGTGTATCTATTTCAGCAAATAAAGTAAAAGGAATTCGATGTGCCTTAGTACATGATGTTTATTCAGCAAAGGCAACAAGAGAGCATAACGACTCTAACATCCTTGCAATGGGAGAGCGTGTTATTGGTCCTGGTTTAGCTCATGATATTGTAAAAACGTGGTTAACGACCGATTTTGCAGGTGGTCGACATTTAAATAGAATTAACAAAATTACCAAGTTTGAAACCCAATAGTGCATATTATCTCATCAACAAGTGAGGAGAATAAAATGCTTGAAAAAGTAAAAAAAGATTTAGATCAATTAATAACTGAATGGCTTAAAGCAGATTATCTTAAGGAAAATGATTTATTTGTAATCGGTTGCTCAACGAGTGAAGTAGCTGGTAAACAAATTGGTACTTCTGGAAGTGAGGAAATAGCAGAAGTAATTTTTAATTCTTTTCAACGTTTAGAAAAAGCAAAAAGCATTTATCTTGTTTTCCAATGTTGTGAACATTTAAACCGTGCGTTAGTATTGGAAAAAGAAATTCAAGAGAAATTATCAATCGATACTGTATCCGTGATTCCGACGCCGGATGCGGGTGGTTCAATGGCTGCCTATGCTTACCGCCATTTAAAAGATGCCGTAGTTGTTGAAGAAATTCAAGCGCAAGCAGGTATGGATATTGGCGATACAATGATAGGTATGCATTTGAAAAAAGTTGCGGTTCCTCTTCGGTTCACTCAAAAAGTAATTGGAAATGCACACATTACTGGAGCACGGACAAGACCTAAGTTAATTGGTGGTGCCCGTGCACAGTATGATTAAAAAGTAAAAAATAATCTTCATTAAGCAATTTATGTAAAAATAAATTGTTTTTTGTTATGATTAGAGTATATTTATTGATTAGGAGGAACGAAAAATAGATGGACCATTTAAAACAGTCTGATCGTGAACTCTACGATGCAATCGAAGCTGAAAAAAAGCGTCAACAAGACAATATCGAACTAATCGCCTCTGAAAACTTTGTATCAGAAGCAGTGATGGAAGCTGCAGGTTCCGTATTGACGAACAAATACGCAGAAGGCTATCCTGGAAAACGATATTATGGTGGGTGTGAATTTGTTGATATCGCAGAAGAACTTGCCATAAATCGAGCGCAAGAAATTTTTAAAGCAGAACATGTAAATGTCCAACCCCACTCTGGTGCACAAGCGAATATGGCGGTTTATTTTTCTGTATTAAAACCAGGCGATACCGTCTTGGGGATGAATTTAAGTCATGGTGGTCACTTAACTCACGGCAGTTCTGTAAATTTTAGTGGCGTTTTGTATAACTTTGAAGAATATGGAGTAGATGAAGAAACGGAACAAATTGATTATGATGCGATTCTTAAAAAGGCAAAAGAAGTAAAACCAAAAATGATTGTATCAGGTGCTAGCGCATATCCTCGCACCATTGATTTTAGCAAATTTCGTGAGATCGCCGATGCAGTGGGAGCCTATTTATTTGTAGATATGGCGCACATTGCTGGTCTTGTAGCGGTGGATGAACATCCTAGCCCAGTCCCTTTCGCTGATTTTGTAACGACTACAACGCATAAAACGTTACGTGGCCCACGTGGCGGTATCATTTTATGTAAAGAAAAATACGCAAAGATGATCGATAAACATGTTTTTCCAGGTGTGCAAGGTGGCCCTCTCATGCATATTATTGCAGCAAAAGCTGCTTCTTTTAAGGAAGTTTTATCTGACGACTTTAAAAAATATGTGAAACAACTTAAAGTGAATGCTAAAACGTTAGGAGAAGCATTGGTAGAAGAAGGGATTCGCATCGTATCTGGTGGAACGGATAATCATTTATTACTGCTTGATGTATCGAAGTTAGGCTTGACAGGGAAAGTTGCAGAAAAAGTGTTAGATGAAATTGGTATTACGACCAATAAAAATGCGATACCTTTCGATAAAGAGAGTCCATCTATAACAAGTGGAATAAGAGTAGGGACTGCTGCTGTGACGACTCGTGGGTGCAAAGAAAATGAAATGAAAGAAATCGCAAAAATTATCGCAATGACATTAAAAAATATAGATAACCAGGATGTAAAAGAAGAGGCTTCTAAGCGAGTTGCTCAGCTTACTGATCAATTCCCATTATATGCATAAAATGAAAGACACCTGAACATATTCAGGTGTCTTTCTTAAGTAAAACTTTAAATATGCTGTTTTGTTTTTGATATAATAGACAATGTAAAGTAGAAAATGTAAGATAATAAAAGAAAGTAACTTAAGGAAAGGGTGGGCACTATGGGCAATCTGTATATTCTAGATCATCCATTAATCCAACACAAATTAACATTTATTCGTGACGAAACGACAGGGACAAAACAATTTAGAGAATTAGTAAATGAGGTCTCCATGTTAATGGGTTTTGAAATAACAAGGAATCTTCCTGTAAAAGATGTCGAAATAACTACTCCAGTAAAAACTGCCAAGGCAAAAGTATTAACCGGAAAGAAAATTGGTTTAATTCCTATTTTACGTGCTGGTTTGGGAATGGTTGATGGGATGCTTCAATTGCTTCCAGCTGCCCGAGTTGGACATATCGGGTTATATCGAGACCCTGAAACATTTTTGCCTGTAGAATATTACATAAAATTGCCATCCGATATATCTGAGCGCCTGCTAATAGTGCTTGATCCAATGCTAGCCACTGGTGGTTCTGCAAATGATGCAATCGATTCTTTAAAAAAACGTGGAGCAAAGTCAATTAAGTTAATGTGTTTAGTTGCGGCTCCTGAAGGGATCAAATTAATCCAAGAAAATCATCCAGATATAGATATTTATATCTGCGGCTTAGATGAATCGTTAAATGAAAAAGGGTATATTGTTCCAGGACTCGGTGATGCCGGTGATCGGTTATTTGGTACGAAATAATGAAAAGACAGTCCGTTCCAATAATATTGGATCTTAACGGATTTCTAAAGGTTACGAAACCAGCCTCATGATCGGCTGGTTTTACTATTCATAAAAGTTTTTTATCTAATATATGATATCAAAGAAACCCGCAAGATCTTCGAGTTCCTTTATGTACAATTTGGAAGACGGCTTGAAAAGTAGATATAATTAAGATGATTAGTTATTTTGAATTCGGGAGACCAAAAGTTAAATATAGTAAACTATTTTTCATCGTATTATTTTTACTTATCATTATAGCGGGTTGCAGTAGCTCTGTGATAAGTGACGATCAGAATAAGTCAGAAACGAAAGAATTGTTGATAGCGGCCGCGGCAAGTTTAACAGATGTAATGGACGAAGTTGCCGAGCTTTATGAGGAGACACATGACGTTAAGTTGACGTTTAATTTTGCGGGCTCGGGAAAGTTAATGCAACAAATTAAACAAGGTGCTCCTGTTGATGTCTTTATTTCTGCGAATGAAAATTATCTAGATCTTTTAATTGCTGAAGGTTTCATAAAAGAGGAAACTCGTGAAAATATAACTGGAAATAAACTCGTGGTAATCGCACATAAAGATTCAACGCTTACTTATAAATCATTCAATGACATTGATGAGAATAATGTGCAATTAGTTGCCATTGGTAATCCAGAGAGTGTTCCAGCTGGAGAGTATACAGAAACAGTATTAAAAAAGCTGGGTAAATGGAATCGCTTAGAAAACAAATTTGTCTTAGCCCAAGACGTTAGACAAGTATTAACGTATGTAGAAACGGGTAATGCTGATATTGGCTTTGTTTATAAAAGTGATACACTTAACTCGGAAAAAATTAAAGTTTTAGCAGAACCAAATCCAACCATGCATGATTCAATTGTATATCCCGGGGCTTTAATTGCAAATTCGGATAAACAGAAAGAAGGAAAAGAATTTCTGCAATTTTTATTATCGAATAAGGGACAAGAGATATTAAGTAAGTACGGATTTACTAAATAAAGTTTGGTGATAGATGTGGAGCAAATGAACTTTTTCCCATTATGGTTATCGTTAAAAACAGCAGGAACATCGACGGCTGTTGTGTTTTTGTCAGGTGTTCTTTTTGCTTATATTGTAGCAAGGAAAGAATTTTTTGGGAAAAGCATCATTGAAGCGATATTTTTGCTGCCACTTGTACTCCCTCCAACAGTGGTTGGGTTTGGTCTATTATATTTATTTGGTAAAAATGGTCTGATAGGAAAACTGTTAATAAATCTATTTGACTTTCAGATCGTTTTTACTTGGTATGGAGCACTAATTGCATCTATTGTTGTCTCATTTCCACTTATGTATCAAAGTGCTTCTGCTGCATTTCAACAATATGATAAAAACCTTGAAAAAGCAGCTTTAACGATGGGGAAATCGCGTTGGAAAGTGTTTTGGTCCATTTCTTTTCCATTAGCTTGGCCAGGTCTTTTAGCTGGTTTAGTTCTTGCCTTTGCAAGAGGATTAGGTGAATTTGGAGCAACATTAATGCTCGCAGGCTATATTCCGAATGTTACTGATACGATTCCTTTGGCTATTTATTTTGCAGTGGAATCTGGGAAAATGGATGTAGCAAAATTTTGGGTAATGATTATTATCATTTTAGGATTTGTTGCTATTTTATGGTTGAATTGGTGGAGTGCCCGAAACATGATGAGGCATAATCGATAGGAGAATAGAATATGCTTATTGTACAAATTAAAAAACAGTTATCCCATTACATGCTCGATGTTCGATTCAATGTAGGGAATGAAATTGCTGTTTTATTTGGACCTTCTGGTTCAGGGAAAACGACAATCTTAAACAGCATTGCAGGTCTTTCAAAAATAAACGACGGGCAGATTATTTTAAATGGAAAGAAATTAAATGAAAATGGTAAATCACTGATACCTATTCAAAAAAGAAGGATTGGTTATTTGTTTCAGGATTATGCATTATTTCCACATAAAACCGTTTGGGAAAATATCGCATATGGAATGAAAGGTGAAGAATTTACGAGGAAACTAATTGATGAGTTAAAAATGGATCATTTACTAGAACATTACCCACATGAAATTTCAGGTGGTGAAAAACAACGCACAGCACTTATTCGAGCACTGGCAACGGAACCGGAGTTACTTTTACTCGATGAACCATTTTCTGCAGTAGATGAAGAAACAAAAAAGAATAGCTATCAGCAATTATTACGTATTCAAAAACAATGGCACATTCCGATTATAATAGTAACTCATAATGTATATGAAGTTGAAATGTTAGCCAATAAAGTATTTTTCATAAAAAATGGGAAACTAATGACTGAAACCGCACAATGAAAGCACTTACAGACATTTTCTTTGATCAAACCTATTGACGGAATTGAAAAAACGTTGTATTATTATCGTCACATTAGTTAGTAAATTCATAAATATTTCTGTTATTTGTTATCTGATAATTATTTAAATTTGAAGAAAGAAGTGCTAGGATGTGGCGAGTCAATTAATCTATGTAAATGGCCAATTTGTTGAAAAAGACGAGGCAGTAATTTCTGTTTATGATCACGGATTTTTATACGGCGATGGAGTGTTCGAAGGGATACGTGTTTATGATAACAATGTATTTAAATTAAAAGAACATATCGATCGACTGTATGAATCAGCACATTCTATCATGTTAACTATTCCACATAGTAAAGATGAATTACAGCAAATCGTTGTTGAAACAGTAAGAAAAAACAATTTATCGAATGCGTATATTCGAGTGGTAGTTTCTCGGGGTGCTGGTGATTTAGGGTTAGATCCAAGAAGTTGTGCAACCCCTACCGTTATTGTAATCGTGGAGGAGCTAGCAATTTATTCAGATGCCCTTTATACAGAGGGATTAAAACTAGCTTCGGTGGTGAACCGAAGAAACAGTCCAGATGTTTTAAATCCACAGATTAAGTCTTTAAATTACTTAAATAATATTTTAGTTAAATTATCTTCTGTTCAAGCAAATGCAGATGAAGCGCTAATTTTGAATAATCAAGGTTATGTTACAGAAGGTTCAGCTGATAATATTTTTATTGTTAAAGACGGAATGATTAAGACACCTCCAATATATGTTGGTGCATTAGAAGGAATTACCCGAAATGTAATCATTGAAATCGCAAAAGAACAGGGCTATGAACTTGAAGAAAGTCCATTTACCCTCCATGACGTTTATGTAGCAGATGAAGTGTTTTTAACTGGAACTGCTGCCGAAATTATTCCGGTAGTTTGTGTGGATAATAGGGTTATTGGTAATGGGGAGCCAGGGCAAGTAACAAAAGATCTCCTTGATGTATTTAGAGAACAAGTGTTAACAGACGGTGTACCTGTATAAACCAAATAAAACGTAACTTTCTTGTGAATAATCAGTATTTTACTGTATTTTTATAAAATTTCGAGTATAATAAGAGAGTAATAAACACATGAATATTAGAATATATAACTTTTAACTCGATGACGGGAAAAAAAGAATAGGGATTATATGTAATTACAGAGATCTAGGGTTGCTGAAAGCCTAGAATTACATCCTATTCTGACATCATCCTTGAGTGCTATGCTGAACGAATGAATTCTAATAGGCGTAGTCAGGTGTTTTCAATAACACCTGTTATCAAAAATGAACTTTTGTGAAAAAGTTCAATGAGGTGGCTTTCGTGAGGAAGTCACAAATAATGGGTGGTACCGTGAAAACAAATGCTCTTTTCTCCCCAAATGAATCTAATTAGTGAGATTCAGGGAGAAAAGGGCTTTTTTATTACTTACAACATGTTGATCAGATTAAGGGGTTGGTTAATCGTTGCTAGTTGGCTTATTTAATTGTCGTTGTTGCTTTCACATGGATTTAGGAAAATTTAGTATTTATAAGGAGGAAGAAAATTGAAAGCAGAGGCAAAGAAGTGGAAGGAAAAAGAACAATCAGAACCACAGACAGTGGAAAATCCAGAAACGGGTGCGGATTTACTCATTAATTTACTGGTCGAGGAGGAAGTTGACACGATTTTTGGATACCCGGGTGGGGCAGTTTTACCAATTTATGATTCCTTGTATCGTAGCAATGCACCGTTTAAACATGTTTTATCAAGGCATGAACAAGGCTCGGTTTTTGCAGCGGAAGGGTATGCTCGTGTTACTGGGAAGCCAGGGGTAGTCTTAGCTACTTCAGGTCCAGGTGCAACTAATTTAATTACAGGAATTACTGACGCTATGATGGATTCCTTGCCACTTGTTGTTTTTACAGGTCAGGTTGCAAATCATGTTATTGGAACAGATGCATTTCAAGAATCAGATGTTTTAGGAATTACGACTCCGATTACGAAATATAATTATCAAGTAAAAGACATTACGGAATTACCAAAAGTGGTGAAAGAAGCTTTTCACATTGCGACAACCGGTAGACCAGGACCTGTTGTTGTTGATATACCAAAAAATATTTCAGAAGCTTTACCAACGAATACGTTTGATACAGAATTTAATTTACCCGGCTATCAACCAACAACGAAACCGAACCCTTTACAAATAATTAAACTGTCGGAAGCATTAAGTAAAGCAAAAAAACCACTTGTTTTAGCGGGTGCTGGAATACTCTTTTCAAATGCGACGGATGAACTTAAAACGTTTGTTGAAAAGTACGAATTACCAGTCGTTAATACGTTACTCGGATTAGGTGGTTTTCCGGGCTCGAATCCGTTATCTTTAGGAATGGCGGGAATGCATGGGTCCTATACTGCAAATATGGCGATGTATGAATGTGATTTATTAATAAACATTGGTGCTCGGTTTGATGATAGATTAACAGGGAATTTAAGTCACTTTGCTCCGGAAGCAAAGGTAGCTCATATTGATATTGATCCTGCAGAAATTGGGAAAAACGTACCAACGGACATCCCAGTAGTAGCAGATGCGAAAATAGCACTGCAAGAATTATTAAAAAGAAAAATCAGTATGCCTCAGCATAGCGAGTGGAAACAACAATTAGAAAAAAATAAAACACAGTATCCACTTTGGTATGAAAAGTCAGAGACGGCGGTTTCACCACAATGGTTGGTTAA